>Ga0307991_1001072_pt1 | contig 19448 bp, 17 predicted proteins | sample EllFjometagen131_FD_203146 | JGI IMG/M metagenome (GOLD analysis project Ga0307991, IMG submission 203146) | Marine microbial communities from Ellis Fjord, Antarctic Ocean - #131 | ecosystem: Environmental > Aquatic > Marine > Unclassified | place: Southern Ocean | collected 2014-10-08 | reverse complement strand
CCATTCTCCCAGGCCACTCCGGCCTCAACATGCGCTCTAACAACCATTTTTTCGAGTTGATCGCGCTGATCGATTACCTTGTCCATTTTATCATAAACAAAACCTCTGAGTGCCTCCTCGCTTTCGCGATGGCATACCTGGCACGAGTTGGCGATGTTGTTGAGGGGACTTTGAAAGTGATGGTCAGAGTATTTTTGGCCACCTTCCGACATGTAAGGCATGTGGCAGTCGGCGCAGGTAACCCCACGTTTGGCATGAGTTCCTGTTATCCAGGTTTCGTAGCCGGGATGCTGGGCTTTGAGCATTGGCGCTTTGCTTATGTTGTGTGTCCAGTCTTTAAAACCTATTTCATCGTAGTAAGCAATCATATCTTCAACGTTCATACCCTTATCCCAGGGGAAAGTCAGGTATGGCACGCCTTCTTTGCCGGGGAGATCCTTGTTGAAATAATATTCCACATGGCATTGGGCACATACCAGCGAACGCATCTCCTGATGGGTGGCTTGAGTGATGTCCCTTCCCTGCCTTTGAAAAGCCTCGATCAAGGTCGGTCTGGAAATATGCAAATCCATAGTTTCGTTATCATGGCAATCGGCGCAGCCAATAATGTTCACCACTTCCGATCCCCATTTGGACCATTTGCCTGTATAAAATTCGGTAATCCCTACTTTGTTCATCAGCCGTGGCACATCCGGGCTCTTACAAGTCCAGCAGGTGGCAGGCATGGGCTCCGATTCGGTAATACCGGGAGCACCAACACGCAAGGTATTCCTCATATCATCGATAGCGTAATAATGGCCACGACCCTGGTTGTAATCCTTGGAGAAACCATAACCGGCCCATAACACAACCAGCCGTGGGTCAACCTCCAGCATGTCGATCATAGTATTTCCGTTGTATTTACTCCTGAAATCACTTTCGTTGGTTTTCATGTACGAATCGTATTCGGCGGGGAAATTTTCACCCCAAAGCGCATTGCGTGGTTCCCATTCGCTAACCTGAACCCTGGGTTTGTAAACATACTCGGTTTCTACCCGGCGCTCGCTGATGGAGGTTGCCAGCATTCCCAGCATAAATACCACTACTATGGTAATTAAAAATACCGTCCAGTTAATCCATGATTTGCGTTCTTGTTTTTTTTCCATGATGTGTAAAGATATTGGTTAAATGTTAATTGATAATCGTTAATCGTTAATTGTCCCGAAAAGTAGAAAATCTTTGATTTTCGTAACTTTTCGAGGATGCCCGGGCTATGCCCGGCATTATTCGTTATTCGTTATTCGTTAATTGTCCCGAAAAGTAGAAAATCTTTGATTTTCGTAACTTTTCGAGGATGCCCGGGCTTTGCCCGGCATTATTCGTTATTGATAACTGAAGACTGCTTACTGGCGACTGCCTACTGGCGACTGCCTACTGGCGACTGCCTACTGGCGACTGCTTACTGGCGACTGCCTACTGGCGACTGCCTACTGTGGACTGCCTACTGTGGACTGCCTACTGAAGACTGCTTACTGCGGACTGCCAATCCCGAAAAATAGAAAATTTTCTCCAAAGGAATCCTACGGACAATTTTCATAATTTTTCGTGCCCGCCTTGCCGCCTTGAGTGGCTCGTGTGCAGGCGAGGCAGGGATGTTGCAAATCCGGGATTCGTGAATCCTGGGCACGGGCGAAGCCCGGCACTGCCTACTCCTTATCCTTTTTCATCATCTTTTGCATCCAGTCGGGAACTGCCGTTCCAAGCCTGGGGACACGGGAATAGGTTGAGGTACTCAAACTTGTTACCCTGCCATGCGGAAATTCGCGGTGACAATCCCAGCAAAGTTTTCCTTCATCTTTTTGAGCAAGCGCGAGGCTTACATCCATTGTTCCCACATGCTGATTAACCCTGGCATGACAGCGTTTGCAATTTTCCTGAACTACAGCCGCACCTTCATCTTTTATCTGAATTACCTGTGGTTCATTGCGCATTGTAAAAATGCTTGCATGTCGGGCACCATCCTTCGCCTTAAAAAAATATTTACTCACCGGATTTGTATGCGGAACATGACAATCGTTACAGCTTGCATATTCGCGGTGTGCCGAATGAAACCAACTGGCGTATTGCGAATTCATCACATGACAGTTAATACATGTTTCTGGTTGGTCGGATAAATAAGATATCGCATTCGAAACTTTAAAAGTGTAGAGCCCCAACCCGACAATAGCACCAAATATTATGGCTGCTGGCAATCGCCATGCTGGAGGAGGAATTAAAAATTTGATTAAATTATTCATATAATTAATAATTAAAGTAATTTATTACTTTAATGCAAACATAAAAATTCTTTCCCTATTTTTAACTTTAAAATTGCCAATTCCACTAATTTATTTTGTATCTTAATAAGTTCTTGAAAGGGAGGGTAAATAGGGTTCGTCTTTAAAGTAACATTTAGAAAAATATACGATTTCAGATTTAAGATGTTAGATTTAAGATGTTAGTGATATTCAACAAAATCTAAAATCTCCTCCGTAGGAGTCCTCCGGACGATTCCCGCAGTGCTGGATCAATCTTTAATCAAAAAATAGTCGGGTTTTCAGCAAACCCCAATTATTATCTGGCAATCAAACCAAAACGACCTTGCGAAATCATATTCACAAGGCCGTTTAATATAAAAGATGTTTCTGTTACACTGACTATTTTTGATAAAAAACGGGCTTGAAGCTTAGCATTACCCATGCCCAGCTATTACTGTTTTCGTAATTTCCTCCTTTTAATACCTGCATGGTTTCAGTGGCAAACATTTGCGAATACCCTGCCTGCAACATTACCTCTTTTGACATGGCATAGCTTAACATCAGGTCAACTTCGGTTCCAAGATTATTGTCGTAATCTTTCCATGATCCCTCGTTTTGAATTGCAACTGTTGCCGCTGTACTAAATAAATGTGGAACAAGTGCAACCGAAAACTTATTAACACTATACTTTAGCGGGATGTAAATATCCATTAAGCCCACACTTCCTCCATGGTTACCCACGTAGAAATAATCCATCCAACCGTTAAATTTGTGATTGGTTCCATATAAGGGGGTAAAGGATTTATTATCACTACCTTCGGCTTTTTCTTTGGAATCTATTCCTGAAAGGCGTTCCATTCCAATCCCTACACTAAAATTATTTTTAAAGGAATAACCCAGATCCACTGCAAAATATGTAGCCGCCAGGTTGTTGTTACCACCGTCTTTACCGCCCTGATAATAAAAAGCTGCATTTGCAGTAAACGCCTTATTCTTTTAAGTTAAGCGCGGACCAATGGTTTGGCTGAATGCAACCTTTTGTTCGATTTTTGCCGAATCAGTAACATCGGTGTAAGCCTGGCCATTATTCAAAGCTAAAAAGCTCAGGCCGAAATTATTAAAATTGCCATGATACCAGGCATACTGGAATGTTTTATAACTACTTACTGTGTAGTCTTGCTCAAACAGCGACTCACCCATGGCATTATAAGCCAAACCCACATCCACCTTGTGATTGTCGGCAGGTGTAAATTTCAGGATGGCCGCATCGTGGCTGCGGGCCTGCTGTGCCCAACCTACATTACCAAAAATCCGGTGGTCGTCATAAATAATCTCCTGGCGGCCAACCTTTATCGAAAACTTTTCGCTTACAATTGCTTCGCCCCATGCTTCATGAATAGAAGGGCCATAAACATCGTTACTATTCAACTGTGGAACATCACCCCAAACCCTTACATCCTGCAGGCTCAGGTAAAAACGATAGTTGTTGGTTCCGTAAAATGCATTTAAGCGGGTACGTTGTGAAACGAAGTTAGCCGCTTTCACATCATCCGGAATCAGGGTTTTGTATCCATGACGCATTTCATAGCGGGGACGAAGTTCAGCCGAGATTTTCACCTCTTGTGCTATGGCAGTTTCGGCCACAAACCAAAGTGCCATAACAGCAATAATGGAAAGAGAAATAAAATTTTTCATAGTTTAATTATTTATGTATTGAATTACTGAAATACAAAAATAATCAAACTGTCTAAAGTCCGAATCAATTTTACAAAATCAAGCTAATTTATTTTATTTCTCAATAAGTAGAATAAGTATAAATTAGCTATTAAATACCGAAATGTTGATATTAAGCGCTATTTTTGCTTGCTTTCAAGGTGAGTAGATAATTAATTAAATTATGTCGAAAATATTTTCCCTATCTGAAGCCGGTTCAATAGCCATACACAGCATGGTACTCATCGCCAGTTCGGGTACAAAACTGAATGTGGTAAAAATTTCAGAACGAACAGGCTCTTCCAAACATCACGTAGCAAAGGTGTTACAGCGCTTGGTTAAAGACGATTTCCTGACATCAAATCGTGGCCCACATGGAGGTTTCGAACTTAAAAAGCCGGCAAAAGAAATAAACCTCCTGGATATTTACGAGTCAATAGAAGGAAAAGTTGAAATTACCACCTGCCCAATGGATTATTTGATTTGTCCTTTTGATAAGTGCATTCTTGGAACTGTGGTAAGCGACATGACTCAGAATTTTAAAGATTACATGATCAATCAAAAGCTAAGCGATTATCTCAAATAATCCCCTCCTTTGTTCGTTATGCGAATATGAGAACAATACCTGCTTTTTTAGCACTCCTTTTTCTTTTCAATCTAACAGGCTGTTCGCAGGAACAGCGTTTTGACATTCCTATTTTTGCTTATCACCGCTTTGGCGACAGCCGTTATCCGAGCACCAACATCTCTGATGAAGTATTTTCGAAGCAGTTGAAATACCTTAAAGAGAATCATTTTCAAGTGCTCACCTTCGGAGAAGCAGAAAATTTGTGGAGGTCGGGGAAGCCATCTCCAAAAAAGGCGGTCATTCTCACCATCGATGATGGTTACCTTAGCTTTTATACAAACGCTTGGCCACTGCTTAAAAAATATGGTTTTAATGCCACCATTTTTATTCAAACCGAAACCGTTGGCGGAGGCGATTTTATGAGATGGAGTCAAATTAGAGAAATTGAAAAAGCAGGAAATGAAATAGGAAACCACTCTGCATCACACGCATATTTTGTTAATCTAAGCGAAAGCAAAATAACATCAAAATTCAAGGAAGACTTACTAAAATCCAACGCTGACTTTAAAAAACACCTTGGCCACCTACCTGAATATTACGCCTATCCATACGGCGAATTCACAAAGGATATGGAATTGATTTTAAAACAAAAGGGAATAAAAGCAGCCCTAGTGCAACAATCAGGTGTATTCTCGGAAAGTTCCGACCCGTATGCTATTCCACGTTTCCCAATGGGTGGAGGATTTGGTTCGCTTGAAGGATTTATAAACAAAACCTACATGAAGGCTTTGCGGGTTTCGGCCACAAGCCCCGATTCTCCTTTTTATAAAGAGAATCCGCCAAATCTGAAAATCGAGATTATTCCCGGATTGTTGGATCTGGAAAAAGCCCAGTTTTTTGTACAGGGAAACAAAATGGAAATCACGGAAATTAATACCAAAAGCAATCCCCCCTACATTATTTTGAAATCAGATCAGAAACTGAATGTCCGCAGAACCCTCTATACCATCACAGCCCCATCATTGGACGGGAGCAGTTGGCACTGGTATTCTTATCTTTGGATAAAGCCTGAAGTTTCTGAATAAGTGGGCAGTCCCGAAAAAACATCCCGAAGTTTCGGGATTCGATTTCATTTTTTTTCGAGGATGCACGAGCGAAGCCCGGCACTGAAGACTGTGGACTGACTATCAAATAACAAATTATACCTTCTCAATTTATTCTCTATAATCCATTTTCGATTAGCAAGGAATCTATTTCTACTATAATGCAATTTAGAAACTAAATAAATAAGACATTTAAATCATTGAAAAACTGATACCTGAACATTGTTGGAAAAGTAATGTAAGACAAACCACCTTGTGAGAAATCCAAATCATTCTACTTTTGCGCATTACTTTACTTAATTACTTTATTATTGAAAGTTTGAAATTAGAGAATCTAAAAAATTATAAATAATGAAAAGAAGCATCATTAAAATCGATGAGGACAAATGCACAGGATGCGGACTTTGTATCCCAAACTGCCACGAAGGCGCACTACAAATAATCGATGGTAAAGCAAGACTTATCAGCGATCTGTTTTGTGACGGATTGGGTGCCTGTATTGGACATTGCCCTGAAGATGCCATCACCATCGAAGAACGTGAAGCAGAACCTTACAACGAAACGCTGGTGATGGAACAGATGGTGAAAAAAGGCAAGAATACAGTGATTGCCCACTTACAACATCTCAAATCGCACGGAGCAACTGAATTTTTGAACGAGGCCGTGGCCTACATAAAAAACAACAATATAAATATGGATATCACCAATGGCGATGATGAAATAAAAACACAAAATATCGTAGCCGAAGAAATGAAAAATACTTCATCGGGTTGTGGCGGTGGATGCCCCGGTTCTGCTCCAATAGTTTTTGATATTGATGAAGATGAAGTAAACAACGCAGGCCAATCTACAGGCCAGGATGCACCCTCTGAGTTGCGACAGTGGCCTGTACAATTGCATTTACTTAACCCAATGGCTCCATATTTTTTAAATGCTGATGTTGTAATTGCTGCAGATTGTGCAGCCTTTACCATGGGCAATTTTCATAATCACTTCCTAAAAGGGAAATCGCTGGCCATTGCCTGTCCCAAGCTGGATTCGAACCAGGAGTCATACCTTCACAAACTTACTTCGATGATTGATGATGCCAAAGTAAATTCCTTTACTGTTGTAAGAATGCAGGTTCCCTGCTGTGGCGGATTAACCAGCCTAATTGAAAAAGCCCTGGCAAATGCAAGCCGAAAAGTCCCGGTAAAGCAAGCGGTAATTAGTCATAGTGGCGAAATTTTAAGTGAGGACTGGGTTTAGAGTTTAGAGTTTAGAATGTAGAGTTTAGAGTTTAGAATGTAGAGTTTAGAATGTAGAGTTTAGAGTTTAGAATGTAGAATGACTTAAAAATTATAATTACTACAACTGTCAATTACAACAAATGACTTCCAATATCAAATTTCCAATATCTAATTTCCAATATCTAATTTCCAATATCTAATTTCCAATATCTAATTTCCAATATCTAATTTCCAATATCTAATTTCTAATTTCTAATATCTAATATCTAATATCTAATATCTAATTTCTAATTTCTAATATCCAATATCTAATATCTAATATCTAATTTCTAATTTCTAATTTCCAATATCTAATTTCCAATATCTAATTACTAATATCTAATTTCCAATTTCTAATTTCTATTTTCTAATATCTAATTTCTAATTTCTATTTTCTAATATCTAATTTCTAATTTCTAATATCTAATATCTAATTTCTAATTTCTAATATCTAATTTCTAATTTCTAATTTCCAATTTCTAATATCTAATATCTAATTTCTAATTTCTAATTTCCAATATCTAATTTCCAATATCTAATTACTAATATCTAAAATTTTTTAAAGAAATGAGTATGTTTTGTTATCAATGTCAGGAAACCGCAAAAGGCACCGGTTGCACGATTGCCGGAGTTTGTGGGAAAAAAAGTAATGTAGCAAATATGCAGGATCTGCTAATGTTTGTTATGAAAGGAATTTCGATTTACAGCACCGCGGCACGCGAAAAAGGTGTTGAAGATGCCGAAGTAAATAAATTCATTTTTGATGGCTTATTTGCGACTATCACCAATGCAAACTTCGACAGGGAAGTTTTTATCGACCGCGTAAAGAAAGGCCTCGAATTGCGTGAAAGCATTAAAAACACCGCCATCAATTCGGGCGCTGACCTGCCAAAAACTTTGCACGAATCGGCAACCTGGTTTGCTGATAGCGAAGAAGCCTTTGATGCAAAAAGCGTTGAAGTAGGCGTTTTGAGCACTAAAGATGAAGATGTGCGCTCATTGCGCGAATTAGTAACTTATGGCGTAAAAGGACTTGCAGCATACACCGAACACGCCTACAACCTGGATTTAGAAAATCCCGAACTTTATGCATTCATGCAACGGGCTTTGGCAGCCACAACTAACGATGCCTTAACTATTGACGAGTTGGTGGCATTAACCCTGGAAACCGGAAAGTATGGTGTTGAAGCAATGGCGCTTTTAGATAAAGCCAACACTTCGCGCTATGGCAATCCTGAAATTTCAAAAGTAAATATTGGCGTTAGCGACAAACCGGGCATATTAATTTCGGGCCACGACCTGCGCGACATGGAAGATTTGCTGAAACAAACCGAAGGTACAGGAGTGGATGTTTATACCCACAGCGAAATGCTCCCGGCCAACTATTATCCCGAGTTTAAAAAATACAAGCACTTTATCGGAAATTATGGTAACGCCTGGTGGAAGCAAAATGAAGAATTTGATACCTTTAACGGGCCGGTTCTGTTCACCACCAATTGCATTGTGCCGCCAAAGAAAAGCAACACTTATGCTAACCGCGTTTACACAACCGGTGCATCGGGATATCCGGGATTTATCCACATCGCCGAGCGCGAAACCGGCGGAATGAAAGATTTTTCTCAAATCATTGAACAAGCCAAAAAATGTGCTGCCCCTACCGAAATCGAAACCGGGGAAATCATTGGTGGTTTTGCCCATAATCAGGTGATGCAACTCGCTGATAAAGTTGTGGATGCCGTGAAATCAGGTGCCATCCGCAAATTTTTTGTTATGGCAGGTTGCGATGGCCGCATGAAGAGCCGGGAATACTATACCGAGTTTGCCGAAAAACTTCCGAAAGATACAGTTATCCTCACCGCAGGATGTGCGAAATTTCGCTACAATAAATTACAACTCGGTGATATCGGTGGAATTCCACGGGTTTTGGATGCCGGACAATGCAACGACTCTTATTCTTTGGCGGTAATTGCCCTCAAGTTAAAAGAGGTGTTTGAGTTAAACGACATCAACGATCTGCCCATTGCTTATAACATTGCCTGGTACGAACAAAAAGCCGTTATCGTATTATTGGCGCTACTTTACCTTGGTGTTAAAAATATTCACCTCGGACCAACACTGCCCGCCTTCCTTTCGCCGAATGTGGCAAAGGTGCTGGTTGAAAACTTCGGAATTGCAGGTATTAATACTGTGGATGAAGACATGAAATTGTTTTTAAACTAAATAGTGCCTGTCCATAAAGTCAACTATTTCTATCCGAGGCTAAAGAATCTCCCGCAGATTTCGCTGATTTGCGCAGAAAAATATCAGCGCAAATCAACGAAATCTGCGGGAAACCTGACTAAAAAGACGAACTCTAAATATTTACCAAACCTGACAGGGTTTTAAAACCTTGTCAGGTTTCTTATAATGATCGTATGAATACTTCTGAAAAATTTAAACTCGCCGACACAGTAGAATATGCTTCAGGATCGGTGGTAAGCAAAACCATTACCAAAAAAGATACGGGTACCATCACACTTTTTGCCTTTGATAAAGATCAGGGACTAAGCGAACATTTAGCGCCTTTTGATGCCATGGTAAATGTGATTGATGGCAAAGCCGATATTATTATAAACCGGGAGTCGCATATTCTCGAAAAAGGCGGGAGCATTATTATGCCGGCTAATGTACCACACGCGCTTAAGGCGATAGAGCAATTTAAAATGTTGCTGGTGATGATAAAATAAGCAGTCCGCAGTTGGCAGTTGGCAGTCCGCAGTCCGCAGTTGGCAGTTCCGAAAAACCATTCCGAAGTTTCGGGATATGATTTCATAGTTTTTCGAGCCCGCCTTGCCAGCCTCGTTGCGAAGCGAGCCGTCCAAAGTAGCTCGTGTGTAGGCGAGGCAGGGATACACGAGCGAAGCTTGGCATGGGCAGTCCACAGTCGGCAGGATGCAGTCCTATACCAAATTAGTGTCGGTCTTTAAAGTAAGTTTTTTTTGAAATATCAATTGCCACATCCTTTAGGTTGTGGATTAAATTGATGTGATGAATGCCCCCGCTTTTTCGCTGTCAATGCCTTCGGCATTGACAGCGAAAAAGCGGGGGAGGCATTGCTAAATTCATTAATCCCCGTCCGTCAGCTGACGGACGGGGCAAGTGAAAGTATCGACTTTATGGACAGACACTAATTAGAGCCTGTCTTTTTAGTAATGTTTCCCGCAGATTTCGCTGATTAGCGCAGATAAAATCTGCGCTAATCAGCGAAATCTGCGGGAGGTTTTTTTTTATTATTGAAAATGGCCGACTTTGTGGACGGGCACTAATTAGTGTCGGTCTATAAACTTGCCATCCACCACGCACCCCTCTAACTCTCCGCCAGTTGGCGGAAGAACCCCCAACGCACTGGTAGCAAGGGGGCTCCCCTTTAGGCCAGCCTCGCCAGCTAGGCGGGGGACTAAGGGGTCGCGTGGGCAAAATCAGAAAAGCACCGACTTTATGGACAAGCACTATTTATGCAGTGCCAATAAATGAGAATCAAATAACCTGATAACTTGAAAGAAAATCAACCTTCTAATTCTCCTGTTACTCCACAACGGAAAAAAGGCAGGTCATCAAAAACCTACAAGCGTCTCAGGAAATATCATAAATGGTTTAGTATTGTATTGAGCTTGTTTATTGTGGTATTTGCACTGTCGGGTATTGTATTGAATCACCGTGAACTGCTATCATCGGTAGATGTTAATCGCAAACTGTTGCCGCCGGTTTATCGTTACAACAACTGGAATCTTGCCGGAGTGCGGGGCAGCTTACAGCTTCAGGGTGATACAAGTCTGCTCTATGGCAACATCGGGGTTTGGATTACTAAAGACGACTTTCAGACTTTTGATGATCTAAACAAAGGTTTCCCTGATGGCATCGACAACCGGAAGATTAGCAAACTTTTACGTACTGCCGACAATCAACTTTTTGCCGGAACTTTTTTCGGACTTTTCCGTTTTGATCACAAAAATAATAGCTGGGAAAGAATAAAACTCCCCGGACATGAATCCAGGATTGTTGACTTACTGATTCGCGGTGACGAACTCTGGATTCTTACCCGATCGTTTTTACTCAAAGCCAATTATACTAAATCCCCATTCGAGGCTAGCTTACACACCTTGCCCCCACCGGAGAATTACGATAACAAGGCCGGACTTTTCAAAACACTTTGGGTAATTCACAGTGGCGAAATATACGGTTTGCCGGGCAAAGTGTTTGTGGATTTTATGGCACTGGTTTTCATTTTTCTTACCGTAACGGGATGGATGCTATGGCTTTTTCCAGGTATTATAAAACGCCTGAAGCATAAAGGAAAACGAGTAAAAACCTGGTCATACTACATAAAATTCTCCTTGAAATGGCACAACAAACTCGGATATTATCTCGTGCCCTTTTTAATACTTACCGCAACAACAGGCATGTTTTTGCGTCCTCCCCTGCTTATTCCGATTGCCAATGTTAAAGTGGGGAAAATTCCGTTCACGGAATTAGACAACCCCAACCCCTGGTTCGACAGGTTACGTGCAATTTTGATCGTTCCGGAAACCGACCGAATAATTCTTAGTACTTCTGAGGGTTTTTATTATTCTGATGATAAATTCCTAACTTCATTGAAACCTTTCAATCTGCAACCGCCAGTCAGTGTGATGGGGATCAACGTTTTTGAGGCCATTGATAATGGTGGTTTTTTGGTGGGATCGTTCAGCGGTTTGTTCAACTGGTTTCCCGGGCAGCACTATGTGGAAGATGCCCTTAACCGCAAGCCCTGGTATTTTTCGGAGGCGACAGGCTCGCCCTTTTCTGAAAGCGCCATCACAGGCATAGTGCGGACTTCAAAATCCGGTACATTTCTTTTTGATTATGGCCGGGGCGCATTTCCATTTTTACATAGAGAAACTTTTCCTGAAATGCCAAAAGAAATCCTTGATGAAAGTCCCATGTCGATCTGGAACGTGGCGCTTGAATTTCACACAGCAAGAATTTATGGTGTCATCATTGGCGATTTCTACATCCTCATCATCCCGCTTGCCGGACTTTCAATTATGTTCATTATTATTTCAGGGCTATGGATGTATTGGGTGGGATTTAGAAGGAAAAATTGTTTAATTCCTGAGGCAAGAGTTATGCTGAAAGCCATTGCAGGGCAGCTTTTTCGGTAGTAAAAACTTTTACAATAAAGCCAACCTCTTTATACACGTTTACTTCAAAAAGCATTGAACCAGCCGTAGCATGAGGGTCATCAACGATTAAAGCTTGTCGCTTTCCTTTTACAACATCTTTTATATTAAACATAAAATTTACAATTTCCTTGATTTTTCTAAATAGAATGTCAAATTTAGCATTCCTGTAATCAGAAAGGAGATTGTATTTTAGTTGGGTAAATTCACCCAAGCTCAGAAACTCCTGCCATGCCTGCCCAATATCTTCAGCAGCAATCACCCCTGAATGTTTGTAACGGATGATTTTTAGTTCGTGATCGACATTGATAGCGTAGTTCATTTCATAATATTTTTTTCAAAGATAACTATTCTTCAAATTATTAGAGGGTAAGCAAATGATGATCTCCTTTTATAAAATCGCTTAACTCCACGCCAATATATTTTACTTCAATTCCCATTTCTTCGAGTTCATCAGAAACATCATACTGATCGGCACATCCTTTACATGCCAAAAGGTGTATTCCAATCTCACTCATTTTTTTGGGCATTGTAGGTGTACATAAACACCATTTTTTTCGCAACTTCAGGGTCACCACTTGTCCAGAGTACAACAAGTTTTTCTGAATCCTTGATATCACTGGAATCTCTTTTTAAAACTTCACTTTCAAATGTTTGCATTGTTTCTGTTTTTTGGGCATTTATAGTAAAAAAGAATAGAAACAAAAATAAAAATAATACGATAGATTTTTTCATAAAACAATAGTTATTTGAGTAAAAAAAATTCAAAATTGTATAAAACCACTACTGTCCGAGTAAATTTAACAGATTCCTTGCCGCACGTGCGGCATCGGAATGACAGGACATTGGAGAGATGAGATGAGTGGTGGGGGGGGGGGGGGGGGGGGGGGGGGGGGGCGCCCCCCCCCCCCCCCACCCCCCCACCACTCCAATAGCTAAAGCCTTGTCATTCCGAACGCAATCCCGAAACTCTGGGATGAAGTGAGGAATCTTTTTTATCTATTTATCATTTTTTCGGATACTAATGGTATAAAACTAAGGACTTAGCACAATATTTACTTTTTGATAAGGAACCGGATAGGCCGCTATCCAAACTTCAGGTTTAAAATCCAGATATTCTTTATCAAAACCAAACACGTAAACTTCGATGGGTTTTGCTGTATCACTTTCATTGAGCGGGATGTAGTAAGTGTAATTTTTATCACTCCGGCTATTGATATACTCCCAGGTGTTAGACTGATATGATTGTGCCCGGTCGGGAGCACCGCGAAGTTCACCATCAATAAGCGCTGACACATAGGCACCTTCGATGCCATGCGTCCCGTTCAATGCAACACACAAATAACTGTTGGTGGCAATTTCATCTAAAACAAATGCTGCTTTCCATGTTTTTTGTTGTTCCAGCTTGTCGGGATGGGCGAATAGATTTGATGCCCTCCAGGCGCTCCTGTCGATGGTTTGTCCGTTTTTAAATCCTTCAATTTCCCGAATGCAGGAGGGGAAATATTTAAACCTTAAATAGCGAACCGGTTTTTCGATATTGATTTCCATTTCCTTTCCGGCAAGATAAGTAAGCGTTTCCCACTGTTGAAGATCGGTTGAAACATCCACATAATTACCCTCCCCTTCAAGCATCGGCTGCAACGAAAAAATATCTCCAACTTTTATTTTCAGCTTATCGAGATCAGTAATTTTTCCAAGGTCAAGCCTGAAGCAGCCACCTTTGACGGTTTGATCGTGATTGTATTTTTTGGATGGCCAGAAGCCGGTTTCCATCAAGCCATCGAAAAGATTTTTATCCCAAATTCCCCGATCAACAAAAGTGGATTGATTAAAAAAAGCATCCTGTGCAGCCCTTACTTCGGGCACATCACTCCAACCCGATCGCTGGATTGACCGAACCTCCAGGGCATTATTATCAGCACTAAAAACAGTAGCTTCATAAAAGGCTTCCCAAGCAATTTTATTGGTGGTATCTAAAACCTCGAAATCAGAAATTTTACGAAGAATATCTTTCTTTAAACTCTTCCCCGGAAAATCAATTTTTACTTTTTTCCCATCAATTAATTCCTTTTTGGTTTCACCATCAATCATTGCCCTTTTGTATTTCCCGGCATCAGGTATTTGGATTTCGGCAGTAGTCCCCGGCCATCCCAATACTTCTATTTCGATTGCCTGGCCTTCCACATTTTTTATCACTTGAAAATCCGACCCAATTATTGCCGGCTCATCAATAGCTTTTGAAGAAACGATCAACAGACAAGACCTGAATGGATCAACTTGAATGTTTATTTTTTTACCATATTCAAATTGTCCAAGCACCCGTTCAACAGGATGAAATTGCCTTAGCTCGATGATTTCAGATTTTGAAAGGCCAAGTTCTTCATCAAGGGAAATGGTGTAGTTTTTTTTATCCCAACTAAGATTCCTTAACGTGATCAAGCGTGTATTTTCATCACCTCTTGAAACAGCATTGGGGCCATAATTTTCTTCTGAAAGCGTTATTCCGTTAACCAGAATGCTACGATACTTTCTGTGTAAATTGTAAATCCTGGCAAATTTCGGATATTCATCATCACGCAGAAGCCAGGGGTTGGCATAAACCTCCGGGGCAAGAATCAGGTTTCGGTTAAAGGCCTGCAAAATCAAATCATCGTCCCAATAATCGAGGCATGACGAAATACAAACGCCGTGGTCTTCGGTTAGTCTGACCAGATCAGGAGGGTAGCCCCGGCTAATGGCAGCCGCCCGGTGGTGGGGTGCCGTCACCCGGTTCGACATAAATACATCGATGTAGGTTTCCCAACCTTCCCACAAAAAGGTGGTGGCATGTTTTAGGGCTTCCTCGCTTAGGCCAAGGCGATGGTTTAACAAAATAAGGTCAGGGGAATATTCCCGGCATTCTTTCATCATTTCGATAAAAAAATCCTCCTTTTCAGGACGCAAAGGGCCACAAACCGCATCAAACTTGAAAAGCGCAAATTCGTAATCACTGCACAGTTTCACCATCTGATCAATGCGGGCTTGTTCCTCTTCGGGGGTATCACCAAATCCATCGGGACCACCCCAAACACCAAGGCGGATGCCCAGGCTTTTTGCTTTTTTATAAATAGGATCGAAACCTTCGGGAAATTGAGTTTTAAAACGATCGGACTCAATACTGCCATAAAATCGCTTTCCATCAATAGCACCGGCATCGAAAGCATAAACATCCAACTGCATACCATATTCGCGTTTGAGCCACCCAAAAAACTCAAGGTTTATCATGGTTTGCCCGGCAGTGGCATCTTCGTTTGTATTATTGATCCAGGAAAAATATTGTGCCCGCGAGGGTGTAGTTTCATCAGCACCCGGAAAAACCGCTTGCTGTGCATACAAAAAGCAAGCTGCAATTATCAGCAAAATGGTTGAAGTTATAAATTTGATCATTGGAATATGATTATTAAAAGATGGATAGCCAAATCATAAAAAGTAAAAGAATTATAGTTCATCCAGGCCCGGGCGTATAAAATCACGTGCATCGGGGAATTGTTCCCCGGCCATCGTTCGTAACTCTTCGAGTTGAGCACGAAGGCTTTTAATTGTCTCGCGGTGATTTTTCAGGTGGCGTATCAAAATGCTTGCAGCTTCGATGGATCTGTCGATACCAATCAGGGCTACCTTTGCAGAGCCATTCATATCATAATCGGCTTCCTCAAATTCGTCAAGCTCGAAATACCCCGAGAGGGCACGCCTAAGCTTTGCTGAAATAAATAAATGATACCACCCCATCACCTCCTCAGCTTCAAGCACTTCATCGGCAAAACCCCCTGCAACCTGGGCAGTAAATTTGCTTTTTAATTCCTTTTCGCGATTTATAAGCCATTCAAAAGAACCCTGGGAGTATTTGGCGGAAAGTTCGGCCAATGGGTGGCGGGTAGCTTTCTGCTCTGCCGAAAAATAATCATCGGAATCATCATCAAACACATCATCCATTAAATCGAACAACTCCGTTTCAATGTCAGGATAATCATCCTCTTCCTGTGGAGGGATTTCAGATATATTTTCCAATTCTTCAGTTTTTTCATCCTTTCCTTCTTCAATCATTTTCCTCATTTCGGCCTCCATGGCAAACACACGGCATTTATCAGTAAAATCACAGCGTTCGCACCAGCGGTCGCAATAATTATGAATTCCGGGTATAAAACCTTCTTCATCGGTTGATATGGTATTTTTATAGTACTCCTTTTCGATTTGATTAAAATCATCATCAATTTTGCTAAGATCGCCTTTGAGCGGATTAGCCTTGACATGAAATTCGTTTTCCGGAATCAGTTCGCCTTGCCGTGCCTCTTCATTACACACATCACAGTAGCCGGGAAAAGGGCAGTCTTCTTCATCGCCATCGCATAACTCAATATGAATGCTCCCAAAACTCATGGGCACAAATTCATCTTCCCATATATTGTATAATGCCTTGTAAAGCAAGCCCGAAGGAACCTCTTTTGGGTATTCGGGAAAAAAATTATAGGCTTCCAGCAGGCTTAACATCTCAGGAACGATGCTTTTCATTTCATCTTCCTTCAACCTATCAGGTTTTGGCAAATGGCTTTTTGGTATCCCCAAAATATCCGACAGGTATTCGAGCGGACCAGATGTAAAACGTTCTATCTCCTCCAATTCCATATCGAGGGCTTCTTCATCATCCAGATTTTCATCATCAAATGGGTCGCCCGGTGCTTGCAATGCCGCATCCCTTAAATCTTCTATCAATTGTTCGATGTATCTTTTCATAAAAAATTATACTTCAAAAAACGAACTTACAATTTTTATTTTAATTGATGGAAATTTAGCCTGGATAATTCAAAAAAGAAAAACAAATTCAATATTTATGAATAATGCAGATTAGACTATACTTATCCATGAGTTTAGTCTAAAAACCCCAATACTACTGATTTTTAGTCCTTTTTACCCCAAACCCTAAAGGGAGAAGCACTAAAAATCAGTAGCTTGGGAAAGTCCCCTTTAGGGGATTTAGGGGTTTTATGGCTTTTTAGACTGGTCTTATCCATCAAAAAATAATAAAGGTTAAAATATTCCAAAAAAGATATCGTGTCAAGCCTGGTATTTATCAAAAAATGCTATTTTGCGTTCTTTATTTTGCTTAATAAATTTTTGAGTTATGAAAAAACAAAAAAGTCAGCTTACCGGGTTATTTTCCAAAACATTGCAGAATAACTGGGACTTATCGGCATTTTCTGATTTCGGCGGAGAAACCTTCACTTATGAAGATGTTGCAAAACGGATATTTTTTTTACACCATTTTTTTAAAGAAGCAAAAATTTCGAAAGGGGATAAAATTGCGCTTTTAGGAAATAATTCTTCTGACTGGAGCATTTCATTTTTAGCTGTTTTAACTTACGGTGGGGTTGTAGTACCCATCCTGCCCGACTTTTCAACCGAAAACATTCATCACATCATCAATCACTCCGAATCAAAAATGTTGCTTGCTTCTCAGGCAATCTTCGATAGAATTGATCCGGATCATCTAAAAAAACTCACCGGGATTATCGATCTAAAGGATTTTAGTTTGCTTTACGATAAGAGTGAAAAAACAAACAAAGCACTTGCAAAAGCTGAACAATATTTCAAAACACTTTCACTCAAAGCTGAAGATGTGAATTTTGAAGAGAGCGATCGGGAAGATCTATGCATAATATCATACACGAGTGGCACATCAGGTTTTACCAAAGGAGTGATGCTTCCGCAACGCAGCCTCTATTCGAACATAGTTTTTGCCAAAGATTACATGCCCTTAAACCCCGGCGACAGCATTGTATCCTTTCTGCCAATGGCACATGTTTTTGGCCTGCTCTTCGAATTTCTGTTTCCATTTGTTCAGGGCTGCCATATTAATTTCCTCACCAAAATCCCCTCCCCTTCCATTGTAACCAAAGCTTTTGGCGAAATCAGGCCACATCTTATATTATCAGTTCCACTGGTTATCGAAAAGATTTACAGGAAACGAATCCTGCCAAAAATTGACAAACCGTTAACTAAAATATTACTGAAAACACCCTTCATTTCAGGTATGATCGAAAAAAAGGTAAACAAAACATTAACCGAAACCTTTGGCGAAAGGTTTATGGAAATAGTGATTGGCGGAGCGCCCTTGAGCGAATATGTGGAAGTATTTTTCAGGAAGATCGGTTTCAGGTTTGCCATTGGTTATGGCATGACCGAGTGCGGCCCGCTAATAACTTACGAAGGTTGGAAAAAAAGTAGGTTCCGCTCGGCAGGAAAGGTGGTGGACAGGATGCAAATTAAAATTAAAAAAGAATCGCCTCAAAATGATATTGGAGAAATCCTGGTGAAAGGCGAAAACCTTATGCTTGGCTATTACAAAAACGAAGAAGCTACCAAAAATATGCTTATGAAAGACGGCTGGCTCAGAACCGGCGACCTGGGCTACCTTGACGATGATGGCTACCTCTACATAAAAGGACGCAGCAAAAATATGCTGCTTGGGCCATCCGGGCATAATATTTACCCCGAAGAACTGGAAGCAAAAATTTCGAGTATGCACTGCGTGCAGGAATGCGTGGTAAAACAGCACAACGATAAACTTGTTGCCTTGATCTACCCCGACCGCGAGGCAATGGAGTGCGACAAGCTTGATTTTCAGGACATCGATAAAAAGATGAAGGAAATGCTCAAAGAACTCAATAAAGGCCTGCCCCGCTTCGAGCAAATTGCAGAAATTGAAATTGTGGACGAAGAATTTGTAAAAACCCCGAAGAAGAATATTAAGAGGTATCTTTATACTTAGGGATTGGAGTTTTGGAGTGGTGGAGTTTTGGAGTGATGGAGTGATGTTGAGCGAAGTGAAATCCCGCTTTTGCGGGAGAGTGGGGGAAAACGCAAATGCTTAAGTCCACTTTTTAGAATATTTTTTTTCCTACTTTTGCTGTCAACATAAAACCCATGTTTATCCTGTGGATGAATTGAAAAATAAATCAGACATAAAAAAACAAGACTATTCTGACTTTGCCAGAAAAATAAAAGATTTAAAGAACTGGCGAATAAAGGGAGATTATGATAATGTAGCCATCACAATTGACCAAAGTCGGAAGGCCGTTGGTTTAGCTGATGAATTAAGAAAACAATTAAAGAATACATTTAAGGTATGGGGGCACAACAATACATCGATGACAAACTACAGGAACTGCTTAGGCTCTTAAAAAACAACTAATGCTAACATGTTAACGATATTTATGCTGCTGTTTTTTCCCTTAAAGGCTTTTTTCTCTCAGGGAAAAACGTAGTGCCTTGGTGGCTGCTCT
>Ga0307991_1001071_pt1 | contig 19466 bp, 20 predicted proteins | sample EllFjometagen131_FD_203146 | JGI IMG/M metagenome (GOLD analysis project Ga0307991, IMG submission 203146) | Marine microbial communities from Ellis Fjord, Antarctic Ocean - #131 | ecosystem: Environmental > Aquatic > Marine > Unclassified | place: Southern Ocean | collected 2014-10-08 | reverse complement strand
ATTATACATAGATGATCCACTATGTATATCTAATGAAGGAGAAGGATATGTATCCTTTTCAGAAGGACTGTTACTTGTAATCCATCAAAATGAAAACTAAAGAAAAAGCTCTCATACGAGAGCTTTTTTCATTATTAATAAAGTATATAATTATAGATATTCCAAAAAAAAAGCCGATATTATCGGCTAATAGTAGTATGTTTAAGCGCGTTTTACAAGTCCACTTCTTAGTGCTCTAGTTGAAACTAAAACTTTTTTGATTGTTCCATCTTCTTCAATTATTCTTACCTTTTGAAGGTTCGCTTTCCATTTTCTTCTTGTAGTGTGAAGTGAGTGTGATCTATTATTACCGCTCATTCCTTTTTTTCCTGTTGCATAACATTCTCTTGACATAGTTATTCCTCCAATCTGTTAGAATTTCAAGCACATATAATTTTATCATATTATTTATAAAATGCAAGAATAAAAACAACTTTTTTTAAAAAAGCATATATTTATTCATTATTAGGCAACTAAGTTATAATTTAGTTATATAATATGTATAGAAAGCAAGTGATATATATAGTTTCACTTTCCACTGTTTTTATGTATCCTCTTGAGAAAGTGGGATCAAAAAAGCACGGAAAGAACTAGTGCTTAGAGCTAGGAAGACGACGTCTAGTTGATGCAACTTAAATAGTGCTATTTGAAAAGCCCAAAAAAAATAATTTCGACATTTCTTATCATAAAAATTTTATGAATACAGCTTTTGTTTAAGGTGTTGTTGTTCCAAACCCCCCCCAATAGGGGCTTTTACTTTGAACCTCAAAGTATGAGTGTATATTCATATACAAATAGCCGTTTTTGAGGTAAGACCTAAGATTTGCATTATCAAAACATGTATGATAGAATATTGAAAGTATTTTAATTAAAATTATAAATAAATGATATTATATAAATTGGAGGAAAAAGTATGAACCCAAGTGTAATTGATAGTAAGTTATTAAAACTACTTATTACAAATGGAACAATTGCTTTGAGAAATGATTACCAAAGAATAAATGAACTAAATGTGTTCCCTGTACCAGATGGTGACACTGGAAGTAATATGCAATCTACAATGATGTCTGGAGTTAAAGCAATCGCTAACTTACCAGAAGGTAGTGTTGAAAAAATATCTAAGGCTTTATCTAGAGGATTACTAATGGGAGCAAGAGGAAACAGTGGTGTTATTCTTTCTCAATTATTTAGTGGTTTTGCTAAAACATTTAAAGGATTAGAAACTGCAACTACTACAGAATTTATTAAAGGATTACAACAAGGTGTAAAACAGGCATATGGTGCTGTTATCAACCCTGTAGAAGGAACAATCCTAACAGTTGCAAGAGAAGCAGCTGACGTAGCTATGGAACATGTTAAACATGATACTGAGTTACTTGAAATATTAGAAATTTATGTTAAAGAAGCATATGAATCACTAGAAAGAACACCAGACTTATTACCTGTCTTAAAAGAAGCTGGAGTAATCGACAGTGGTGGTGCTGGATTTATTGACATAATTGATGGAATGATCTTAGCTTTAAAAGGAATAACACTAGAAGATTCTAAATTTGCTACAGTATCATCAGTTTCACACGAAATGCATGCTTATGATGGTTCAACTGATTTCGGATATTGTACTGAGTTTATTGTAGACTTTAAAAAAGATAACAATTTTGTAAAAGAAGACTTTATTACTAAAATATCTACATTTGGAGATAGTTTAGTTGTAGTAAGTGATGATGAAATATTAAAAGTTCATATCCATACTAAAACTCCAGGTGATGTATTAAACTTTGGACAACAATTTGGTGACTTTGCGACTTTGAAAATTGAAAACATGAGTATTCAACATTCAGAAACATTACTTCATACTGTTGGAGAAGGACACGACTGTGGTCATGAACATCATCAATTTAAGAAAAAATATGGAATTATTACAGTAGTTAATGGACAAGGATTAAAAGAAATGTTTAGAGAAATGGGTGTTTGTTGCATTATTGAAGGTGGACAAACAATGAATCCTTCAACAGAAGATTTTATTAATGCAGTTGAAAACATCAATGCTGAACACATTCTGATTATTCCAAACAATGGTAATGTACTACTTAGTGCACAAACTGCTGCGAAATATATTAAAGATCAAGATATAACAGTATTACCTGCAAAAACAATTTCACAAGGTTATGCATCATTAACAATGTTTGATGCAAATGCCCCTCTTGAAGTAAATTTAAGTGAAATGAATGATTTAATTAAACATGTTAAATCAGGGGAAGTTACTTACGCTGTAAGAGATACTGAATATAAAGGTGTAAAAATCCTGAAAGACGAATTCATTGGAATTGCTGAAGGAGAAATAGTTACATCAAACGTAAATCGAAAAGATACAGTTAATGCACTATTTGATTCATTAATTAACGAAGAAAGTGAAATCGTAACTGTGATGTATGGAGCAACTGTTAAAGAAGATGAACTTTCAGAAGTAATGTTATATTTAGAATCACATTATGCTGATGTAGAAGTTGAAACTGTTAAGGGAAATCAAGAGATTTATTCTTACATAATAGCAATTGAGTAAAAGGGTATAGATTTATACCCTTTTTTTTATTATAATGAAATGTGGGGTGAACTATATGAGTGCCTTAGAAACCATTAAAGGAATTGGACCTAGAATGAAAGATAAACTAAATCGTAATGACATTTACGACTGTTTTGATATCATTAACCACTTTCCATCAAGGTATGAAGTATTTCACTTAATAGAATTAAAAGACGTTGTAGACCAAAAGAGAGCTACTATAGAAGGCAAAGTAACGAGTCCTGCAGTAGTCAATTACATAAAGAAAAACTTTAACCGTCTAACTTTCAATATGGTTATTGAAAATAGAAATTTTAAAGTAGTGATATTTAATCGTGATTACCTAAGAAATATCTTAGATGTAGGAATAGATATTGTAGTAACTGGAACAATTGATAGAATACATAACACTTTAACAGCAACAACTTTAAAACTTAAAAGAAACTTTAAAAATGAAATAGAACCAATCTATAATTTAGATGGAATAAGTGATCATCAATTCAACAAGTTTGTTGAAGCTTCAATAAAGGAATATTCATATTTGATAAAAGATGAATTACCCAGTTCTCTAATTCAAAAGTATAAGCTAATTACATATAATGAATTATTAAGGATTGTCCATAATCCTATTTCAAATAAAGACTTAATCAAAATTGAAAGAAGAATTAAATACGAAGAACTTTTTAAATTCCAATTTAAAATGCAGTATTTAAAATTGAAAAATAAATCTCGAAAGAATACAGTTAAAAAATATGATATAAGAGAAGTTAAAGAATTTATTTCTAAACTTCCTTTTGAACTGACAAATGATCAAAAGAAAGTGACTAATCAAATAATCAAAGACATTAAGTCACCCTATGTCATGAATAGGATGCTTCAAGGTGATACAGGATGTGGTAAAACTGTTGTGGCAGCTATTACAGTAATATCAGTATTGTCAAGCGGATATCAAGTAGCTTTAATGGCTCCAACAGAAATTTTAGCTAAACAACATTATAAAACATTTTCTAAGTATTTTAAAAATACTGGATATAAGTTAGTATACTTATCTGGTAAACTAACTGCGTCAGAAAGAAAATTAAAACTTGAGATCATAAAAAGCAATCCTAAAGTACTAATTATTGGAACACATGCCTTGTTTAGTGATGATGTAAGATATAATAATTTGGGATATGTAATCACTGATGAACAACACAGGTTTGGTGTTAACCAAAGAAAGAAATTAAGAGAAAAAGGATTCTTGCCTGATGTTTTGTATATGAGTGCAACTCCGATCCCACGGACACTAGCAATTAGTTTGTTTGGTGATATGGATATTAGTACAATTAAAGAGAAACCTAAAAATAGAACAAAAGTAGATACAAAACTATTTACAAAAAGTCAAATAGATATGGTTTACTTATTGATTGACGAAGAACTTAAAAATAAACATCAAGTTTATGTTGTTACACCATTAATATTAGACAGTGAAACACTAGACTTATCAAATGCTCAAAAAGTCTATAAAGAGCTTACAACAAGATTCAAAGATTATTATGTTGGAATTATTCATTCAAAAATTAAAACTGAAGATAAAGATCAAGTAATGAAATTGTTTGAAGAAAATGAAATAAACATTTTAGTTTCAACTACTGTTATCGAGGTAGGAGTAGATGTACCCAACGCAACACTAATGATCGTCTTAAACAGTGAGAGATTTGGTCTTTCACAGCTGCATCAGTTGCGCGGTAGAATTGGGAGAAGTTCACTAAAAAGCTTTTGTTTATTAATTCACAATGATACTGAATCTGCCAAAGAAAGACTTGAAATATTAGAAAAAACAGATGATGGATTTAAACTTAGTGAAGAAGATTTAAGATTAAGGGGACCAGGTGATTTCTTTGGATTTAGACAATCAGGAGATCTAAAATTCACAAAAGCCTCAATTGTTGAAGATGCAAAAATACTAGAAATTGCTAGAGATGATGCATTTGCTATTTTAACAGATAAAGAATCATATCGTAATTTAGAATATTCATTAATGTTTAATTATTTAAAGAATGTTTTAAAGAAAACTAATTTAGACTAAATATGTTATAATACTAATGATAAAGAGGTGTTTTTATGATAAGAATTGCAGTTGATGCAATGGGTGGAGACTACGCCCCTAAAGAACAAGTTGAAGGTTCAATGCTTGCCATTAAAATGATTGATGACATTGAAATTACAATGTATGGCGATGAATTAGAAATTAGACAATATCTTACTAATGACGAAAGAATCATTATTGTGCAAAGTGATGGAGTAATAGGAATGGGTGAAAAAGATCCTATTTCAGCTATTAGAAGTAATCGAAAAAGCTCAATGGCTCTTGCACTTTCAAGTGTGAAAAATAAAGAAAATGACGCTATAGTAAGTAGTGGAGCTACTCAAGCTTTGATTGCTGGTGCTCATATATTGATTGGTAGAATGAAATCAATGAAGAGAACAGCAATTGCTCCATTGATACCAAATGTAAATGGCGGAAGCACTATTATATTAGATTCAGGTGCAAATATTGAAATTAAGCCTGAATTTATGGTTCAACAAGCTTATTTTGCTGGAGTCTATTCACAAGAAGTTCTTAATATTAAGAATCCTAGAGTAGGACTTCTAAATATTGGAACAGAACCAGGAAAAGGAAGACTCTTAGAACAAGAAGTTTCTAAACTATTTAAGGAAAATGATAAAATAAATTTTGTAGGTAATGTAGAACCTAAAGAAATACTTGATCCCCCTTGTGATATTATAATTAGTGATGGATTCACAATGAATATTGCAATGAAGACAATTGAAGGAACCGCAAAAGGTATTGGGAAAATACTTAAACAAGAGTTAAAGAAAGGTTTCTTTGGGAAAATAGGAATGTTTCTATCAATGCGAAACTTAAAGAACTTCAAACATCGACTTGCTCCAGAAGATATAGGTGGAGCAATGATTTATGGACTTAAAGGAGTTGTAGTTAAGGCTCAAGGAGCATCAAAAAGTATTGGTTTTTATAACGGAATAAGACAAGCAGCATTAATTGTAAGAAGTAATGTACTCAAAAAAGTACAAAAAATCATTGAGAGTGATGTGTAATAGATGGAAGAATTAGAGAGATTTTTTAATCTGGATTTCAAGGATAAAAATTTATTAAAAATGGCATTAACACATTCTTCATATGCTAATGAAAATAACTGCATAAGCAATGAGCGACTTGAATTTATTGGTGATGCAGTTTTGGATTTACTTATGGGAAAATATCTTTATTTGGAAAACAAGCAATTCAATGAAGGAGACTTAACCAAAAAAAGAGCTAAACATGTTTGTGAAACTGCGCTTGTAACATATGCTAAAGTCTGTAACCTGAAAAAATATTTATTTTTAGGAAAAGGTGAGGAAAAAAGCGATGGAAGAGATAGAGTTTCACTCCAAGCTGATGCTTTTGAAGCATTGATTGGAGCTGTCTATATTGATAAAGGCTTAGATGAGACATATAAGATATTCAATAAAGTTGTTGTTAAGTCAATGATGGAAGACCATGATGATGATTTTGTAGATTATAAATCTCACCTCCAAGAACTTGTTCAATCAGATAAACGAACACTAGAATATAAAGTGATATCTGAGAGTGGTCCGTCTCACGATAAGATATTCTCAATTAGAGTATATATGGATGAGATATTAATGGGAGAAGGAATTGGTAAAAGCAAGAAAGAAGCCGAGCAACATGCAGCTGAAATGGCATTAAAAAAATTAGCTATGAGGTCAATAAAATTTTAAAGATTATTTGTAAAAAATAATCTTTTTTTTAACTTTGCTATGTTATAATATAATCCAAGCGAGGTGAAGAAATGGATATTAAGGATATAAAAAGATATATCAATAACAACACAATAGATTTTACAGAATTAATATTGAATAATTACTATAAATTAGGATTAGATGAAACTGATGCAGTTATAATGGTAAAATTGCAATATCTACTAAATAACAACAAAACATTTATTTCACCTAAAGAATTAGCTGAAATGCTTTCTATTTCTAAACAAACGACTTCAAGAAGACTAAACTCGCTTATTGAAAAAGGGTTTATTCAAATGGAAGTAGTCGAAAAAAAGAATGGTAAGCAAACAGAAAGTTTTAATTTTGATTTCTTGATTGAAAGCATCATAAAAAGCGGAGATGAAAAGAGAAACAAAAACAAAGAAATTACAAATAAAACACTTGAATATAAATTAGCAAAACTATTTGAAGAAGAGTTTAAAAAACCTTTGAGTATATTGGATATTCAAACTATTACAAAGTGGTTAAATGAAGATAAATATACCTATGAAGATATCAAAGACGCATTGTTTGATGCTGTAAGATTAAGAAAATTAACAATTAAATATGTTGATTCTATTCTTCTTAGAAAAGATGATAAGCCTTCGATTAATAAATATAAAAAGACCACCAAAATTAGTGATCTCAAAAAAATATGGGAAGAGTAGATAAAATATTAAGTGTTTTAGATGAAATGTTTCCTAATGCAGAATGTGAATTAAATCATACTAATTCTTTGGAACTTCTTATAGCTGTAATGCTTAGTGCCCAAACTACTGATAAATCAGTAAATTTGCTTACAAAAAAGTTGTTTACAAAATATAAATCTGTTGATGATTTTGCTAATTCAGATCTAGAAGAATTAGAAAATGACCTTAAGAGAATTGGTCTTTACAAAAATAAAGCTAAGAACATACAATCTACAACTAGACTATTGATAGAAAAATTTAATAGCACTGTACCAAGCAGTCAAGTTGAACTTGAGTCACTTCCAGGTGTTGGGAGAAAAACTGCGAACGTTGTGTTGAGTGTTTGGTTTGATGTGCCAAGAATTGCAGTTGATACACATGTAAACAGAGTTTCTAAAAGACTAAAATTGGCCTACTTAAATGATTCTGTCCTGCAAGTTGAAGAAAAGTTAATGAGAAAAATTCCTAAAACCAAATGGAGTGATACTCATCATAAAATGATCTTCTTTGGAAGATATCACTGCACATCAAGAAACCCGAAATGTAATGAATGTAAGTTAAAAGAGGTTTGTCGTTATCCTAATATTTGAGGATACTTCCTCTTTTTTTTCTTGAATTGTTAAAAGCGACATATATGTCCATTTTCATTATAATTTCTGAAAAAAATATCTCATTATTGTAATGATATAGGAACAATGCAACTTAAAAGTTCTTAAAAAGGCTCAAGGTTGTAATGTGATTATTTTTTTCAATACCTATTCCTCTAAATACGATCTTTTTAGTTTAAACTATTTATAGAGAGGAAGTGCCATGCATGAGTTTAACAAGTCTTAAGAATAAGATTAATAAAAGAGTGAGAATTAGTGATTATAGATCTGATTTTCAGGAAATAGGAAGTTTTATTAAAAAGAAACGAAAGGAGCTTAATGTTACTCAGGATAGGATATCAAATGGTATTTGTAGTATAAGCTATCTTTCCAAGATTGAGAATAATCAAATTGTACCAAATGAGTTTTATGTTAAAGAGATAATGAGTAAATTAGAAGTTAATGAATCTTTTTTTCAAAAGACTCTAGATGATAAGCTTTACCTAAATAATATGATTAAAGGTATATTTTTTTTAGACGATGAATTAGTTAATGATACTTTTAAAGAAGTTGAAGACATTGAAAACAATTTGGTAATTAATTTAGTAAAATTAGGATACTATGTGTATTTCAATATTGAAGATGATAATCAATATGTAATGATGCTTGAGAACCTTGTAACAAATATGAACGACTTAGAGCTACTTTCATATTTGTACTTTTCATCAATCTACTTTATTTCAAAAGAAAAGTTTAAAACTACTTTAGAAATACTATTTTTATGTAACAAAATTTCAATAAATAATGACTATTTAGAAGCGTTAATAAGTGAAAATTCATATTTAGCAAAACAAAGGTTATTAAAAAAGAATTGTTCACACGATGATTTCAAGAATGCTAAAGAAGTATATAACAAATATCATAATATTAAGCGAGTAGTAAATTTATCTCTTTGGGAAGCACACTATTTAACTGAAGAGAATCCTGAGAAGGCTATTATTATAGTAAAAAAAATTAAAGAATCACTTCAAGATGTATATCTCCATGATTTTTATTGCCTAGTTAAAGCAAAAATATTGATGGCTTTTAATTATTATAAGGATAGTGTTTTATCCTTAAATAAAATTAGCAATGATTCTAATTTTTTCTATCAAAAAATGATTTTACTCTACTCAATCTGCAAAATTGATAATGATCAGGGAATGCTTGAAGAGATTAAAATACTGTTACAAGATTATAATCCTGATAAATTTCAATTAAAGCATAAAGTATTTTATCATTACCTTCTTTTGAATAATGAAGAAGACTTAAAAGAATATCTAAGAGATATAGCCATACCATACTCAATCGAGATTGATGATTACTATGGACTTAAGAAATACACTAGAGATGTTATGGATATCTGTATAAATACTTCAAGATATAAAGAAGCAACTCAATACTATAAAAAGTATCAAAAAGAATTAGATAAAGTTGATAGATTAATGTTCACTTAATTCTTTTGTAAAAACATATTTCATATATTATAATGATATGGAATGGATGTGTTTCTATGAACTCTAAAAATGGAGATTTACTTGGATCTTACAATGTAAAAAAACTTCTAATAAAATTAAGTATACCAGCAATACTAGGTATGCTCGTAAATGCACTGTATAACCTTGTAGATACTTTATTTGTTGGGTTGAGTTCTGGCAATATTGCTATTGGAGCACTTGGTATTGCATTCCCTATTCATATGATAATAGTTGCTTTTGCACTTATGATTGGGATAGGAGGAGCTTCTGTCTTCTCAAGAGCATTCGGTCGTGGAGATAGCAAAACGATGGTTAACGTTGTAAACACTGCCCTTAGAATTGATTTCTTATTAGCAATGGTAATTACAATACTAGGATTAGTCTTTATAGATGAAATTCTTGTTTTGTTTGGAGCAACATCTTCAAATATCGGATTTGCAAAAGATTATATGGGTATAATTCTATTTGGTATTGTACCAATGTCCTTGCAAATGGTACTTAATAACTTTGTTAGAGCTGAGGGAAGAGCTAATACTGCGATGGTATCCATGATTATTGGAGCAGGATTAAACATTATCCTAGATCCATTCTTCATCTTTGAAGAAATTAACATATTTGGATTAATACTTCCTGCCCTTGGACTTGGAGTAAAAGGTGCGGCGTTTGCTACAGTCTTATCTCAAGTAGTAGGATTTAGTTTTATATTCTCAATGTCACTTTCAAAAGAATCAAAATTGAAAATAAACTTAAAGAACTGGTTTGATATAAAACTAGGAACTATAAAAGAAATTGCAATGGTAGGAACACCCACTCTAGTAAGAAATTCTATACTAGCCGTATTAGTCATATTTGTAAATAACCTTATTAATACTTATGCAGTAGGAGACCCTGCGATATATATATCAATTTATAGTGTAATAAATAGAGTGTATCTAATAATTTTCTTACCAGCATTTGGAATGATGCAGGGGTTAGGTCCAATTGTGGGATTTAATTTTGGTGCAAAAAAATATAGAAGATTGAAGGACGCAACTATTTTTGCAACGAAAATCGTTGTAATATATTTATTCTTTGGATTTTTATTTGTACAACTCTTTTCAAATGAAATATTTGATTTTTTTAGTAAATCAGAGGACACCTTCTTTATTAGTAACGGATCTTCAGCATTTAAAATTATATCAACGGGGTACATTTTAGTAGGATTTAACATTGTAATTGGTGGAGTTTATCAATCCCTTGGATACTCTAAAAGGGCGATGATGATTGCAGTTTCTAGACAATTACTTTTATTTGTTCCTATTGTGTTTATCTTAACTCCAATTTATGGAATTGAAGGAATATGGTATTCATTTGCATTTTCAGACATAATTGCTGGTTTAATAGGATTAGTTCTGGTGATTTACGAAATGAAAATTCTTCACAATTTAAAGTAAATAAAAAAACTCATCAAATTTGATGAGTTTTTATTTTTTAGTATTCCTTAATAATTTTATTAGCAAGTCCTAGGTAACTAATCCCGATTTCTTCATCAGGAGCGAAGATTGAAATGTTGTTTTTCGGTTGCCCGATAGGAATGGTTGCGATTAAAGTAGATTTAAGTTTGTCAGATACTATTTTTCCTCCACCTTCACCAAAAATTTTAACGTCTTCTCCAGCGTGTCTAAAATAGCTCATATTTTCAACAACACCTAGTATTTCATGTTTAAGTTGCATAGCAGCAAATCCTGCCTTAACAGCTACATGAGATGCAGATTCATGTGGTGTTGTAACTATAATCATTTTACATTGTGGAATTAAACGTTGAATATCCATTGTAACATCTCCAGTTCCTGGAGGTAAATCAACTAGGATATATTCAATGTCTTCACTCCAAACTACATCATTAAAAAAGTGTGTTAACATTTTTCCAAGCATTGGACCACGCCACATTAATGGTTTGTCAGGTGCTAAGAAAAACTCAGTTGATATTAATTCTATTCCATCTTTAACAAAAGGAATAATCTTTTCATCTTCTGTGGTTTTTGGTAAAGTTACTTCCATATCTAATATAGTAGGAATACTACTTCCATATATATCAGCATCAATGATCCCTACTTTTTTACCTAAAGTCTTAAAAGCATATGCTAGGTTTGCAGTAACAGTTGATTTCCCAACTCCACCTTTCCCAGATGCTACACCAATGTATCTTATTTCTTTACCTGAAATACTATTACTTTTTTTGTTAAGTTCAAAGTCAGTTTTTATTCCAGTGAAACCTAAATCCAATTTTATTAATTTAGCTAATTCTCTAGTTACAGTTCTTTTGTGTTCGTCTTCTAATACTTCAAGACCTATAACAATATTAACACTCATTTTTTCTTGATCAATATCAAGAAACTTTATTCCTTTTGTTTCTTTGAATGATTTTTTTACAGATGGATCAATTAACATCTCTACTCTTGCTATTATTTCTTCTTTTGTATACATATTATCACCCACTATAAATTATATTCTTTTTTATAAGAAAATCAATCAAAATGCAAAATTAAAGGAGGAAGTAATTCTTTCTGGAAAACATCAACATCAGAGACCATAGAATATATTTTTGAAGAAGTCAATTCTAAGTCTAAGTAAGGATGTTTACTGTCAGAAATTTTAGAGACTAAAGGCACCTTTAAATCCTTCTTAATTATGTTGAGATATTTTTGTCCAAATTGATTCATTCCAAGTATTCTAATGTAAGGAACAGTTAGTGAATCTAAAACTTTTTTTGAAGTACCACATAGTATATGAATTAAAGATCTTTTAATTTTGGAGTTAGTATATCTTTTTGTGATTATTTGAGATATTAAGTCATCAATATCAGTGAAATTATTTACTTTTTTAATTCTATTTTCAAAGCCTTCAGTAATGTTGAAGATTGCTTCTAAATCGTTATTAGAAGAACTGAATATTTTATATTTTAGTAGCTCTGAAAACATATTAAGATCAATAACCTTTCGATCAATAAGTAATGTTGCTACACTTTCGGGAACAAATTTATTAATGTCTTCACCTATTCTTAACATTTTTCTAATAGCACTAGCACTTTGAATGTTTGTGTCTTTAATGAATTCATCATGGTAGTCTGTGCTAATTCGTTTTATTGTTTTTACTTTAAGTTTACTATGAAGTTTTTTTGCAGCTTTGATGTATTGTATTCCTAATATATTATTTGGTAAATCATAAATATCAGAACTAATTTGTTTTTTAATAGCCATGTCACTACATGTAGGATAACTGAAACCTTCTTTAAGAAATTCTTGAACTAGATTATTGTATTCTACACTCTCTAAAATATCACTAATTTCCTCAAGTTCCTTAATGTTTCCTGATTCACTTCCAAAATATATTTCGTCTACGCCTAGGTGATTCAAAATAGCAACAGATGAACTAGCGAAAATATCTGCGCTTTGCACAGAAAAAACAAATGGCAATTCAATTACTAAATCAACGTGATTTTGTAATGCCATTTTTGTTCTTGTAAATTTGTCAATCATAGCAGGTTCACCTCTTTGAGTGAAATTACCTGACATAACTGCAATTAAATAATCACAATTGGACAATTTCTTTGTTTCAAGAATATGATGAAGATGTCCATTATGAAGGGGATTATATTCGACAATTATTCCTGCAACTTTCATAATATCACCAAATTCATTATACCTTATATTTGACAATTTTACATATTAAAAGTATAATTTTAACGCTCGGAGGTGTAGAGTATGAAATGGACTGTTCAAGAATTGATAAAGTTACAAAATATTGACAATACATTTAAAGAAGTTCTTGATTTTTCAAGTTATATTGAGAACACAGAAATTATTGATATTTCTCCAGTAGAAGTTGAAGGAGATTTTGAGATTTATGAAAGTTCTATATTTGAATTTTATATTGAAATAAAATGCACTTTAACACTAGCATGCGCGATAACACTTGAAAATGTTGCATATGAACTTGATTTCAATGTAGAAGAAACATTCTCTGCTGAGAAAAGTGAAAAATATACACTAATTGATGGAATAACTATTGACTTATTACCGATAATATGGTCTAATATAATATTGGAAAAGCCAATGCGTGTTTTAAGTGAAAATGCCTACAAGAATTATCAAGCAGAAATTACAGAATCTGAAGATGATGAGGGTGTTAACCAAGCATTCGCGAATCTGAAGAATTACAGAAAATAGGAGATGACGACATGGCAGTACCTAAAAGAAGGACTTCTAAATCTGTTAAGCGTAAACGTCGTACTCACTTCAAACTTAATGTTCCTGGTATGGTTGTTTGTCCGAATTGTGGAGAAATGAAATTATCACACAGAGTTTGTAAAGAGTGTGGACAATACGGTGGTAAAACAGTATTAGAAGAAAAACAAGAAGTAGAGGCTTAATACTCTACAAATAGAAGCGCTGAAATCAGCGTTTTTCTTTTACAATTTTATTGATTTATGATATCATAACTAAGCAAAGGGTGATATAAATGTATAAGCATGTTTCGGTTTTATTAAAAGAAAGTATTGAGTACTTAAATATTAAAAAAGATGGAATTTATGTCGACGCTACACTTGGTGGTGGTGGACATTCTTTTGAAATATTACAAAGATTAGATTCGGGACATTTATATGCTTTTGATCAAGATGATTTCGCGATTAAAAAGGCAACTGAGAAATTAAATTCTTTAGTAAAAAAATGTACAATTATAAAAAGTAATTTTGTTAATATGAAAGATAAATTACATGACCTAGGAATCGAAAAGGTGGATGGAGTTCTTTATGACCTTGGTGTTTCATCTTATCAATTTGATATTCCTGATCGAGGGTTTAGTTATAAGTATGATGCTCCACTAGATATGAGAATGAATCAATCACAAGACCTAACTGCCGAAATTATCGTTAATGAGTATTCTTTTCATGAAATCATGCACCTTCTTAGAAGATATGCTGATGAAAGTTTCGCTAAACAAATTGCTAGAAATATTGAGAAAGAAAGAGAAGTAAAAAGAATCAAAACAACTTTTCAATTAGTAGATATAATTAAAAAAAGCTTACCACAAAAAGTTCTTAGTAAAAAAGGACACCCTGCTAAGAAAACATTCCAAGCTCTAAGAATAGCTGTGAATGACGAATTAAGAGTGTTTGAAGATTCGCTATATCAAGCGCTAGATCTACTTAATGAAGACGGAAGAGTTGTTGTAATATCATTCCATTCATTAGAAGATAGAATTGCTAAAACAATAATGAGAGAAAAAACAACTATAGATGTTCCAAGGAATTTACCAATCATGCCAGATCATAAACCTGAGTATGAGTTGTTACATCGTAAAGTAATTTTACCAACTGAAGAGGAACTTAAAATTAATAATCGCGCTCATAGCGCTAAGCTTCGTGCGATTAAAAAAATATAAAATAAATATACATGTGTATTGACATGTTATTTTGTTTATGATATTATATCTATGCTGACAAAACGCAGGTGTAGTTTACTGGTAGAACCTCAGCCTTCCAAGCTGATTGAGTGAGTTCGATTCTCATCACCTGCTCCATTTTTTTTAGTCGGTAGAAATTATCTCTGAAACGGGATTTTTTTGTACAAAAAAAGAGTGCAAGCACTCTATTTAAATATAATTTCAAATTTCATTTCAGCTATCATTTTTATCATCGCTGAGATGCTACAATAACGCTCAGCTAAAGCCATTGATTTTTCGATGGCTTTTTCTTTATCCTTAGGTACTCCAGTAAAAGTGATCGTAGTAGTTAACTCTTTTAACATTGTAGGGATTTCTTCACGTTTTACACCAACAACATCATATGTTGCTCCTGTAAATGGAATTCTTTTTTTATCTGCAATACTTTTAAAAGTAGAATGTAAACAAGATGAATAACCTCCCAAAAGTAGTTCGTAGGGTGACATACCTTTTCCTTCAAAGCTAGTTGCTGTTTTACCATTCTTACCTTCAACTAAACCGCTGTTTCCATTATCAAATGTTGTTTTTATAATATAAGCCATATATAATTCTCCTTTATTTGTTTTCTAAATATCTTGTTTTGCATTTTTGGATTAACTCTAAAGCATCAATTTTATCGTGAAATTCTTTTACTTCAACAATTTTGTTTGTTTGGAGATCTTTATATGTTTTAAAGAAGTGTTTAATTTCACGTAATGTGTGTTCTTGAATGTCTCTTAATTCGTTAATATGACTAAAACGAGGATCAAATTCCATTACAGCGATAATTTTATGATCAGGTTCACCGTTATCTACCATATCTAAATATCCAACTACTCTTGCATCAACAACACATCCAGGAAACGTCTTCGAAGTAGCTAAAACTAGAATGTCCAAAGGATCGCCATCAAGTGCTAGAGTTTCATCAATGTATCCATATTCAGCAGGATAAGTCATTGGAGTATATAATACTCTATCTAATTTGATTCTGTTTTTCTTTTTGTCGATTTCGTATTTGTTTTTTGTCCCCATTGGGATTTCAATTATTGCTTCATAAATCTTATCCATTATATACCTTCTCTCGTTAAATAAACAGATAGAACTCTTATATATATAAGATAGAACTCTTCTGTAATATTTGCTAGTTTATTTTAAATGATAAATACAAACAAATCAAGAAAAACAGAACTATTATGTTGACAATAGTTCATATATTACTAAAAAGATAGATATCAAAATTTATCTATGCTAAAATTAAATAAACAATTCAGGAGGTGAATAATATGGATAATCTATACGTTAAAGAGATAAAAAAAATCTTTGAATTAGAAGATATTAAAGCATTGAAAAAACAAATCGAGAAGTATCATCCCTATGAAGTTAGTGAAACATTACTTGAATTATCAAGCCAGACAAGAAAAAGAATCTATAAGATATTTAACGCTACTGAGATAAGTGAATTCATTAGTTTTTTAGATGACGAAGAAATCGTGATGTTATTTGGTGAAATGACTCCAAGATATATTGTTAATATTATTCAAAATCTAGAAATTGATGATGCAGTTGATACAATTCAAATGTTGCCAGCAAAAGAACAAGCTGGTTATATGAAATTGATGGATGCAAAGCACAGAGAGCAAATTAAAGAACTTCTGAAATATGAAGAAGACACTGCAGGATCAATAATGACAACTGAGTACATTGAAATCAGTGATAATGATAATGTAGAAAAAGCTATGAAAAAGTTAATAGAGCAAGCAGTAGATGCTGAATCAATTGATACCTTATATGTAATTGACGAAAATGACATATTACTCGGGACCCTTTCACTCAGAGAAATGATTCTTGCCAGAAAAGGGCAAATAATTAAGAATATAATGAATCAAAGAATTATAAGTGTTAGAACTTCTATGGATCAAGAAGATGTAGCAAATATCTTTATGGACTATGATTTTACCAGTTTACCAGTTGTAGATAACTTAAATAGGATGTTAGGAATAATTACAATTGATGATATCGTCGATGTAATTGAAGAAGAAGCTGTGCAAGATTATTCCATGTTAGCTGGTATTAGCGATGTTGAAATTGATGCAGAAACTGAAACAATATGGCTAAGTGCTAAAAAAAGAATACCTTGGCTTCTTATTTTAAGTGTTTTCGGGTTCTTAACATCAACGATTATTGCGCAATTTCAGGATACATTAGCCGCTATTCCAACTATTGCATTATTTATGCCAATGATACTTGGTATGGCAGGAAACACTGGCACACAGTCTTTAGCAGTTACAGTAAGAGGATTAAACAATGGAGAGTTTGATAGTAGAGCTACAATTACTAAACATCTACTTAGAGAACTTGGAACAGGATTAGTTAATGGAGTATTAATTGGGTTAATTTTGTTTGTAGTGACATATGTCTTTTTACTTCTAACAAATAATCCTGATGCATTAAGAATTACTGAAGTGGTAAGTCTATCATTATTAGCTAGTCTTACATTTTCAACACTTCTTGGAGCATTAATGCCAATAGTAATAAACTCATTTAAGATAGACCCAGCAATTGCAAGTGGACCATTTGTAACAATGTTAAATGATATTTTAGCTCTAAGTGTGTATTTTACTTTAGCAACTATATTGTTAATGAACACATTATAATGTTCTTTCACATATCTTTCACAACACTATCACATATACAACAATTTTACTTTGTATAATAGTCTTATAAATTACAAAGGAGGAAACAATTATGAATTTATTATTAGCAGGAGCAATGTTATTTAGTGGAGGATCAGCTGTAGCTTTACAAAATGATACAGTAGCAGATACAGTTTCTACCACTGCGAATCAATTTATGCAAAAAGCACAATCAATGTTTAAAGGTGATAAAGTTTTAGATGTTGTTGAAAATGGATTCCCATATCCAAGTGAAGAATATTTAAGTACTTTGACAGAAGAACAAGCAGATGCAGTAATCTCTGAAATTGATATGATTAATGCAACTTATAATTTTAGTCAAATGACTGACGATGAAGTAAGAGCAGCTTTGGATGAAATTAGAGTTCAACTTCATGATTTATACACAGTACTAGAGATTGAAGGACCAATGGTTCAAACTCAAGCAAGACAAAGAATAGGACAAGGGGGACAAGGTGGGCAACACGGTAGATCAGAAGATGGAACTTTCCCACGAGGTGACGGATCACGAGATGGAACTTGTATTGAAGATGAAGTAACTGAATCTGATGAAATTGTATAACAAAATTTCAAATAAAAAGAGTAAATAATTTATTTACTCTTTTTTATTTCATTAAATTACATTTCTTTGGTCATTAGCACATGATTTATTTCAGCTTCTTGAAATATATCACCCTGTGATATGTAACCAAGGTGTTCATAAAAATCTTTAACATATAGTTGTGCATGTAGTTTTAAATAGGGCATCTCATTTTCGGATGCATATCTTTCAATTGCTTTCATTATTTCTGTAGCAACACCTTGTTTCCGGTATTCTTTTATAGTAGCTACTCGACCTACTTTATTTTTGTATAGTCTAGCAGCACCAACTGCTAAGTCATTCAAGTATGCTGTAAACAAAATGCATTGATCATCTAACCCATCGTATTCGATTTTCCAATCAATCTCTTGTTCAACTACAAAGACACATCCTCTTACTAACATATTATCAATTATTTCTTTTTGTGTTTTAGCAACTACAACTCTCATAAAATCACTCCTAATATTTAAAATTAGATATTAAATTTTAATCTCAATAACATATCAATATTATATACTAATAATATTCCAAAATAAAAGGTTATATGATAAAATGTATTAAGAGGTGAGGAATGTGGAAGAATACTTAATTTATATCATCCCTGCAGTTTCAGTAATTTTAGTTTCAGTAATATTATATTATATTTTGAAAAAGCGTAGTAATAAGAATTTAAATTCTTTAGATCATATGGGTATCTTAGATCTAATTGATAAATCAAATGTCATAAGTATTGACTATATCAGAAACAAAATTGTTATTAATTTTCAAGATGTAAGCCAATTTAACGTTGAAAAATTGCACTCTTTAGGAGTGAAAGGGATCAGCGTTGTTGGAGATAAAATTAAATTTTATGTTAGTGATGATTCTAAAATCAACAAAAAATTATATGAATCAATAGAAGCCTTTATTGAAGGAAAGTGATTTTATGTTCTATTTACTAGCTTCAGAGATTACAGGATTTTTCAGCTTTTTAAATCCAATAATTGATTTATTAGAGGATTTAGATCATATAGGATTAGCACTTTATACTTTTGTTGAAGTGCTATTAATATTGCCTCCTATTGAAGTAATATATTATCCATTAATTCAGTTGAATGCTGAAACATGGTATTTATATTTAATCAATGTTGTGATTTTTAATGTATTTGCATCTATGGTTGGGTATTTTATAGGAAAGAAAATTGGATATCCAATATTAAGATATTTTTCTAATGAAGAAGTGTTAGAAAAAGCAAAAAAACTATTTGATAAATGGGGAGTTTTAGCTGTTGCAATTGGTGCATTTACTCCAATCCCATATACAATAGTAGTATTTCTTGCAGGGATTTCAAAAATGGATTTTAAAAAATTTATGTTAGCAGGTTTCATTGGCAGAGTTCCAAGATACGTTTTAGGCGGCTATCTTGTTGCATTTATTGTAACTGGCATAGATTCCGCTATATTAAATCAATATATGTTAATTCTTAGTATCCTGGGTATGATATTATTTTTATTATATTATGTGTTACAAGGA
>Ga0307991_1001070_pt1 | contig 19471 bp, 15 predicted proteins | sample EllFjometagen131_FD_203146 | JGI IMG/M metagenome (GOLD analysis project Ga0307991, IMG submission 203146) | Marine microbial communities from Ellis Fjord, Antarctic Ocean - #131 | ecosystem: Environmental > Aquatic > Marine > Unclassified | place: Southern Ocean | collected 2014-10-08 | reverse complement strand
GATTTACCACCAACAATTATAGTTCGAGCACTATCTGATATATAACCATCTAAATTGATACCTAAATCAACTGAAACAAGATCTCCATTTTTAACAATTTGAGTTTTGGAGGGAATTCCGTGAATAACAACATCATTTACACTAATACAAGCAGAAGCTGGGAAACCCCCATATCCAAGAAATGCCGGCTTTCCGCCAAGATTAAGTATATAATTATGACAAAAATCATCAATCTCTTTGGTATTCATACCTTCTTTTATAAATCCACCTTCAAGAATATCTAATAATTTAGCTAATTCATGACAGCTTTTTCTGATTCCTTCAATTTGTTTTTCACTTTTTATTGTAATCAATTAAATTTTTCCTCCAGTTTTAACTTCTTTTGAAATGCATCTAATATCCCATTGATAAATTTATAATTAACTTGAGTTGAAAAATCTTGAGATAATTTAACTGCTTCATCAATTATAATATGAGGATGAACTTCATTTTGAATTAAACTGTATATACTTAGACGTAAGATATTTCTATCTACGGCATCTATTCTGTTTATTGGTCTATTAAAAGAAAATTCAGAGATGTATGCATCAATCTTTTCTAGACTTTCTAGAGTTCCACGCAATAAGAGTGTAGCAAAAATTTTAACTTCAGGCTCTAATGCAGTATACTCTTCTTGAGTCAAACAGGGGAAATAGTCATTTTGATAATTTTCAAATGACAACTGATTTCTAACATCCATTTCATACAATGCTTGTAACACTAATTCACGTGCTCTATGTCTTGTCTTCATCCAAATTCCTTAATTCTAAAAATCTATATTTAATATTGTATTTATAGTAACAAATGTAAGTAACACTTACAATCCATTTATTAGTATAAAATATAAAAAATCTCTAGCATATACTAGAGATTTATGTTTAAAATTTCAATCTTTTATTTGGTCAAATATGAGATAGTTGCTTGATTTCTCAAATCATTTGACAACTCAACTAAAGCATTAGCAGCTAGAGTTTGAGCTTTTTGACTTGATAATAACTGAGAGATATATTCTCTAACAGTTGTTTTATCTGCAGGACTAATTGAATCCTCTAATTTTAATAATTTTATATCAATATGCTCTTTAATTTTGATAATATGATAACCTTGAGCTGATGTGATAACATTTGAAATATTACCAGGATTTAAATCAAAAGCTATATTAAAATAATCTTGACCTAAAACTGTTTTAATCTTTTGAGGATCATCTTGTGTTAACCAACCAATATCTCCATCACTAGAAGTAGTTGAAACATCTTGGTTATACTTTTTAACAGCATCTTCCCATTTTAATTTATTTGTTTTCAAGTCATCAGCTAAAGTTTGTAATTTTTTCTCATTATCATTATTAGTAGAATTATCTTTAAATGGAATAAAGATTTGAGCAATATTTACACATTCAGGATTAATTAAACTAGATTTATTAGCTCTATAATAACTTTGAATTTCACTCTCTGTTGCAATAGCCTTATCTTGTGTTAAAGAACTACCCTTTTTAACAAGTAAATATTGGTTAATTAAAGCTTGAGATTTAATATATTCTTTATAGTCCTGTAAAGATCCTACTTGTTGATTTATAATTTGATTAAATTCAGTATCTGTAATTGATCTTCCAGCTTGTTGCTCAATCATATACTTTTGTTGAAGTACTAATTGATCTACTTGAGCATCACTTATAACAACACCATCTCTAGCAGCACCGGCTTCTAATAATAAATTATCAATCATTGAATCTAAAACTTGTTTTTTTACAGCTGAAGCTTCAATAGCTTGGCCTTGAGCTTTATACATCGCAACGACATTATTAACTTGATTATTTAATTCAGTTTCTGAAATTGGTTTTGTTTGACCGTTAAATTTAACAATTGCAGCTGGTTTACCAAAAGGAACCGCGGCAAAAAGACAAGATCCACTAATAATTATGCTTATCAATAAAGCAAATATTTTTTTTGTTTGCATATAAAAGGACTCCTAATTTATTTTACTTGATATGTAATCTTTTACCAATTGCTGTAGCTTGTTGCTCTTTAGTAATAATATCACTGGTTTTAAGATACATTCCTTGTGCTTCCATCATTTTCATGAGAGATTGTAAAGTTTTTGTGCTTCTAATACCGGCTTTACAAACAAAAGCCATACATCTTTTGCCTGACATTGCACCACTTCTATCAAGGAAATGCTTAACAGTTTGTGGTATTTTACCACCAAAAGTAGTTGTACCCTCAGCACCCACTATAATGTAGTCATAATAAGAAACAATCTTACCCTCTTCAAGTTTCATATCAATTATATCTACCATATGGTTTTGTAGTTCAACACCTTTAGCTATGGCTTTTGCGATGTTTTTGATATATGAATTGTTGTTAGATTTTGATGCATATAAAATACAAACTTTCATAAAATAACTCCTTAAATTTAAGTAGAAACCGATCGCAAGGTGGCGATCGGTTCTCGATATTATTTATGTAACATATTATTTAGCTGGAGCGTCTGACCACCAAGTTTCAGATTGTTGAACTTGATCAGAGCCTACTGAATCTAATAAATTAGCTTCAGATGGAGCTTTGTTAACTAGAGCTATACAAAGTGACAAAATCATAAAAGCTGCGCCAAGGATTGCCGATACTTTAGTTATAACACGGCTAGTGTGGGAACCAAAAGAGCTTTGAGCTGCGGAACCAAAAACACCACCAAGACCATCGCTTTGTTCATCTTGAATTGCTACGATAAATACTAATAAAATACTCACGACGATAAAAATTACCATCAGAATAACATTTAAAACACCCATACTATTTTACTCCGGAATATTACTTGTCAAAACAAACAATAGGTAAGAATTGTTCTAAAGAAAGAGAAGCGCCGCCTACCAATGCTCCATCAATGTTTTCTTTAGACATTAATTCTTTAACGTTTGCTGCCTTTACTGAACCACCATACTGTATAATTGTCTCTTCTGCAACCGTTTTATTGAAAAGTTTTTCAATAATACTTCTAACAAAAGCATGTGCATTATCAGCATCTTCAGGTGTGGCTGTTTTACCAGTACCAATTGCCCAAACAGGTTCATAAGCTAAAGTAATATGTTTCATCATCTCTTTTGAAACATTTCTTAAGCCTTCTGTTACCTGGGTTGTTAAAACTTTTTCAAGTTTTCCACCTTCTCTTTCTTCTAGGCTTTCACCAATACAAAGATCAACATCCATACCTTGTGATAAGGCTAAAAGTACTTTTTTATTGATTAATTGATCAGTTTCACCATAAATTGCTCTTCTTTCACTATGTCCAAGAATAACATCATTGATGTTTAAATCTTTTAACATTAAAGGAGAAACTTCACCAGTGAATGCACCACTTAAGTTTTCATTCATGTTTTGAGCTGCAACTATGATATGTGAATCTTTTAAGATTTCAGCTACACCAGGAATTGATACAAAGTTTGGAGCTACCATAACTTTTGCACTGCAACCTTTTGTGGCTTCTGCTAATTCTTTAGCTAATTTTACACCTTCACTTGGTGTTAAGTTCATTTTCCAGTTACCTGCGATATAAGGGGTTCTCATTTTATTTCTCCTGTCTTTCTAAAGCTTTAATACCAGGGAGAGTCTTGCCTTCTAAGAATTCTAAGGAAGCTCCACCACCAGTTGATACATGACTAATTTGACTTGCTAAGTTGAATTTGTTAATAGCTGCAACACTATCTCCACCACCAACAACTGTAATACCATCACATGCAGCTAATGCTTTAGCTACTTCTAAAGTACCTTTACTAAATGCGTCAAATTCAAATACACCCATTGGGCCATTCCATACAACACTTTTTGCTGTTTTAAGTTCAGCTAAAATTAATGCTGTAGTTTTAGGACCAATATCCATACCAATCAAATCACCTTTAATTGAATTTTCTTGTAAAACAGGTGTTGCATCTTCACTAAAAGTTGCACCACAAAGATGATCTACAGGTAAAATTACTTTTACATTTTTCTCTTTTGCTTTGGCTAAGAAACTTTTTGCTGTTTCTAAATAGTCTTCTTCTAATAAACTTTTACCAATAGTTTTACCTTGAACTTGCATGAAAGTATAAGCCATACCACCACCGATAACAATTGTATCACAAGTATTAACTAAGCTTTCTAAAACAGTAATCTTACTTGAAACTTTTGAACCACCAATAATAGCTACAAAAGGTTTTTGAGGATTACTTAGTAAAGGAGCCATATATTTAACTTCTTTTTCAATTAAAAAACCTGCATAAGAAGGTAGAAAATGAGATATGCCTTCTGTTGAAGCATGGGCTCTGTGTGCAGTACCAAATGCATCATTTACATACAAATCACCATAAGATGCTAATTCCTTAGCAAAGTCTAAATTATTATCAGTTTCTTCATTATAGTAACGACAGTTTTCTAATAATAAAACTTCACCTTTTTTCAGGGATGAAACCATAGCTTCAACTTCACGACCTAAAACATCAGGAGCTAATTGTACTGGTTTGTTTAACAATTCACTAAAACGTTTTGAAATAGGTGCCATGGATAATTCAGGGTTTTTTACACCATCAGGACGACCTCTGTGACTCATAACAACAAGTGCTGCACCTTGTTCTAATAAATAATTAATAGTAGGCAATGCTGCTTTAATTCTAGTATCGTCAGTAACAACACCGTTTTTTATTGGAACATTAAAATCAACACGAATTACAACTTTTTTATCATTAAAATTCGCATCTCTAATTGTATTCAATATCATAATATACTCCTATATAAACAAAGCCTGCCCTATTTTTAATCAGAGCAGGCCATCTCCTTAGTTAAGGAAATTAAAATTATTTAGCAATTTTGATAGCTAAGTCAACAACACGTGTTGAATAACCAATTTCATTGTCATACCAGCTCATTACTTTGAACATTTTTTTACCAATTTTCATTGTTAATAATGAATCAAAAATTGATGAACTATCATTTCCAACGACATCATGTGATACAATTGGATCTTCAGTATATTCTAAAATACCTTTTAATGGACCATCAGCAGCAGCTTTAACAGCAGCGTTTAATTCTTCAACTGAACATTCTTTCTTTAGTTCAACAACTAAATCAACTAATGAGCCAGAAGGGGTTGGAACACGAATTGCTAGACCGTTTAATTTGCCCTTTAACTCTGGGATAACTTTAGCTACAGCAGCAGCTGCACCAGTTGTTGTAGGGATACATGAAACAGCGCAAGATCTACCACGACGTAGGTCTGAGTGAGGTTGATCAAGAATTACTTGGTCATTTGTGTAAGAGTGAATAGTTGTCATTAAACCATTTTCAATACCAAATGAATCATTTAATACTTTAGCTAAAGGAGCTAGACAGTTAGTTGTACATGAAGCATTAGAGAATGCTGTGTTACTTAAGTCTAATTCATCATCATTAACACCACAAACGATAGTTTGGTCAATTTCATCTTTAGCAGGAACAGTTAGAATAACTTTTTTTGCACCAGCTACGATATGATCTTTATAACCACCTCTTGCTCCTGTTGCAGTTCTAAATACACCTGTTGATTCGATTACAACGTCAACACCTAATTTACCCCAAGGTAAAGCTTTGGGATCACGTTCTTTATAAATACGAATTTTTTTACCATCTACGATAATTGAGTCTTCGTTAGATTTTACATCATGTGGGTATACACCATAAGATGAATCATACTTTAGTAAATGAGCTAAAGTTTTAGGATCTGTTAAGTCGTTAATACCGACTACTTCAATGCTTGGGTTTTTGGAAGCAATTTTAAATACATTACGACCAATTCTACCAAAACCGTTAATTGCAATTTTCATGGACAATCCTCCAGATTTTATTGTTAGTTTATAGCTAAGATAATACTAAGAACTTGAGAAATGGTCAACAAAACAACACAAAAAAAATCAAAAATATCAAATTACACACAAATTACACACAAATTGCAACAAAGTGCAACATTTAGAGAATAATAATTTATTGTTATTATTATGATTGGAATTTATGGAGATAAAAAAGGCTCATTAATGTGCAATTTATAACATTAAAAAAGCCTCTAAATTTAACTCAAATTAAAACTTAATCTTATACTAGTTATTGAATAAGTTTAGTACTGATACTCTTTCTTAAGGGTTTAAAGTGATTAAAATATTTACAATTTTGTGACCTTCAATTTCTGCAACTTTAAAGGTATTTTTGTCAATTTCAATCATTTCACCTTTCTTTGGAATTCTGCCAAAGATTTCAAAAACCAAACCACCAATTGTTTCAAAATCTTCATCATCTAGATTAAGCTTTAAAGCATTGTTAATATCTAAAATATTTGTTCTAGCATCTACAAGATAATGATTTTCATCAATTTTTTTAATATCTTCTTCTTCTTCATCAAATTCATCTTGAATTTCCCCAACAATTACTTCAAGGATATCTTCAAGACAAACTATGCCCGAGACACCACCGTATTCATCTACAGCGATAGCAAGATGGACTTTTTTAAATTTGAACTCTCTAAGTAAATCATCTAAGTGTTTACTATCTGGTACAAAAAAAGCATCTCGCATTATTTCTCTAACATCAAAATTCTCTTCTATATTTTTTCTCAGTAAATCTTTAGAATATAGTACACCAATTATATTATCATTATTATCTTCATAGACAGGATATCTTGAATAACCATCTTTAGCTATCAAATCATAAAATTCAATTAAACTAATATCACAATTCACAAAGGATACATCAATTCTAGGAACCATTACTTCTTTAACAGTCCTTTCATCAAGTAAGCCAATTCCTTGAATCATCGTTTCTCTCTCAACTCGCTCCGCCTCTTGTGCCGCTTCGCCGGTTGAATTGTCATCTTTTTTAAATAAGTCGCTTAAAAAGCCCACTTTAACTCTCCCTAATTTTTGATAATATTTTTTCTTGTAAAACTAGCATTGCTTCTGTTTTATCATTAGTCTTATGATCCTGTCCTAATAGATGTAATACTCCATGTATTAATATTCTATCTACCTCTTCTAAAAAACTTGCATTGAAATTTTCACAATTTCTCTCAATAGCTTTAATTGATATAATCATATCTCCTAAAACCTTAGCATCATCATTTTCTGGCCAAAAGTCAAAATCTTCTACATTATCTGATTGTACAAAAGATAATATATCTGTTGGCATATCTTTATTTCGCCACAGTTTGTTTAACTCTTGAATTTCTAAATCACTTACAAAAGAAATTGAAATCTCTACTGATGTTTGCGATAAATATTCCAATATCAAATTTACCCTATCTTGCACAAAATCTTGGGGTATTTTTTCTTTGTATTCTTCTAAATTATATTCTATATCTATTATATTATTCATTACTACTTTTTTTCACTCTCTATAATTATTATTATTCTTTTTCTTATTAGTCAATTACTATTCTTTGATATTTGGCTTATCTTCATCATTTGGATATTTAATTCTTGTATGAAGCTTACCAACTAAGGATTGTTCTAAAGATTTTTCGATTATTTTTAATTCAGTCAAATCCAAGTGACTGTCATTTAATTGATTACGATCAAATTTTTGTCTAATTATAGTGGAAATTAAACGTCCTACTTTTTGAGCACTAGTTTTTTGAGAATGGGAGGCGGCCTCTACACTATCAGCAATCATTAAAATTGCACTCTCTTTTGATCTAGGAGGATTACCTGTATAGCGATAATCACCTGCATCAACTTTGTTAAAAGTTTTCTCTTTATCCTTGATTGCAACATTATAAAAATATTGAATCAAATCATTTCCATGATGTTCTCCAATAATATCAATTATTTCTTTTGGTAATCCTGCCTCTTTACACAAATCAACACCTAATTTTACATGAGATCTAATTATAGATCCACTCATTGAGGGGGTTAATTCATCGTGCTTATTAATACCCTCTTCTTGGTTTTCAGTAAAATATTCAGGGTGATCTAATTTACCAACATCATGATACAGTGCAGCTATCCTACACAAATCAGCATTAACACCTATAGCTTTTGCAGCATCATAAGCTAAATCAGCTACATTGCTACTATGATTAAAAGTCCCTTGAGCTGTCATTTTTAATCGTGATAAAAGCTTTTGATCAGTATTTCTTAATTCTTCTAATCGAAATACTGTTGGTATATTTAAAGAATTATCAATAACTGGTAAAAATATTCTTTCTAGCAAAAAACAAGAAAATATGTTGAACGATATAAAAGCAATAGATTTGAACAAATCATTAAAAGGATAGCCTTGAATTGCATATAAAATTATTGTCATTAATATAGCAACTAAACCACCTTCAATTAAACTAGCAATTCGAGCAAGCCTATCTTGATAGTAAACAATAATGTATAAAAAACTTATTCCGATTGCACACAAATAAAAGAAAGTGAAAAAAGTAGAACCTGGGAAAAGTGTTGAATATAGGGCATATTGAATGGTAAATAAAATCCCAAACTTTGTTTTACCAGTTGTATTTCTTAAAAAGAAAGTCCCAAATAAAACAGGAAGATATGGAGCTAAGACTGATACATTATATTTAAAACAGTAATAAGTTATTACTACCGAAACAAGCAAAGATATTACCATTAAAATCAAATATATTAATGTAAACTGAGCTCTTCTAAAAGTATAATCGCATCTACTGAAAAACCAATATAGAGAAAACCCTGTAATTATTAAAATCAAAAGTATTCTTGCAATGATTTGTACATTAGAAAAAATAGCACTATGATCTTCAACTTGCTTTAATAACTGCAAATCTTTTTCACTGATAATACTATCTTGGCTTAAAACCTTTTGACCAGCTGGAACTAAAACTAAAACATCACTGACCCCTTTTATTGCATTATCTTTAGCTATTTCTGTTAAAAGTGAATCATATTGAACATTAGACTCTAGTAAGCCTCGAACTGTTAAAGATATAAGCCTTGAAGGTATAGTTTGTAAATTAAAATCATTGTCTTGATAATCATTTATTATTAGTTCTAGATTATTTCGACTTATCACTGAATCTATTATTAATATTTTTGAGCTCTCAATTTTATCAATTGTATAAGAATCATTTAAATATCCCTTTAGATTGATTTTATTTATACTATTTGATTTTATCAAATCTATTTCATTTTGGTCATAATAACCTTCTTTAACTATATCTTTCGTTATTTCTAAAGCCCAGGTCGATAATAATTGTTTTTGTCTGATTGTCAATTTTGTATAGAGCTTACTAAAAACTTCTTTTTCACTTTTACTAAGGGATACTAGATTGTCTACTAAACCTTGTGCATAATCAGCTTCAGCATTTACACTAAAATTAGTTAGTCTATTTATAATTTCATAAGTTTTTGAAATATCATATGTAAAAATAGGATATACTCTTTGTAAGGCCAAATCTATATTATACTGGGTAGCTTTTTTATCCACATACTCAAAAGTTCTCTTTACATATAAATCCTCAGGAGCTAATTGTTTAACCTGTAAGGTTTGAGAATTTACATGAGAGCCAACTAAGTTTCCTGAAACAAAATAAGGCATTATTATCATAATAGCTACAATAAGTAATATTAAAATCCCATAAAATATCCAAATTTTTGTGGAAATTTCTTTGTCTTTAGTTTTTATTCTACTTAATAAAATATTTTTATCTATCATTATTATTATCCTTGCTATAGGCTTCTATTATTTTCTGAACAATTTTAGCCCTTACAACATCTTTAGAACTAAAGTTAACAAAATCCATTCCATTGATATTTCTTAAGATTTGACTTGCATGTACTAAACCACTTGTTTGTCCACGAGATAAATCAATTTGGGTAATATCACCTGTAATAATAGATTTAGAATTTTCACCTATTCGAGTTAAATACATTTTCATTTGCTCAATTGTTGTGTTTTGAGCTTCATCTAAAATAATAATACTATTGTGGAGAGATCTTCCTCTCATATAAGCAAGAGGTGCAACTTCTATGGCACCATTTGTTTCTAACTTACTTATTATAGCAGGGGGGAGCATCCACTCCATAGCATCATAAAGGGGTCTAACATAAGGACTTAATTTTTCACTCAAAGTCCCTGGCAAAAATCCCAAGTTTTCTCCAGCTTCTACAACAGGTCGAGTTAAAATTAACTTTTGCTTTTTCCCACTTGTCAATTGAGATAAAGCATAAGCAATTGCTAAAAAAGTTTTACCGGTTCCTGCAGGGCCTATTGAAAAAGTTATCTGATTTTCATTCATTAATTTTATAAATTTGCTTTGTTTTGGTGATTTAGAAAAAATTGTTTTATTATTTACACTTATTGTATTATAATCATCAAATAATTTTTGATCATTCAAAGTTTCTAGAATAGCGGGAGAATTTATAATACTCTGATATTCCATGAAGATTTCACTTTCACTTATTTGTTGATTATAGTTTACTATTAATTTTTCTAGTTTTAAGATCAAGGCTTCAAAAATATTTAATTTGTATTCTTCATCATCCTCAACAAATAAAGCATTTCCTTTTGTTAAAATCTCAATTCCCATTAAAATTTCAATATATGTTAAATTTCTATCATTTGCACCACAAATGATTCTGATTTTAGATAAATCCTCAACAACTATATTTTTTACCATTGTATATCCATTTTATGAATTATAATCCCCATCCTGTTCCATCATTAGTGAAGCTTTGATCTACTTTTAACTCTGGAAGAGTTTTCCATTGCAAGAAGATAGATAGTGTAGGTACCCACTGATAATTATAGTTAGATAATACAACGGATCCACTGTATTTGCAATGTAAATCCCAGTCTTCCATCATATGGATGAAATCTAAAGATACTTGCTCTAGGTTAAATTGAGTAGACGATCTACCAGATCCAAAAATATCAAACGATTTTAATAAATCTGTAAACATCTTATCAAATTCAAAATTATCACTATCATCATAATATCTGTAAAAACCATAGTTAGAAGTTTTAATTGAAAGCTTAATTGCCATAAATTCAGCTATTTTAAAAGATAAATCTCCACTTAAACTAAAATAAGTTGCATATTTATCCCGAAAACTATAATTAAAGGTAGCATCAATATTTAATTTTAATCCTATTCTATTTTTCCACCAATACTTTGTATAATCACTCAAAGAAACTGTATTTTTAAAATAATCTAACTGTAGTTGAGTATCTTGTGTATTAAAATTTAATTTACTCATTATAAAGGAATTTTTATAGGTGAAAAGGAATTCACTAAAATAATTCTCTGAATCATTATATAAACCAAAAAACTTACTAGAATAAGACAAGTATTGATTTTTATCTTTGTTATAATAAAAGACAGATGATTTTAAGTATAAAGGATCTAAGGCTCTAATAGATGTTTTTGACATTTTGATATCATAGGAAATATCAAAGTTAAAATTAAAATTATAAAGTGAATACTTTATTTTATTGTCTATATCGGTTAATTCAAACTTGGAAGAGTCTACATCAAAATTAAAGGTTGTACTATTTTCGAAAGTATTATATTTAATCAATAAAGACGGCTTAAAGGCTAAATTTAGGGGAGGCAACACGAACTTTAGTGCTGGTGTTACTTTTATATTATTCAAATCATAAGTATCTTTCCATTCAATTGCATGGGATGTTATAAATTCATCATTAAAGGCAAATTTAGATTCTTCTATACTTTCAATTCCATTGTCTAAGGTTTGACTATATTTGTATAATTTTGAATTAAAATAATAGGATAAATTAATAAAGGGTAAACTTACTATATTTTGAGTAACTATATCAAAAGAGTTGATTAAAATGCCGGTTAAATCATTTTTATGAATATATGTAAATTTATTAATACCGCTGTAAGTAATAATTTTAGGCTCTATTTGTCCTTTAGTTGAAAAGGTTAACAAAGACTTGTTATATAATTCATCACTTTTAGTAATATCTTCATTATCTGTATAATAAAAATTATTATTAAAAATATATGATAAATTTAAGCTTGAGACATCTTTTGTAGTACTACTTGTCTTTATATCAGATTTGTACAAAGAATTTAAAATTTCTGATAGTTTATCAGCTTCTTCATTTGTTTCTTTGTTTATTCTCTTATCAATATCTTTATCAGGAGCTTTTTCTTCTTTAGATGCACTAAGGTTTAATAAGTCTCCGGAAACTTGTAATTCAAGTTTAGGCAACGTCATCTGTTTAACATTATAGGAATAACTACCATCAGTTTTTTCCCATTTATAATCAATATTAGCGTTTAAGTGATTTATTTTTATATTTTTTACAAACATTCCTAAAAATGTAGGACTTAAATTAAATTTACCATCAAATACCCAACTAAAACTTGTAATATCTGATCTATAAGTGGTGGGAAAGGTTTGATTACTACCCCAAAGAGAATCAATGTTAAAAGTTGATAATCTATTTGAATAGGTTTTTTTAACAGAGGGGTCTGATACAAATGGCAAAGAAATATCGATTGATCCATTTTTGAGTTTTAATGTGGCATCTAAATTTACAGCATATCTAAATATTGGATAGTAGGAATAAAAATCAAGATTTCCAACAATTCCATCACTAGCAAAGCTTGTAATAGCACTGGAATTAATCTTCAATTTACTATCTATTATATTTAATTGAGATTCATATCCTAAAACAATACTTCCTTTATCAGAGCTCTCAATCGAATAAGGTGTTTTTTCATAGGAATCTAAGAACAGGGTCAAATAACTTTTTGAATCAATTGCCCATTGGTTTAAAGGGGAAAAAGTTTCATTTGAATTATATATTGGACCATTTGCAAAAGAATCTGCATTTCCACTTTTTAATAGAGAGTTAAAACTGTTGGTAGAAGAGGTTGCAAAATTAGGATATTTTCCCAATATTTCAAAAGTTGTATTAACAAAAGAGCCTCTAGTGGACTCATAACCTATTGATGGATTACCAATCATGGTTGCACCAGGGGAAAAGAAAACAGGTAGATAAAGTACATCAATTCGTCCAATTGAAAGCTTTGCTCTCTCTAAATACATATCTCCATGATTTAATAAAGCTATTTTTTTAGCACTTATTGAAGAATAAGCAGTATCGGGATTGGTGGTAATAAATCCATCTTTTAATATAAGTGAATTGTTATGAGAGTTTAAAGAAAGCAGAGATGAGGAAGCATAAAATACAACACTATCACCCTCACTATTTTTTCTCTCAGTAGATATAGTTCCATGAGTTACTTGTATTGAATTACTAGCCCAATCTAAGGTTATTATGTCTCCGCTTATATCTTGTAGGAGCGAATTTTCAGCATCATCTTTGTTAGAATATTTGACCCCACCAAGAGCAGCAAGTTTTGAGTTGCTAGTATCAATAATTATGGTTTGTGCTTGAAGTTTTCTCTCTCCCTCCTCAATACTTTTAAAGACTAGATCAACATTTCCATCAAGAATAATTAAACCGTCTTGATCCCCTATTCTTTTCATTGAACTTGCATTTATTATATCAAACGAAATTGTATCTTCAACAGGATCTTTAATATTGTCTGTTTTTTTTGTTTCAACAATATCATCACTATTACTTAATACTTTTTTTAAACTTGCTATCTTTAATTCTCTAGAATCTCCACATTCAAGATTCCTTAACAAACACATTAAAGAGAGCTCTTTATCACTTGCATCCTCCAGGCTAATAATGGCTAAATCACTAGCGAGGAGGGTTTGAATTATAATAAATGTTAAAAAAAGAAAAGCAACAAATTTTTTCATATTTTATTCTAACATTGGTTTTAAGAACTGACCTGTATATGAATTCACATTTTTTGCCACTTCTTCAGGGGTACCGGTTGCAACAACCATACCTCCACCATCTCCTCCATCAGGACCTAAGTCAATTATATAATCAGCTGTTTTTATCACATCTAGATTATGTTCTATTAATACCACAGTATTACCATTTTTAACTAATCTATCTATTACTGTAACTAATAATTTAACATCTGCAAAGTGTAAACCTGTTGTAGGTTCATCTAATATATATAAAGTTTTCCCTGTATTTGTTTTAGATAATTCTAGGGATAGTTTAACTCTTTGAGCCTCTCCTCCACTTAGGGTTACGGCACTTTGACCTAGTTTTAAATATCCTAAACCAACGCTATCGAGAGTTTCTAACTTTCTTCTAATTTTATTTATAGGGTTAAAAAATTCTTTTGCTTCTTCAACTGTCATATCTAAAACATCATAAATATTTTTACCCTTATATCTTATAGATAGAGTTTCTTTATTATATCTTTTACCATGACAAACATCACATCTAACATAAACATCAGGTAGAAAATGCATTTCAATTTTTATATTTCCATCCCCATTACAGTTAGAACATCTGCCTCCAGGCACATTAAATGAAAATCTTCCACTTTTATAGCCTCTAGCCTTTGACTCAGGGAGGGAGGCAAATAACTCTCTAATTGGAGTAAAAGCTCCAACATAGGTGGCAGGGTTTGATCTAGGAGTTCTTCCGATGGGGCTTTGATCAATATTAATTAATTTATCAATATTTTCTAATCCACTTATTTTAGTATATCCATTATAATTACAATTTTTCCTATTTAATTTTCTTTTTAGGGCAGGAACTAATATTTCATTTAATAGTGTTGATTTACCACTTCCGGAAACCCCAGTTATAACAACAAGATCACCTAATGGAATATCTACATCTATACTTAATAAATTATTTTTACTTGCACCTTCGATTCTAATTGTGCCACCGTTTGATTTTCTTCTTTTTTCTGGTAGAGAAATCTGTTGTCTTTTAGATAAAAATTGACCAGTAATAGAATTGGGATTTTTTTCAATTTCCTCTGGTGTTCCTTCTGCAATAATATAACCGCCATGAATTCCAGCACCTGGGCCCAAATCCACAACATAATCAGCTGCTCTTATAGTTGCCTCATCATGTTCAACTACAATAAGGGTATTTCCAAGATCTCGAAGTTTTTTAAGTGAATTAATTAGCTTTTGATTGTCTTTTTGATGTAATCCAATTGAAGGTTCGTCTAAAACATACATAACACCAGTTAGTGCTGATCCAATTTGTGTTGCCAACCTTATTCTTTGGGCCTCTCCACCGCTTAGTGTTCCACTATTTCTATCCAGTGTAAGATATGATAATCCAACGTTGTCTAAAAAAGACAATCTGTTATTTATTTCTTTTAAAATTTCTTTAGCTATTTTTTGTTGAGTTGGATTAAGTTTTATATTTCTAAAAAAAGATAAACTATCTTTAATTGAATAAGAGGTAACATCCATAATGTTTTTAGTATCAACAAAAACATTTAAGGCATCTTCTCGAAGTCTTTTTCCGTTACAAGAATGACAGATTTTATGAGATTTATAAGAATCATACCATGCTCTCATATGCATGCTGCCTGTTTGGTAATATCTTCTTTCTAACTCGTTTATAACGCCTTCATATTTTTTACTTACTACTTGCTTTGAATCATCACCATTATCATAATTTACTATAACTTTTTTATTATAACCATTTAAAATAACATCTAAGGCTTTTTTAGGAAGTTTATTAAGTGGTGTGTCTAAGGAGAAATTCAAAGCTTTAGACAAGGCTTCAAACATTGCTTTGTTCCAGTTAGCTTGAGGATTGTGTGTCTTAATTGCATGCTCATTTATACTTAAACTATCATCAGGTATAATTAAATCCATATCAAATTCACTAACAATACCAAGACCTTTACATGTTGGACAGGCGCCATAGGGATTGTTAAAGGAGAATAATCTAGGCTCTAAGTCTGCAAAGGTAACTCCGCAATGAGCACAGCTATTTCTTTGAGAATATATTTCTTCTTTTTCAATATCTCTCTCTCCCTCTTGCAAAAGAAAGGTAGCTTTTACCAAGCCATTACTAATTTCAATTGCTGTTTCAAGGGAATCTGAAAGACGTGTTCTGTTTTCTTTATTTAAAATCAATCTATCAACAACGATATCAATATCATGTTTAAAGTTTTTATCAAGTAAGGTTACATCTTCTAAAAGACACATCTCATTATCAATTTTAGCTCTTTGGAAACCTGAATTTCTTGCATCTTCAAAGACCTTCTTATATTCGCCTTTTCTTCCTCTCGCTACAGGAGAACTAATTATTAATTTAGTATTATCATCATAATTATATATGGAACCAATTATTTGATCTATACTCATTTCTGTGATTTCTCTTTTGCAAATTGGACAATAGGCAACCCCTACTCTTGCCCACAAAAGTCTATAATGATCATAGATTTCAGTTATTGTACCAACAATTGATCTGGGGTTTTTATTGGTTGATTTTTGCTCAATTGCAATTGCGGGAGAAAGCCCTTCAATATAATCAACAGCAGGTTTTTCTAATCTTCCTAAAAATTGTCTTGCATAGGCGGATAAACTCTCTACATATCGCCTTTGTCCTTCAGCAAAAATAGTATCAAAAGCTAAAGAACTTTTACCACTACCGCTTAACCCACTTACAACTATAAATTTATCTTTTTCAAGTGTTAAATCAATTGATTTTAAATTATGCTCACTCGCACCTTTAATAATTAATTTATTATTCCCCATTAATAGCCTCTAGCAATGCTGCTTTTGCGTCTTTAACATCAACTTCTAAACTTAATTGTCCTCTTTTATATAAAAAGACTTTATTGCCGATGCCTGTTATTGCAAAATCTGCTGCTTTGGCTTCTCCTGGTCCATTAACTTGACAACCCATAATAGCTACAGAAATATTTTTATCTATTTTTAATAAATCAGGTTCAACTTGTTGTAAAAATCCAATTGAATCAAAAGAATTTCTTCCACACCTTGGGCAACTAATTATTCTAACACCTTTATCTCGTAAACCGAGGGTTCTTAAAATTTCTACTCCAGCAAATACTTCATCTTCAATATTTCCGGTAATTGAAATTCTCATAGTATCCCCAATACCTTGTTTTATTAAATTACCTAAAACCCAAGTAGATCTGGCAACAGAGGAGACTACAGAGCCCGCTTCTGTTACACCTATGTGAAGGGGGTAAGCACTTTGTTTTGCAAATATTTCATTTGCAATTCTAGTTTCCTCAAGACTTGTTGATTTTAGTGAAACCACTGTGTTGTAAAAATCTAGCTCTTCAAACCACTCAAGATACTTGAGAGCATTATCGACCATAATAGAAGTATGGTCCCCTTCCCCCTTAGGAAGAGATCCAGAATTTAAACCAATTCTAATTGCTGCACCTTTATCTTTAGCACTTCTTACAACTTCATCAACTTTCCACCTAGCTCCAATATTACCAGGATTGATTCTAATCTTGCTAAAACCACATTCTAAAGCAGCTAAAGCCATCTTAAAATCAAAATGAATATCAGCAACTAAGGGCATAGTTGATCGTGAGTTTAAGTAAGTGAAGGCCTCTCTATCATTATCTGAGGGATAAGAGAATCTCATAATATCGCAACCCATCAAGGATAAGCCATTCATTCTAGCTAATAAATTATCCAAATCTTCTTTCCGAGATGGAACAGGACTATCATACATGGTTTGTATTGATATTGGGTAACCTTTCCCTATTTTTATATTTTTTACACTTGCAATAATTGGTTCACTCATGGTATTTCCTTACTTTAATATATCATCCCAATCTTTATCATTTAATAGTGGAATTAATAAATTTTTCATTAAGTTTAATTCTAGTATAATATAAGATAATAAAGTAGCTGATTGTTTGTTTTTTTTATGTAATAAGTTTGAATACAATCTAGTTAATAACTCAGCTGCAAAATCAAAACAATTGATAAAAAACAACATATTTGCATACTTAAAAATATCTTCAGCCTTATCTTTTTTAAAATCAATATAATTTATATTGTGATAAAAATAAATACTAGCCTTATCTGATAGTCCTAAATTTATTAAAACAAGTAAAAAGTCAAAGTCAAAAGTTTTTTTATCAAAAAATGCATAATATACTCTGTTCACCGCACAGGAATAGATTTGTCTATTGAGATAATTTAACTGTTCACTCTCTATTAATAATTGATTCAAAGTATCTTTGCTTAATTTTTTAAAATTATTTTCTAATTTTTCAATTCGATCAAAATTATCAACAATTTCTTTTAAATCCGAAATTATATCATCATATCCAAAATAGTCCTCATTTTGGACTACCTTTTCCCAATAAAATTTAACTTGTTCTTTTTCTTCAAAATTTATAGAAAACTCTAATAGTGATAAATCTTTACCAAAATCATTAATATCCTCATTGTCACTAATAGCTTTTAAATAGGAATCAACATCACCACTGCTAAAAATTAATATATTTTTAATTATGTAATAATTTTCATCTTTCTTTATAAACGAATCCTTTTCAAATTTTTCTACTATTTGCTTTATTATTTTAGGAGAATAGTTTTCAAGAAAGAAAGGGAAGAAAATAAAGAAACTACCAAAACCTGTATTAGAATAGACAGATTTTACTACTCGAATTGTTAAATCATTATCATTCAAATATGTTAAGTCTTTCACAACTTTAAAAATATATATATTTAAATATTCAAGCAAAAGGCCAGCATCTAAATCATATAATTGAGTTAATTTACAAATTAATATTATCAATTCTTGATAAATTTCTACTCTTTCTTTAACACTTGGAATAGCATAATCAAGATTTGAGAATGCATTTTCAAACAATAACAAGTTATCTTCTTTGTTATCGGTAATGTTATTGTTACAATCTTCTAAAATACTACTTATTAAATTTAAATATTGATTTTTATCTATTTTTGTTCCATTAAAAGGTTTTAAATAAATGGAAATTGCTGCTGATAAAGTTATATCTTTTATATTGTTGATTCTAGGATTATCTAATAATTCATCAATTTGGGATAATTCTTCAAACCTTTCTAGATTAACATCTTTTGTAATAGCATTAATTTGTGAAAACAATTCATCTAAATTATTATCAAAATATAACTCATTACAATAATGTTGCTCAATCTTTCTATCAAACTGTAATTTATCATTTTTTGGATTGAAAATAGTATTATTAGAGTCAATTTTAGGTATATCACTATCATTTTGTAATTCATGAAAGCTTTTCAATTCATTTAAAATTTGAAAGTGCGTATATCCATTTAGACAAATCAACTTTGACCTTTTATTAAATAGTGATAACAATTGTAAACATTTATCCATCATTTTACCCAATCTTTTTTTCTGTTCCTATTAACTAACTACTCACTTCTTAACTATAACAGATATTTTGACTAATTACTATTTTAGAAAATTTCTTAAATAAATAAAAGATTATATTTTTTGTTGCATTTACAACTGATTTTGATGTGCTATAATGTTAGCGTAATATTTGAAATTACAAATTATATTTCATACAAGGAGAAATAATATGAACGCAC
>Ga0307991_1001069_pt1 | contig 19478 bp, 9 predicted proteins | sample EllFjometagen131_FD_203146 | JGI IMG/M metagenome (GOLD analysis project Ga0307991, IMG submission 203146) | Marine microbial communities from Ellis Fjord, Antarctic Ocean - #131 | ecosystem: Environmental > Aquatic > Marine > Unclassified | place: Southern Ocean | collected 2014-10-08 | reverse complement strand
AAATTGTATAATGTCGAAGTTCTTGATTCAGAAAACAATAAGATTGATTTAATTCGAGATAATGAAGAGCTTTATTTTGATAGAACTGATAAATATGGGATATATGATTTCACAATAAACTTAATAAATATTACTAATATTATTGATACAAAAAAAATCAGAGTTAAAATAATAAATAATACTGCCTCAAATATTATAGAATGGATTAACAAAGTTGATGCCTCAGTGAAAGGAAATATGTATAAGTCGGGATCAAACTCAAAAGCAATCTGGTTTTCAATAACCAAAGAATTTGGAAGAGAGAACGCACTACAAGAATTGCATAGATTCATTCTGAATGAGCTTAATCCGAGTGATCATGAAATAGTATTTAAGGTTGTTTTGTTATTATCTTATACTCATGAGGTTTCTAATTTATCAATTCTGGAATATCTTTATGACACTGGTTTTCCTGTTAGCAAGAATGACTATATTACTAAGCAGCTAATGAAAATCAATGCAGATGAAAAAATAGGATTATTCCTAAAATTACTTGAAGATGTAACTTACCATCAGCAAAAAACAGTAATTATCAGAGCTATAGCAAATCTTAGTATTGATTCTATAAAATACGAAGAAGATTTACTTCATTTACTAGAGATAGAAGTTTATTATGAAGTCCAATCTGTCCTGGTGAAAGTTTTAATAAGAAATCCATCAGAAAGACTTCGGAGTATTTTAGAGAATTTAATATCCAGAGATGACTACCGAACAAAATCACTTTGTATTTCAAGCTTATCGTCATTATGGCCTTCAGAGAAGACATTTGATTTAATTGTTGACTCATCATTAGTTTTTGAAGCACCAAAACATCTAAACGTAACCGCACCACACATGTCAGCCTTGTATTCGATTGACAGAAAGCTCGCAATTAAGTTTGCTAAAGATAAGATTATTGACAATAGAATATCAACTAGTATAAAAAAAGGTATTATTTCTACATTAATAAATGTAAATAGTAATGAAATTCTTCCTGAAGTGATAAAACAACAAAAAAATGAGACCGATGTGAATTTATTGAATCTATTTAAAAAATATATAGATCATTGTAATAAATAAATATCATATAATTTCATTAAATTTATTTATATCATATAGAATGATAGTATTTTTAGTCAATGAATTGAGGTGGTGGGTTTTTGTGTAAACAGATAAGCCACCAATCCTCGAATATTGCTAGATAGTTTCTACAAAGAGGCAGATGATGAATGCTGTCAGTTGCATTTGACAAGAAAAACTGAATAATTTTATATGAAAATAAGATGCAATGGCAGATAGGGAGAATATATGAAAGATAATAATGAAAAACAATTAGTTAGACGGTATTATGTAGAAAGTGGAATTTTAGAAATTGCAACAGGTTTGACAGCCTTTTTGGGGGGTGCAATGGTATATTGTGGAGTAGTTATCTGGCTTGGCGTGTATTTCATGATGATATTATCATTAACTGTTTTACATAAGGCAATTGTGCTAAAGCATATAGAGCAGAGTGAATTAGAATTATTGCGTTCTCATAAAAAGGCTATAGAACCACGAATAGTTGTAAATTTCTTTATATTTATAATTCTTGGGGGGCTGTTGATTCTTATACAGCCCAGGTTGATAACAAATCCAGATAGATGGCTATTGAACATTTTACATTATTTACCATGGGTATTTGTTACGATTGGTATTGCCTTATCTGGAATAATTTACTATAAACTGGATCAGGTACTTTATATTCTGGTAATAATATTTGCTATTTGTGTATTAGAAATAGCCTTCGATATCCCTCAAGCGTTGTTAAATATGTGTCTTGTGATAGGATTTTTTGGATTATTAAAAGGATTCCTAAAGTTAATCAGTTTCTTGAAACACAATCCACGAAAAAAGGAAGAGTAGTGACAATACGATGTTTAAGGAATAGAGAAAGATAATATTTGCAGGGACAAATAATTTTTAGCAATGCAAACAATAAATAATTGACTGTTTCAGGTGAGAATATACATTTTACATCGGTAATGAGTAAGATAAGTCTCTCTTAGTTATGGGAATCGAGAAAAGCATTAAACATACACAGCCTCAAACAAAGGATGGTTATGATGAAAAGGCTAATGATAATAATTCTACTTGTGTGGTCCCTGAGTTTATGCAGTTATATCTGCTGGGAAGAAAGCGGAGCATTAGTTCAAAGATCAAATAATCTTAGCTGGGATCAGGGAGCTTTGGCACTATCTGACGGTAACTTTTTATTGGTGTGGAGCGATGCAGTCAGTGAATGGCAGCAAATGAAAGCGATGAAAGTTAATCCGGCAGGAGAAAATATCTGGTCGGAACCTGTTCTATTGAAAAGCAGTATATGCAGATGTCCAATTTGCATGGAATCTCAGGAGGTGGATGGAGGCATAATTATTTCATGGTTTGACGGTGGTGATGTAAGTATTCAAAAGCTGGATTTATCAGGTAATAAATTATGGGGAGCAGACGGAATAAGTATAGAAACGACCGCTGGCTATGACCAAAATGATAGAATCTGGATAATAGAAGGAGAAAATGGTAATGCCTTTATTGCCTGGCATATTTTTTCCTGGCCCCAGGAACTATTTGGAGTATGCCTGGATACTGACGGTAATTTTTGTCCGGGTTGGTCAGAAACAGGAAATGTGTTAATGACGAGTAATAGTGAATTTTCCTATCAAGTAATTTCAGATGGATATGGGGGACTTGTAGTATGTTATTTTGATTACTCTTATGCAGTATTTCAGCGTTACCCGGATAGTGGTGAATATTTATGGGGCGAAGATGGGGTGGAGCATTCCTTCAATTTTGGGAACATTTGGATTTATATGAACGCTCCTGGTGAGTATCACTTATTGTATAAATATGGGGAACAATTATATTTAATGGGTGTGGATGAGAATGGAGAGCTATTGTTTGAAGACCCGGAAGAGCTATTTACTTTACCTGAAGAGGCTGGGTATAAGTATGACATTGATAAAACAAGTGATGGAAATTATGCTATAGTCTGGCAGGAAAACAACTTGATAAAAGCTCAGAAAGTAGAGCTTGGAGGAAATCCTTTATGGAATGAAGGTGGAGTGGAAATTGGTGATAATTACACTAATTATACATTATTTTACGCTACACCGGATAATAGCGGTGGTATATATATATCATGGGATCATGATGAAATTTTTAATCACAGCTATACATATCAGAGGGTGAATTCTGCTGGAGAAACACTTATAGGTGATGATGGATATGAAGTGATTGTAAGCGATTGCTCATTTTATAAAAAGTGTATATGTATCCAGGAGGATGATTCTGCAGGATTATTCTGGTTCACAGATGATGATGAACAGGATATAATTAGAATGCAGTCTGTATCAAGTGCAGGTGAGTTGCTTCTGGAAGTGGAAGGCAAGGATTTGTATGCACTGAATAAACTTCCATGTTATCCCGAAGATATGGTGTGTAGTGAAAATTATACAGCAGTGGTTTGGAGGATCTATAAAGAAGACAGAAGAGAGATACGCTGCCAGATCTTAGAAAATGAGAATGGTAATACTCTTCTCCCTGAGCAAGGCTTGGTGCTGCTTAGTGGAACAGGTTTGAGTTATTTTGTAAGTGACATTGCCTTTGACGAAGAAGCAGAATTATTTTACACGGCTTTCACTGTTTCCACAGAAGATAATTTAGAGAGTAATTCTGGAATTCAGGCGATTGATCTGGAAGGTAACAAGCTTTATGGTGATGAAGGGCTGCTATTGTGCGATTGGGAAAATGGTTACGAGTATGAACACATGATATTTAAACAGGAAGCAGATGGTATGAGACTACTCTGGAATGAGCACTGCCCTGAAATGACAGAGTTGGCTGTATGGAGTATGCAGAAGCTGGATGAACAGGGTTTTGTCTGGGCAGAACCTGCAATATTATGTGGTGCATTAATCAGTGATAATTCTCAGGTTGTATTATCTGGAGATTATCTGATCTGGAAATATGGTGAGAGGATACGGATCGTGAAATTTAACGCGATGGGTGAGATCGATCCGAACTGGAATGGCAATTATCTTCAGACTGCTGAAATGGAGGATTTAAGCCGGCTATCTGTCCGTAATACAGACCCAGGTATCATCATTATTGGAGTATCGTCCAATCTTGGCATATATAACTTCTACGGTTATTTATTTTCAGATCAGGGGGAATATTTGTGGGGAAATGAAGGCAGACACATTTTAGAGTTCGATGGTTATCCCTCTATATGCCTTTATGATGATTGTTTTTACCTGGAAAGAAGTGGAGAATGGAGCTACCAAAGGCTTCTGGAAAGATATGATTATGAAGGTGAAATGCTCTGGAATAACAGCGTGATGTGGTTAGAAGACGGAGATGCAAATGAAACTAAAATGCTTATGCGGGATGATAAAATTTTGTTATATTCATCACTTTCATTTGACTGGATTAGCGGCAGGAAGATATTTCTGAAAGGATACAATCCTAACGGCAGCGCCATTGAAGGAATTCCAGCCGAGGGATTGATAATTTGTGACGAATATGCCGCACAGGGGCTTTTGGATGTGAAAACTTCTGAAGCTGGTAAAAACATTGTCTTATGGGAAGATTCTCGGAATATAGTGTATAGCTCTTCTCATCGCAGTATTTATGCTCAAAAAATAGACTTAACAACTCTGAATGAGGACAATAATGAAGTGATTCCACCTCGGATCATTTATAACTATCCGAATCCTTTCAGACAAATTACCAGTTTTGAAATTCTGGGAGAATCTTCTCGTGAAGCCGGAATTATTGAGATTTTTAATATTAAGGGACAACGCGTACGAAAATTGAAAATTGAAAATGTAAAATGTGAAATTAACTCAGTAGTCTGGGATGGCACAAACGAAAAGCAGGAAACAGTAGGTAGTGGGATATATCTATATCGTCTTAGAAATGGGGAAACGGAAAGAAGTTCAGGGAAAATGACGCTTATTAGATAGATACATTGTGGAAAAGTAAGCTATATTTCATAAAACGAAATATGAGTTGACATGAAAACAATTATTTTTGTGATAATAAACATAGACTAAGACAAAGAGGTGCAGTATGGAAAAGTTTGTAGTATTTGCTCGGGAACTTTATGATGGGAAGAAGCTGTTAAAAGATGTTTATATCACTATCGAAGACAATATGATATTGAGTGTAGATCAGGAAGAGAAGGAGTTTGATTCGGAAGGGATAGTTACTCCAGGAATTATTGATGCCCATTCGCATATTGGCATGGATAGGGAAGGTGAACCGTCGCAGGAAGCTGAACTTAATGATCATATAGACCAGATCATGCCCCTTTCTGATCCGCTTAACAGCATCTATTTCGATGACCGGGCGTTTCAGGATGCAGTTGATTTTGGCGTGTTGTATAGTTGCGTGGTGCCGGGCAGTGGAAATCTGATTGGAGGTAAAGCACAGATAATCAGGAATTTTGCTGATAATGTGGGTGGAGCTTTGCTGAAAACCTATGGTTACAAAATGGCATTGGGCTTTAACCCTCGCTCTACTACGGACTGGAAAGGGGTTAGGAATAATACCAGAATGGGTGCTTATGCTCTTTTGGAGAATAGACTGGATGAACTGATCATTAAGCGGGATAAGGCAGAAACAGTAAAAGATAAGAAATTGTTGGAATTGGATAGAAAGCTGAGGAAGCTGGAAATAGAAAAAGCAGAATATGAAGAAGAGCTTAATCTGGTGTTGCGTGAGATGGAACTGGGCTTTAGTCCTGTAGATCGGGCATTATTGCATTTATTGAGTGGTGAGCCCACGGCAAAGGTGCATGTTCACAAGGAAGATGATATTTTCTATTTGATTCATTTGAAGAAGAAATATGGCATCAAAGTAACTGCTGATCATACCCTGGATGTGTGGCATCAGGAAATCTATGATCTGCTGGCAGAAAATGATATTCCGGTTGTATTTGGACCTATCGGTTCAGTTGGATATAAAGTTGAGTTGAAGCATGCATATTATCAAAATACTGGCTTGATCATGGAATCTAAGGTGCAATATGGACTGATGACAGATCATCCTGTAATCCATACTTATAGTCTGCGGGATTCATTGAAGTTCTTTTTAATTCAGGGCATGAGCCCAGCAGAAGCTATTGGGCTGATCACATATCAGAATGCCAAAATACTGGGAATTGATGATGTGCTGGGTACAGTAGAAGCAGGTAAGTATGCCAGTCTGATTGTCTGGGATAATGACCCGTTGAGTCTGGCAGCATTTCCCAAACTCGTAATGGCAGAGGGAGTGATTCTGCGAGATAATGGTTAACTATCAAGTATAAGGCTTATAAGTCCTATAATCTCTATAAAAATCAGTTACTTAGGCACTATAGTGCCTAATAGGAGAAGCAACAAAGCACATACTGACATTTTAATGTGAGTATGTGCTTTGTTGTTTTAATTGTAATCCACCTTATGATATGTTATGTGGTAACATGATATTGAGAAAAAATAAAAATTAGTTTACAGCAGTATGCAAAAAGGACAAAATGTCGAAAGATATAAACAGGGAGAAACAGATGGCTAAATCAGAAAGTTATCTTGTATTCAGGGAAGGGGAGTATCGTTTTGGATTGAGTTTATCAGAAGTTGAACGGATCGAAAAAGCAGTTGCTCTGGAAGAGGTAACAACAGGTGCAGAATTTGTGAAAGGGGTTTTTAACTATCATGGAGAATTACTGGCAGTAATAGATATCCGTAAGATTTTCCAGCTTCCTGCGCTAGAGAACAAATTAACTGATTTACTCATAATAGCGAATACAAAAAAAGGGGCTTGCGATTTGGGCAGAAGCAGTAAAATTGAATTATGCCAGCATGATATTAAAAACTCATGATATTGCTTCGCTTTTAAAGAAAATAAATGATCAGAGTAGAAACGATAAAATTGTTTCGTAATTGGGAGGTGTATTATTAAACCTGAACAGGATAAAATACCAAAGAAAAGGATACTCGTAGTAGAAGATAGTAAAACCCAGGCGATGAAGCTGGAGTATCTGCTTTATAAAAGTGGTTATGAACCAGTCCTGGCAGCAAGTGGGGAACAGGCAATCGAGCTGGTGAAAGAGCAGGAACCTGATCTTATAATAAGTGATATCTTGATGCCCGCTATGAGTGGATATGATTTCTGCAGGCAAATGAAAAGCTATATCAAAACACGTAATATACCTTTGATATTTTTATCAGCTTTATCTGATACCCATGATATTCTCAAAGGGCTGGAATGTGGAGCCAGCAATTTCCTGACCAAGCCCTGCAATGATGAAATTCTGTTAAAAAATATTGAGCAGCAGTTATCAGTTAAAACTAAACCTGAGGGAGACCAGGCTGATGAAGTAGTCAACCTTGAATTTGAGGGTAAGGAATATATTATATCGGCTTCAAAAAGCAAGATATTAGAAATACTGGTGACAACTTACGAGACAGCGATCACTAAAAATGAAGATCTGGTAAAAGCTCAGGGAGAATTAAAGAACCTAAATCTGCAGCTGGAAGAACGGGTGAAGGAGAAAACAACCCACTTGCAGACAGAGATCAAAGAACGCCAAAAAGCTGAGTCCGAATTATATAAATTCTCCAATGTTGTGCATCAGGCAAAGAATATAATAATGATCACCGATCTGAAAGGAAATATTGAATATGCAAATCCCCGCTTTACTGAGATAACCGGCTATACCCTGGCAGAAGCAATTGGCAAGAACCCGCGGATATTAAAATCAGGGGAGCATGATGATGCATTCTACCGGAATGTTTGGGAAACTGTAATGGCTGGCAAAGAGTGGAAGGGTGAATTCATTAATAGAGCCAAAAATGGAGATTTGATTTATGAATATGCCTCGATCTTTGATATCCGTGATTCTAATGGGATTGTACGCAATCTGGCAAAAATTGCTGAAGATATCACGGATAGAAAAAAGAATGAAGTTCAGATTGAAAGACTGTACACATTACTTATGGAGGATATAGAACTGGCTTCTTCTGTGCAGTCATATTTATTACCGGATTGGCTTGTGCATGAGAATAATATTTCTTTAACCTCAGTATATTCTCCATCTGAAAAGGTTGGAGGTGATATTTTTGATATAATTCAAATCTCAGAAAGCCAGTATGTGGTCTATGTAGGAGATATTTCCGGGCATGGAGTTCAGGCAGCTTTGATCATGACAGCAGTTAAATCAACCATCAATATGCTGGTAAATATGGAAAAGAGTAATGTGAGACCGCATTACATAGTAAATAAATTAAATGAGATACTTAGTAAGGATTTTTTCCAGACAAATTATCTTACAATTATATTTTGTCTGGTTGATCTGGAAAAAAACACCATCAAATATCTTAATGCCGGGCATCCTGCTTTTATTGAATATAATAAGTATACTACTGATACTAAGATAATAGATCTTGGTTCTTCAATCCCGGTTGGCTGGCTGGCATCATATCAATATAAAGAAGATGAGGAGGTGATGATGGATATGTCGCCGGATTCAATCTATTTCCTTTATACGGATGGGCTTTTTGAATGCCTTAATTATGAAGGTATGGAGCTTGGGATGAGCGGATTCACCAGCTTTTTATCCAAATTTCGCGATAAGATGAATAGAATAATCCTGCCATTTATGATCAAGCAGCTTCTGATCGAAGAAAATTATGACCTTAAAGGGGATGATTTCACTCTGCTTACTCTTCAAAAATTTGATGATTTAAGTATGCAGGATAGAATACTGCTTCGGTACACAAGTAAAAACCGCAAATCAATATCAATGAAAGCAGAAGCATTTATAATGGAGAAATTTGATGATCATGATTTTTATCTTACCATAAATTCGGTAATTGCGAATTATTTTCATAATATTGTCGATAAACACTCCGTACGCAAGGTTGATAATTCCATTTTACTGCAGATGAAGATTGATGCAGATCTGGAACTCACCTTCTGGGAGAAATTTGATTCTAATAAAAGTACCTACCGGATCGATGGTGATGAAGGATTACATAAAAAGGATTATATCATGGATAGTAATTTCAATAAGTATCCTTTGTGGCAGAACAGGTATGATGAGATCGTGGAAACATTAGTTAAGATACCAATAAAATAATATAGGATGGAAGATTTATGAGATGGTCTTTAGACGATTATTACCCGTCATTTGAATCCAGAGAGTTTCTGGATGATATTAAAAAGCTGGAAAGTCTGATAGCTTCGATAGAAAATATTGAGCTTCCCGTTCCGTCAGATATGCCCGTGGCCGAGCGTGCCGTTTTGGCAGAAAAAGTACTCAGGCAGAAAGCAGAACTTTCTGATCTGGTCGGCAGATTAATGAGTTTCTGTTCTCTTACTTTAAGCGTGGAAACTGCAAATAAAACTGCATTATCGTATCAGCAGAAATTGCAGCAGATGCTGATAAAATTAACAAAACCTAACGTAAGGTTTCAGCTCTGGCTGGCAGGTGGTAATGATCTCCAGCAATTGATAAAGCACTCAGATTACCTTAAAGAGATCAGTTTTTATTTAGAAGATATAGTAAAATATTCAAAGTATCTGCTTAGTGAACAGGAAGAGAATGTTTTATCCCGTATGAGTTTAACGGGCTCAAATGCCTGGACGCGTATGAAGGGATATATTGAATCGCAGCACATGGTTGAGCTTAAGGTGAATGGTAAAATAGAAAAGTATCCGCTTCCAGTGATCCGCAATTTTGCCTATGATAATGATGCAGATCTGCGTCAGAAAGCCTATCTGGCAGAGATAGCCTCTTATGATCAGATAGCCTATCCCATAAATTCTGCTTTAAATTCTATAAAAGGTGAAGTTCTGCAGAAAGTGGAATTAAGAGGCTATGAATCCGTATTGGAGATGACGCTGTTGAATTCTGATCTGGAAAAAAGAACTCTGGATACAATGCTGGCTGTAATTAAGGAATATCTCCCGGAATTCAGGAAATATCTCAGGCATAAAGCAAAGCTTTTAGGGCATGAAAATGGCTTACCTTTCTATGACCTGTTTGCTCCTATGGGTAATATAGATAAAAAGTATACTTTTGCAGAAGCCCGGAAATTTGTAGTTAGTAATTTCCGCAAGTTTTCTGATAGACTGGCTGATTTTGCTGAACATGCCTTTGCTAATGACTGGATAGATGCAGAACCCCGGCAGGGCAAACGCGGAGGAGCCTTTTGCTCTACCTGTCATGCCATTCAGCAAAGCAGGGTTCTGGCAAATTTCACCGGTGGACTGGGAAACGTGACAACCCTTGCTCATGAACTGGGACATGCCTATCATGGTTATTGCCTCAAGGACGAATTATCCCAGAATACACATTATTCCATGCCCGTAGCAGAAACTGCCTCAATCTTTGCAGAAACCATCGTGAAAGATGCCATCACTCAGAGTGCTGGGGGAGATGCCCGACTAGCGATTCTGGAAACCAAGCTGATGGAATCAACTCAGGTGATAGTAGATATCTATAGCCGTTATCTTTTTGAAAGCAATTTTATCGCTGAACGCCAAAATGGCGATGTCAATCTGGAGCGGACAAAGGAACTGATGTTGCAAGCTCAGAAAGATGCTTATGGAGAAGGACTTGATCCTGAATTTCTGCACCCCTATATGTGGCTTTGCAAACCGCATTACTATTATGCCGGGGCAAATTATTATAATTTCCCTTATGCTTTTGGACAACTTTTTGCACAGGGACTATATGCAATTTACCTTAAAGATAAAGATAGTTTCGTCACTAAATATGATGCAATCTTGCGTGAAACGGGCAGAAATGATATCACAGGAGTAGCTGCCTTTGCAGGAATAGATATTAATAAAAAAGAATTCTGGCAAGGTTCCCTCGACCTGATCAAAGCCGAAATTGAGGAATATCTAAAGTTCTAAAAATTAAGTGTTTGTGCTCCGCCAGAGTACCCTCAGGTGGGGCACAAACACGACAGATACCACCTAGACAAGCCAAGACTTCTGAACGGTACTCCGGATAGGAGTTTTGGGCGATAGATTAGATTACTCAACCTCTGCCGGATCCCAGAAGTCCTGCCCGAAATACGTTCAGAACTCCTGAATCCTTACTATTACATTACATTATTTTTTCGCGTAATTTCGCGGCTTTCGCGGTTAATTTCTTACATTACATTTCATCACATCACATCTTCACATCTTCTCACCCTCGCATCTTCTCATCTTTCCACCCTAACCCCCCGCTAAGTTAGTAGTAAATTATTGTATATTAGTGATAAATATAGTTTTTTGTATGTAAATCTATATTAAAGTAGGGATTTATATTAATTGAAAAAGTTAAATATAGGGGTATGTATATTCAAAAAAGGGGCAAAAATGTTAGGAAATGCTGTAACTAACATAATAGCTCGTAGTTATGACCTAACATTTTCCTAACATTCCTAACATTTTGCTATCTATTGTAGTTGTTAGTAGTTAGTAGTTACTCAAATAGCTCTTAATGACCTTCTGTCTGCTCAGCAGATGCACCAGGTAACCGGTGATCAAGCCTGTAACAAGTCCCAGCAGTATCATTAATGGTAATAATTTCCATATAGTATTATTGTGCACCAGCAGCCAGTTTACAATTGCCAGTTGGGTTATATTATGAGCTGTAGCTCCAATAATACTGATTCCCAGCACACTGAATCCGATCCGGGCATTCAGGGCACAAAACATCAAGATAAATGCTGCTATGCTCGCACCCAGAGAGATGATAGTCATGGGGCTAAGCAGCATTCCGGTGATCAGTCCTCCCAGGATAGTTTTACTTAATATAATAATAATTGAAGCCAGGTATTTTTTATTCCACAGCAGTAATAGAACAATTACGTTTGCCAGTCCCAGCTTAAAAAAAGGCAAAGGTTTAGGGATTATATTTTCCAAAACATAGATCGTCACAGCAAAAGCAGTAAAATATGCGAGTATTACAGGGTCATTCTTTTTCATAAAAAAACGGGTTACAATGAAGTAACCCGTTATATTTTGCAGCTATTAACTGTTTTTCTTCTCAAATTCTTTCATGAAACTGTTCAATGCTTTGGCAGATTCGATGGGAAGTGAATTATATAATGAAGCACGGCAGCCACCTACTGAACGGTGACCTTTCAGGTTGTTCATGCGGTTAGCTTTTGCTTCAGCGATGAATTTCTGTTCCAGTTCTTCTGTAGGAAGGCGGAAGGGGATATTCATCAAACTTCTATCTTCTTTCACTACTGTACCACGATAGAAATTTGAGTTATCAAGTACATTATAGACATAGGCAGCTTTCTCTATATTATGCTTTTCCATTTCCTTAAGTCCGCCAAAATCTTCTATCCAGTGTAGCACTTTGCCCACTACATATATCGGGAAAGTAGGAGGCGTATTGAACATGGAACCTTTGGCAAGGTGGGTTTTGTAATTCAACATTGTGGGAATATTTCCCAGCATTTTTTCCTGATAATCTTTGCGAATGAGCACAATTGTCACACCAGCAGGTCCCACATTCTTCTGAGCACCAGCATAGATCAGTGAGAATTTACTGAAATCATAAGGTCGGCTCAGGAAGTTTGAACTCATGTCTGCCACGAGTGGCACATCTTGAGGAACTTCTGGTATTTTCATAAATTCTGAGCCCCGGATTGTGTTATTTGTGGTAAAATGAAGATAGGCAGGATTTTCTGAAAGTTTATATTCTTTGGGGATATAAGTAAATTCCTTATCCTTTGATGAAGCAGCAATATGCATCTGCTTTCCAGCTATAACAGCTTCTTTATGAGCTTTAGTACTCCAGGCTCCAGTGTCAATATAGTTTGCCACTTTATCTGCTGGACAGAAATTGAGGGGCAGCATCAAAAATTGAAGACTGGCTCCACCACCCAGAAACAGAACATCAAAATCATCACCACAGCCGGTCAGCCGCTTCAAAGTATTCATTGCATCGTCAATGATGCTTTGATATTCCTTTGATCTATGGCTCATCTCCATCACTGAAAGACCAGCTCCACGCCAGTCAACAAGTTCTTTCTGAACTTCCAGCAAAACACTCTCCGGTAATACTGCCGGACCAGCACTGAAATTATGAACTCTTGTCATACTTTCCTCCAAGATTATTTTGCGTCATAAATTAATTTGATCGCCTTTTACTGCAAGGTATTTCTACTCTATAATCTATTAAAAAAAGAATAGAACACTGATGACACGGATTTCACTGATGAACACGGATAATGTTTATTAACGAAAAGCATAAATGGTACACAAAAAGGGTAGGGGTCGCCAGAGCTTTCGTCCTGAGTTGAAAATTCCTGTGATCTTTTGATGGATGACTGATAAATAGATGAATTACTTGACAATACATGAATAAATTTTTATGAGAAATTAATACTTAGAGAATAGTACGTGCAAATTGTTTGATCTTATAAATATTTAGAATTGTCATGATGAGTGCTGCTTTTGTATGCTGAGGACAGACGGGAGTAATTGTATTATGAGAGGACAGATGAATAATAAAAAAGAAAAAAAAACAGAATTTAGACCGTGGCGGACATTTCCGATTTTTATCAGTAGTACATTTAGGGATATGCAAGCAGAGAGAGATTATTTAAAGAACAAAATTTTTCCTAAATTGGAAGATGAATTGAAAGAAAGAAGGATAAAACTAGCAGTAGTGGATCTGCGCTGGGGTATCGATACAAGCACAATTGAAAGTGAAGATGAAAGAGAAGCAACTGTGCTTAAGGTTTGCCTGGATGAGATAGAGAACTGTCGTCCTTTTTTCATTGGGCTTCTGGGTGACCGTTATGGCTGGGTTCCTTCTGAAGAACGGATGAAAACAGCAATTACCGGAAAAAAAGGGATATCTCATAAAAAAAATAAAAGTGTAACATCTCTGGAAATAGAATTTGGAGTACTTGCCAGCAATGAAAAGCTTAGTCGCAGTACTTTCTATTTTCGTAATCCATTTGATTATTCAAGATTATCTGTTGATAAAAAAGCACAGTATAATGATGAATATGATCCTGAGTTAACTGCTAATGAAAAAAAGGAAAGAATTAATGCCCTGAAGGCTTTGAAAAAAGAGATAATTGATTACTTCGAAGAAGAAGGAAAAGATGATAAAGTAAAAAAGTATCATACCGAATGGGATGATGAAACAAAGGAAATTACCGGACTTGAGGAATTCGGCAGATTAGTATATGATGATATTCTGGAGGAATGCAAAAAGCACGCTGCCGAAAACTGGAATGAAGTTCCTAAGAATGAATACGAAAGGGAAAACCTTCTGCTTGAGGCTTTCATCGAGGAGCGTGTAGAAATCTTCTGTGGAAGAGAAAAAATGATTCCCAGATTAAAGCAGCATCTTTTAAATAATGGAAAAGAAAAATGGGGAATGTTACTTACTGGTGAGAGTGGTTCAGGTAAAAGTTCCGTGTTTTCAAAAATATATAAAGAAATGCTTGAAGAGGACTGTCTGATTCTGTCTCATTCTGCCGGAATATCTTCTGCTTCCTGCCAAGTTTATGAGCTTATGAAAAAATGGAACAGGCAATTAAGGGATTTTTTGAGAGTAACAGAAGAACCGGCATTTTACGCTAAGTTTGATCTTGATAGATCCGGTAAGCAGACAAAGTCTGCGATTGAAAAGCAGACCGAGAATTTCAAGGAACTATTATTTACTGCTGCAGATAAAACGCATATAATATTGCTGATAGATGCTCTTGACCGCTTTGAACCTACAGAAAGAGCAGAGTATATGACCTGGCTGCCCCAGGTGATGCCGGGTAGTATCAGATTGCTGTGTACTGCGATCACAGACACAGAAAAAAAAGCAGCAGAATATAATAAAAATCTGTTTACTGAAAGTATAGAATATTTTTCTGAAGATGATGCCCATAAGATGCTGGAAGCAATTTGTAAGCAAAAACATAAGACATTACATGAGACGGTAGTTAATGCTTTATTTTATCATAAAAGAAAAGATGGTCAGCTTTCAGTTTCCAGTCCATTATGGCTGAGCTTGGCAGTTAATATGCTTACAGCACTTGATGCAGATGATTTTGAAAAGATGAGCAAAATCAAAGGTAGGGGAGATCAGCAGATAAAAAGCTATATAACTCAGTTGGTGGAAGCTTTCCCTGTTTTTCCGGGAGAGTTGTTCCTTGATTTATTGAAGAAAGCCGGTAAAGTGTTTGGGAAAGATTTTACTCAAAATGTTTTTAATTTCCTGGCCTGCAGTCGAAATGGCTTGCGGGAAAGTGATCTGGAAAAATTGCTATCCGAAGAAAAGGGAATTGATTGGGATCCTCTATATTTTTCCGGAATTCGTTTCTGGTTCAAAGGATATCTAAGAGAGCAGGGAAATAACAGGAAATGGAACCTGGCACACAGTATCTTAAGAAATTCAATACAAAACAGCTTGTCAGAAATGGAGTTTAAAAATGTTCATAATGCTATAGCAAATCATCTGTTGAGTTTGCAAGAAAATGACGTTCTTAGAATGTCTGAGACAATGTTTCACCTGATGAAAGCAGAAAATGCTGATAGAGCACTGGATTTTTATATTGATTGTACAGAAGAGGAACATCAGGGAGTTACAGCAGTTTTAGTGGAATCAATTTCCCAAGATGAAAAGAATCTTGACTGGTGCTTTGCTATTATGAAAGCAGCGGTAAATGATGAAACTAAAATCAGGAGATTAGCTTCACGCTATATACATGAACTGAATGATGCTTTAAAAGTAGAAGGCAAACTGGTTGAAAGGGAAAAATTGCATAAAACTTTACATGATCATATCAAAACAAATACTAATCTTTCTAGTTATTCAAATGGGCTTGATCATTACATAACACAGATTAATTATTCTAGAGATTTACTTTATGTTTTAGCCGAATTATATGAGAGATTGGGAGTAATTTATCAGTCTCTAGGTAAGTTGAAGCAAGCGTTGAAGTTTTATGAATCTTATTGCGATTTAATTGTGGATCTTTATGAAAACGACCCCAATCCCATGAATGAGATTCTTAGACTCGGGCTGGCTCTATCTTATCAAAATCTTGGAGTAATCTATCAATCTCTTGGTAAGTTGGAGGCGGCTTTGAAGTGGAGTAATTCATCTCATAAATTAATGAAAGAACTTTATGAGAGCAATCCCAGGAATGAAAGTATGAAACACAATCTGGCAATTTCTTATTCGAGGCTAGGAAGTATATTTCAGTCTCATGCAAAGTTAGATAACTTGTTAGATAAAAATGTAAAAGAATTATGGAGCTTTTGTTTTCAGTCTGATTATGATTATTTACATTACTTAAGGCAAGCACGGGCGTTTTATAATAATTTTAATCATTTAATGGAAGAACTTTGTGAGAGCAATCCAAGTAATGAGAATATGAAATACTGGCTGGCAATTTCTCATTCAAGTCTGGGATCCGTTTATCAGTCTTTATTTTGTTCCGAACTGGCGTTGGAGTTTAATGACAATTTCATTAAATTAATGAAAGAACTTTATGAGAGCAATCCCAGGAATGAGAGTCTGAAACACAATCTAGCAATTTCTTACTCAAAACAAGGATTAATTCATCAGTCTCTTGGAAAGTTTAAGAAGGCGCTGGAGTTTTATATCAAAGATGCAGAATTATCAAAAGAACTGCATGAGAGCAACCCCTGGAACATTGAATTTTTAGAATGCTTGGGATTGTCCTATTATAATCTGGCAATGGTCTATATAATAGTGGGAAATAATCAATCAAGCAGAGAGAGTTTTAAAAAATGGTCTAAGATAATTAATTTATTAACATATAAGTTTCCTCAGGTTCAGAAATATCAGAAATGGAAAAAGAGAAAATGTGTGAACAGCTTGCAAAGGTTCTTCTATATCATTATAAGTTGGATAGATCCGCAGATATCTACATTTTGGTATAAAATGATTTCGGAGAAAGCTAATTTAAAGCGATCAGAGTATCGTTCAATTATTTGAAGGAGTGGGAATATCTTATTATAAGCTGGCAATGTTAAACCAAGATATGGGAAATGATTAGGTCGGAAGAGAGTATTTTTTTGGAATGGTCTAAGATCATTAATTTATTAGCAAAAAATTTTCCTCAGGTTCCCAGATATCAGCAGTGGAGAAGATTAGAATTTTATAAAATGATTGAGGGAAAGAGGGAATGATTGCTGTCCTGGGTACTGTTCAGTCCTGCTTATATGGTAGGACAAAGTGGTGTTGAGGAGTTTAAAACTTTACAATTCAGACTAAGACTCAATAATTGTCGTAAAAATAAAAATAGAGGTAGTATATGAAAAAAATAATCCCCTTGATTTTCATAGCAATAACCATTTCACTTTTTGCTTTGGAACCACATTTTATGTTTGATCCAGCAATATCTCCTGATGGAGAAAATGTCTGCTTTGTCTATCTGGACAAACTCTGGACGGTTGACTGGGACGGTGGCACAGCCCGATGTCTCACTACGGTAGATCACTATGTTGCGGCACCGCAATATTCACCAGATGGCAAATGGATTGCTTATATGACTTCTCGAGATGGCTATAATCGCATATATAAAATCCCGGTTGATGGCGGAGAAGCTGTTGTTGTGAGTGTAGATGCTTTTTCACTATGTGACTGGTTTCCAGACAGTAAAAGCCTGCTGGTTACCCGCTATCAGGAGAAATATCACGACGAGTATTTTCGGCTATATCTGGATGGTAAACTGGAAAAAATAGCTTCTTTCTCAGGCTCATTTTCCTGCTTGAATAAAAAAGGTGATAAAATTGTATTTTGCCGCCGTGGCTACCCCTATCGCGAAAGTTATACTGGTTCCGCTAATGGCGACCTCTGGATATATGACCTGAAAACAAAAGAATACCTAAGACTCACAGAAACTGAATATACTGAACGCTACCCGCAATTCTCCATGCAGAATGACCGCATATTCTATGGTGCTTCCGATGGAGATGTCTTCCAGTTATATCAGGTAGATAACCTTGATTTGTCCACCGAAAAGAAATTGACCAGTTTTAATACCTGGTCGCTGCGTGATCTGGATGTGGCATATAAAAATGATCGGATAGTTTTTGAACACTTTGATCAGATCTGGAAATATGATCCCGCTAAGAAGAAAGCCTCACAAATAATGATAGAAATCAAGTCTGACATTATAGCAGACTCGCAGCAGCAGGCAAAATGTAATGATTGCGGTAAGATGTTTGATGTTTCCTCTGATGGCAAACTTCTGGTTTTCTCCTGGGAATATGACCTTTTTGCCATGCCGGTGGAAGGTGGTGATGTGAAACAGATCACTTTTGACCAGAAAGGGATTGAAGACATTGTGATCATGGATGACAATAAAACTGTCCTGTTTACCAAAATCATCAAAGGAGCACCCCAACTCTTTCGCTTCAATATCAAAAATATTGAGGAAATAGAAGAACTCAAGTGGAGCAAAGATAAATACATAGAATATCTTGATAAACAAGAAGGACGCCTGATGGTCGCCTTTTCACCTATAGAAATTCGTGCTAAACAGATGGCTGTGGGTGACAGCCTCGGTAATCATCTAAAAGTCCTTGATATGGATGAAGATTATAATTATGGCTCTTTAGACGAAGAAGGAAGATTTTTTATATATTCGCTAACTGACTACAGTGTCTGGAGCCGCAAGTTGAAGATATATGACCGTCAGGAAGATAAACTATATCCCATAGAAACTACTACATCCTGGTTCTCAACTCCTGTTTGGGGAAAAGATGGGAAAAGTGCATTTTACTCAAAAGCAGGTGACATCTATCGCCTGGACCTGCAGCCAAAAGATGAATATTTCTATGATGATGAAGACCACTGGGAAGCTATCTTAAAAGATGAAGAAAAGAAGGACGATGATAAAGACAAAGATGAAGAGAAAGACGAGAAATCCGAAGATAAAACTCCTGAAATCGATGGTCTCGAGATAGATTTCACAGGCATTGATCAACGCCTTACCCGAATTGTCAATGAAGAAGGATATAACTATGTTATTCAGCTAACAGATGAAATGGTCTATTACATTAATACCCTGGATAATGAAAATATCCTGCGCAAAGTGAAGTATAATGGCGAAGATGATGAAGAGATACATGCTTTTGGTAAAGGTATGGAAAACATTGATTATCGTGACAAAACCTGGTATTTCCAGAAAAATGGCTCAATATTTAAAATGCCTTTAAACGGTAAGAAACCGGAAAAGATCGAAAATAAATTCGCTTATGAATATGACCGTATGCAATTGAACAAAGATATTTTTGACCAGGTATGGCGACGTTTTGGACGTGGATTCTATGATCCTGATATGCACGACTTTAACTGGAACAAAATCTATAAAAAATATTCTGAATATATTGACTTTGCTTATGAACCCGGGATGCTGGCAAAAATCGTGGATGAAATG
>Ga0307991_1001062_pt1 | contig 19561 bp, 16 predicted proteins | sample EllFjometagen131_FD_203146 | JGI IMG/M metagenome (GOLD analysis project Ga0307991, IMG submission 203146) | Marine microbial communities from Ellis Fjord, Antarctic Ocean - #131 | ecosystem: Environmental > Aquatic > Marine > Unclassified | place: Southern Ocean | collected 2014-10-08 | reverse complement strand
TTTTACTTCTACAGAAAGATCCAATACAGGAATAATCCCCAGATACTCAATAGAGCAAAAAAACTGATCGCCTGGATAAAATCCAAAGTAACTTTCCTCAACTTTGCCGCCCTTGGATGATTTTCTCTTAGTTTTATTATTATTTTCTGTCACAGTTTTAGGGTCAATCGGTTTTGCAACTATTTCATAAATTCTTTCCTTGCCCCAATCTTTGACCAATATATACTCACTGTTTGATTTTAGATCAGGAATCTGCCCTAAAATTACTCCTCCTTCATAATTGCTATATTTATCTTCATGTAAAATGATATAATCCACTCCTAAAAATTTCAAAATGCCTGGAGTCAAAGGGGCTTTAAGATCTACTATTTTTTTAGACACTACTTCAGCATAGCTACCGGGAGGAGCTCCATTGATCATCGCTTTATTATGTACACGTTGATAAAATAAATATCCTCTCGCATCAGCATCAATAGGATATTCTACGATAACAAGATCTGCAGGTTCTTGGCTAATCCATTTATAAACATCCGGAATGCTGTTATTAATATCGATACTAAAAGGCGATTTATTGTAAAACTCAAACAAAAGAACAACCAAGAGCAAGCAGGATATAAGAATTTTATTTTTTTTAGTTCTAATTTTATCTAAAACAGCTTTATACCCAAATCCCCCCAGAACACAAACTGCCAGAAGAACTAGTACCCCCATTCGAGCATAATTACGAAACATAGGAAAAATTTTATATAAGAAAAATGATGGAAACGGCATAAAGAGACCATCTTTAACTCCCCAGTAAGGACTGAATGAGCAAATCATAAAAAAGAAAAACGTAAAAACAAATAATCTCATAGAAAAGCTTTCTTCCGGATCATCTACTCCTTTTTTTACAGTTTTTCTCCAATTATTATATCCAATAAATGCTAAAATTATAGGCACTATACCCAGATAAATAGATTGTTCCCCCCCTGCATTTTCACCATACAGAGGACTTCCTAAAAGAAACCTTGCCACTCCGCCAAGAACAGGATGATAAACAGTAGGCAGAAGGTAATTTAAAGGCCGGGCAGAATCAGCAAACAGTTCACCAAAGGACCTCACAGGATTTGATACTGACTGCATGGATGCTTTAAAAAATATAACTTTTATATATGTCCATATTTGAGGGATTATCATTACTAAAGCAGTTGAACAGATAACTAATGATCCCTTTATAAAAGAAAATAACTGCTTTTTAAAAATATTTGTCTGTCGATATTTATCATCCATTAAAGTAAAAACCAGAAAAATAATTGAAAATAGGATCATAAAATAAGAATAATAAAAATTACTAAAATGTCCTATGAGTCCAAAAAATACTCCGCATAATAAAGCTCTTTTCAAACTCCTCTTTTGTCTAAACATAAACAATGCTTGGATATAAAATATCATCCAATGCAAATTGGATAATGATAAATGATCCCATGCTCTTGCAAAATGATATGGAGACAAAGTAAAAAGACATCCTGAAAAGAAAGCTGCTAAGCGGCTTTTTGTAAATGAATAAATTAAGAAGTATACCGCAAGACCGGACAAAACAAAGGCAAGCATGATCTGTAAATTATAAGCTGAAATATCACCAATTATAATAGCCAACCATCTATTTATTATATCCCAAATCGGGTATAAGGATTGAGACTTAACACCAAAGGGGTATGCCCTTAAAGGTACAAATCCAGCTGAAATTCCTTGCACCCAAGAATATTTATACCACCAAAACTGCCATAGCCAACCTAATGCATCAGCAAATCTTCCATAATACATACTATTAAAACGCCATGAAACATCAGCTATAGCATAAAAACCGATAGCAATAAATCCAAATAAAGCAAAAATATGGGTTTTAAATGATTTTATTTTCATTTCCTTGCTACAACCTTAAAATTATGCGCTATATTTTTAAGCCCTGTTTTAAGTAATACTTTTTCAAGCTGATGCAGTACCTTGCCCAGCATATTATATGCTTTCTGTATTTTTCGCGGTACAAAACCAACCCACAAATCAGAATTTTCTATTTTTACTATTTCGAATTCTGACGATTTAAGCAACTTGCATAATTCTTCTTTCTTGAATAAACGATTATGTGTCCCCAAACCCATTAGTTTTCCCAAACTTTCGCTATAACTGTACCAATTAGGGCATTTATAGATAAACAAGCACCCTCCAGGCTTTAAAACCCTTTGTATTTCTTGAAGCCAGAGCCTTAACCGGTCATATCCATTGGATTCCTCATCAACATGTTCTAAAACCGCATAAGCCACAACTTGATCATAATAATTATCAGGCTTTTCAATCTTGTTCCCATCATAAAATTTAAAGTTAACATTATACCCTTTAGAACAAAGTTGATCCCAGCAATCACGCTGCCACCCTAAATCTTTTATCCCTAATTGTTCCCCTACCGTTTGCTTTACATCCAAAGCCTCGACATTAAACCCCTGTCTATCTAATAAGCAAGAAATATAGCCTTTGCCGCAACCAATATCTAGAATTCTTTCCCCAGTAGAACAATATCTGCTAATTTCTTCTATATCCTCTAATACACTCTTTTTATAAATATACGAATCTAAGTCCAGGATATCTCCTATATTTAAGGTCTTTTTTATAATACTAGAAATTGTATCAATCTCTTGAGCCAAATTCACAATCTCTCCTTAATTTAAATAATTCTATTATTTCACACTATTGATGGTAACCTGCAAAGCTTCTTCGAATATATTGTCCCAATCTAGTGTTTTGCTGTATTTGATAACATTTTCTCTGTATTCATTATATAACTTGTCATCTTCAAGCAAAGACAACATTGCTTTTACCAATTGCCCTTTTTCATATTCCACCACTAAGCCTAATTTTTGTTCCCGAATGATCTTTGCAATAGGCGGAACAGTGGTAATAATAACCGGCAAACCGCATGCTAGATAAAGCTTTGGCTTTGCTACGTCAGTCACAGTTTTATAACTTGTTTTATCCGGCATATACGCAGCAACTCCTATCCGGCATTCAGATATTATTTCTTCAAGCCTAGAATGTTCTTTTATGAAACCTGTGAAAGTAACCTTATCATTAAGTGATAACTCAACAGTTAACCTCTTCAATTCAGGCTCATAAGGCCCTGTCCCTGTAATTATCAATTCTAAATTTGGAGTTATTTTAACCGCCTCTGAAAAGGCTTCAATAACAAGTTGAATTCCAAATATCCTTTCCATACCTCCCATACACGCAATTTTATTTTTGTTTACTTCTTCAGAAGGTTTACGTTTGATACGTTTAAGGTGAATGCCTACTGGTACAACTAATTGCAGAGCACATTTATTACGTTTTAGTCCTCGCTTTTCTCGCACTACAGCCATTTCATCAGATAAATTCCAAATACAATCACAGTTTTTTGTGCAATAAGCATCAAGAAAAAGATATAAATTCCTCATTAATCTATTTGAAAAACGATCAGGCGCATAATCAATACTATAGAATACAACTTTCTTTACTTTACGAAATTTTCTTAGCCATAAACCAACAAAAGCATTTAGATTCCCTGATCCAATAAACAAATCCCATTTTTTACCCAAAACAAAGCTCCAGTAAAAAGTAAGTATAATGTCTTTAATATAAGCAATAAACGACGGTATTTTAAGGTTGGCAATGTTTGATTTCTCAATTAGGTTTCCGCTTTTATACTTTCTATATCCGGAGCCTTTGCGGTCTTTCATATAAAATAATGGGTGGCCAATAAACAACATGTTATCTGCACATACTACCTTTGTTAAGTATTCTTCCAAGTCCTGAGCAGGACCGGTAGCATAAACATGTGTTGTTATAATGACATTAAGTCGTTTAATTTTTTCCAAAATGCTGTTTTTCATACCACAAGATTGTATCTTTAATCCCCTTTCTAAGCGGTGTTTTTGCCTGCCATTTGAATTTTTTCAAGCAAGCTATGTCCAGTAGCTTTCTTGGCATCCCATCCGGCATATCTGTATTCCAACAAATCTCTCCAGAAAACCCAACCTCTTGCTTGATAACCTCCACAAGATCCCTTATCCTAATATCTTCTCCTACTCCAATATTAATAAATGCCGGTAAATCTTTGACATCATACTTAGTAATAAAATAAAGACAGGCCTCTGCTAAGTCCTCAACAAACATAAATTCTCTGTAAGCGTTCCCGGTGCCCCAAATTTCCACTTGAACCGCATTATTATTTTTTGCTTCAACAAACTTTCTTATAAGAGATGCAACCACATGTGAGCTCTCTGGATTAAAGTTATCATTGGGGCCATACATATTCGAAGGCATAAGTGAAATAAAATTTGTCCCATATTGTTTATTATAATATTCACATAATTTCAATCCAGCTATTTTAGCTAAAGCATAGGCTTCATTTGTCGGCTCAAGCTTACCAGTCAATAAATATTCCTCTTTCATAGGTTGTTCACAATTACGAGGATATATACAAGAGCTGCCAAGATTTATCAACTTCTTCACTCCATGTTTATAACAAGCATTTATCAGATTTGCCGTGATCATTAAATTATCGTTTAAAAAATCAACAGGATAACTCATATTAGCTTTTATCCCTCCAACCCTTGCCGCAAAATGGAAAACATATTCCGGGTTTTCAGACTTAAAAAACCGCTCTACCGCGGTTTTATCCTTAAGATCAAGCTTATCAATATCCTTAAGCAGTAAATTGCTATAACCTTTTGACTTCAACAACCTAACCATCGCGCTTCCCACCATCCCAGAATGGCCGGAAACATAAATCTTCGCCTCTTGCTTCATTAAATCACCTTCCCAATAATTTTTTTAAACATCATAATAACATAATCAATATCTTCTTTAGATAAATACTGATGACACCCGATATAAAAACCGTTGCTTCCGATATATTCCGCATGAGGTAATTTCCCTTTGTAATCAGCTTTCAAATATTCATACGCAAGCTGCTGTGTAGGAATACAACCGAATAATGATCGGGTCTCTATACCGTTTTCTTCTAGTTCTTTTCGCAGAAATTTTCGGGAAATTAAATCAGGGCGTTTTATTACCAGAGGATAAGCCAAATAACTTATATCTTCCCCGTAATAAGGCAGTTTTAGAACATCCGAAAATTGTTTCAATCCCGCATTAAGCATACATACATTTTCTCTGCGCTTTTTAATAATATCAGTTACGTTCTTTATCTGACTAAGTGCCAGGGCAGACTGGAATTCCATGGTTTTAAAGTTATAACCGATCAGATCATGAGAAAAACGAGGGTCAAAATCATCCTTGCCTTCATAGGATTGAAGTAACGGACAAACCCCGTTAGCTCTTGTACATACAGGACAGGCACAGGATCTGCCATTAGCCTTAATTTTCTTACATAATTGATATAATTCATAATTATTGGTCGTAATCGCGCCCATTTCTCCAGCCTGGATATTATGCGCAATATAAAAAGAGAAAATTCCTGCTATAGCCTGGGAACCGCAGATATGTCCTTTATAAGAAGTACCATGGGCCTCTGCCGCATCTTCAACAACAGACAAATTATATTTCTGAGCAATTTTTTCAAATGCATCAACTTTTACCGGATAACCCATTAAGTCTACAGGCAAAATCATACTGTAATTTTCCGGATCAGACACTTGCTCCAAATAACATGACACCGCCTCAGGTTCAATACAGAAAGTTTCCGGGTTTATATCCACAAATACTGGTTCAAATCCTGTCAATGCCAATGCATTCGCATCAGAGATATATGTCAGCGGAGAGGTAATTACTTTTTTTCTCTCATTAAGATTAAGAAGATGTTTAAGAGCAGTAAAAACAGTTATTAAAGCCCCTGTGCCTGAGCTTGTAGCTACACAATGTTTTGTGCCAACAAATTCCGCCCATTTCCTCTCAAACTCTTCAGTTTTTGGCCCCTCAGATATCTGCCCGGAATCCAAAACCTGATTCACGGCATCCTTTTCTGCCTGACCAATTACAAAATTACCCACCAGAATTCTTCTAAAGTCTTCGTTTCTCTGTTTTGAGTTTTCTATCATAAATCCCTTATATTAATTATCGTTGCTTTTTTAGATTTCATTATTACCTATTTAATCGGTAAATATCTTTAGTCTCTCCCTCTTCCAAAGGTTCTGAAAGCATATTTATCCATCTTGAATCCTCCAGTATCTTAAACGTATGTATCTCAAATGGATCGACAATAAAAATATCTTTTTCTGATGCAGTGAATTCATTTTTCTGGCCGCTTCTTAGGTCTTCCACAGTAACCCGAATTTTTCCCTTAATAATAAAAAAACATTCCCTGGTTTTTTTGTGATAATGCATACCGCGAACGGTATCTTTTTTAGACTCAATAAAATTAACTTCCTTCCAGGCCTGCCCTCGGATTACGCCTAATATTCCCCCCCGATCATCCTCAAAAGAAAAATAAGATTTCAAAAATTGCATTAGATACCTCCTGACCTTAAAAGACCATCTTCAATGCTATAAGAATTAATGTTTAGAGCTTTTTTCGCATTATCCGTGTTTAACGAAACATCGTCTGCGATAAAAGATCCCTCAGGTTTACCAACAGGTATTATCAGCCTTTCATCAAAATTAAAAACTTTAGCTATCTTCTTGGCAAAAGCATATCTGTTTACCTTTTCAGGGCCAGCTGTATGCAGAAAACCTTTGATGTCTTTTTCTAAAACAAGCTCAATCATATTTGTAAGATCATCTATATATGTCGGAGTAAAAAAAGCATCATCAAAAACTTCAATTTGCTGTTCAGATTTAAGGCTTGAATAAACAAATTTTAAAAAATTACCGCCTCGACCGTAAACATTAGCCGTGCGACAAATAACATACTCAGACAAAATACCCTTAATGCTCTTCTCCGCTTCAAGCTTTGTTTTTCCATAAACTGTTAAAGGATTCGGGTTATCATTCTCACTATAATCACCTGTTTTACCGTCAAAAACATAATCAGTAGACAGAAATATAAGCTTGCATTTTAAAGACTGTTCAGACAAAGCTTTTGCTATATTATACGTACCTTGCGTATTGACTTTTTCAGCCAGCAGCGAATTCTTTTCACAAAGAGAAAGATTACTCAATCCTGCTGCGTGTACAATCACATCCGGTTCTATTTTTTTTATAACATCACTTACGCAAACATAATCAGTAATGTCAAGATTCAATGTCTCATCGCCGTTTTTAATATTAATATCTAAGCCTATTACGGAGTACCCTGCCCCAACAAAGTAACCCTTAAGATTTGATCCAATATATCCAGACACACCTGTTATTAGAATTTTTTTAATATTTTTCATTCATCAACTCTTTTTAACTATCTTAACCAAATAAGCAATTACTTTTTTAAACGTTTTCCAAATCCCTTCTCTTCTTATTTCACTGCTAAGAAAGAATAAAAGTGTTTTAGGCTTACGAAAAAATAAATAACGATACCATAAATGCCATCCGTAATTAAACATTTTAGTAATATCTTCCGCCTTATAATCAGAATAAGAAACCGCACTTTTCCCGGTAACATCAAAGCTTGTTATATCATCACAAACAAGCCAACCATTCTTCTTCGCTTTATCATAAAAAACAGTTCCTGGATAAGGAGTTGCTATAGCCAACTGAAGCAAATCAGGCCCAGCAGCAATAACTCTATTTATCATGGACAAGTCTTTTTCCTTTGTAGATTTAGGCAACCCGACCATCAAATTAACATATGATCTCATTCGCAATTGTCTGCATTTTTCAATTATTTCTAAAAGCCTTTCTCCCTTAAGCGGCTTAGGTATTGCTTTTAAAACATCCGCATCAAGATGCTCCAGTCCATATTTATAAGTTACACATCCAGCGCGAGCCAGCCATTCTAAGGCCTCATCATCAATCAACCCATCACCCATGCAAAGCCATTTTGTTTGTAATTTTCTTTTTACGATCTCCTGACAAATATCTATTATATATTTTCTATTAGACACCATATTATCATCATCAAAGTAAATTTCATCAAACTGATAGTTTTTTTTGAGATATTCCATTTCATCAACCACATTTTTAGCACTTCTCATCCTATAGTCATGCCGGCCATAAATTGCTTCAACATTACAAAAATCACATTTCAACCGGCATCCGCGCGAAGCAACCATAACCACATTAACCCCATAACAAGACGGCTCATTGTAATATTTTATAAGCATATCATCTCTTTCAGGAAAAGGAAACTTATCCAAATCTTCAACCAGGTCTGGTAATTCAAACTTGCTTTTATCTTTGCTTACAAAATTCTTAGGTAAAGTTTTGCCTTCACTTTTAAAGAAATCAAGCAAAGAAAATTCATACTCGCCCACAACAACATAATCAAGACCATTATTCAGACATTGCTGAGGATAATTAGTCGCATAATTACCAACCGCTATGGTTACAGTATTCTTATCCAGCATTGAAAGAAACTTCTTGTCATCTTTTATGCTTACCCAGGTAGGCTCGCAAATCAAATATGCAGGAGAAACTGATTCTAGAAACTTTTCAGTTTGTTCAATACTCCACTCCAAGGCTATTGCATCCTTAAAAATAACTTCAAAACCATTTTTTTTAAGCAAGCTGGTCGCATACCCCATAAACCAAGGATAAGGATAATATTTCAATGTAGCCAATTCTTTGCGCGTTTTATTATACCAGCGAGAACCACATTTAAGAACTAACCCCGGCAAGTTTAATATCAGTATTTTTTCTTTCACACTTCCTCACTTCAGACTACTTATTAAAGGTACACTCAAAAGCATTGTCAAGCAATTTGTCGATATCAACGCTTTTAACAAAAGCCTTGATATTATTTTTATACTCAAATTGCATTTTATCATCAAGTATATACTTTTTAATAACAGCAGCTACTTCATCCTTATTATTAGACACAGCAAATCCGACTTTTTTTTCATTTATTTCATCTGCAATCACCGGTACTCTCGAAACAACAGCAGGAACTCCAAAACTCAAATAATACTTTAGTTTTGCCGGTTCTGTATATTTCATGAAATTTTCTTCATCTTTGTAAAGAGCAAATCCCAGAATATTGTTTGCCATAATCTCAGTAAAATGCTCCCCTTCTCCTACAAAACCATGGAAAATAATATTTTTTTCCAATTGTTTGTCTACTGCCATCTTACGATAGTACTTTTCATCGGGTCCAGTACCGATAATATTTAAACACACATCAGGGAAATCTTTTTTAAGCAGCTCCAGTGATTCAAAGATCAAATCCAGCAAATGATATTTACTAACAACACCACAGTAAACAAGGGAATGTTTTTTAATATTACTTACTGATAACGATGTAAATTTTTCCACATTAATCCCTAAGGGAATAAGTTGATAATTGAAATCTTTACGGTTAAAATAGCCATATTTTTCTCTTCCAATAATGTGACCTTCTGTCGTAAACCAGATTGAATCGCTGTTATTAAGACAGAACTTGTCAAAAACGTAAAATATCTGATTCAGATAACGATAAATACCTGACGGAGGTAAAGGAAAAAAATCCATCACCCGATATATTACAAAATCGACCCGCCCCAATTTTTTAAGAATAATCCCGCAAAAAGCGCAGAAATAATTTATCCCCACAAAAACTGTCTTATCCTTTCTTCGCCTCACATATCTCAAAGACTGAAGAAAAAAAACAAAATAATTAACAGGAAGAAACAAAAAATAAAAAAACTTATTCCAAGCACATGAAAAGGAAAAAAGCTTTTTTTCTGAAATAATTTTTCCCTCTTTATATTCAGAAACACAAGAATAATTTTTTTTATTAAGACTATGTGGGAATCGCCATTTTAAGTAAACAAATTCATTGAAATTGCTACTAAAATAGTCTATGTAATCTTCCAGCCCTACCGGAGCAAAAGAACAAAAAGTGATTATCGTTTTTTCTCTTTGCATATCTATTTCTAATCCTTTTGCCACCATTTATTTGGGAACTTATTATTTAATATCTTGTCACCCTCGCCAATAGGTTTTATTCCTGCACTTCGCATATCTGCATCAATCATTATCTTGACTAAATCGTCAAATCCGATTTTCGGCTCCCATTTTAAAAGTTTTTTTATTTTTGAAGAGTCTGCAATAAGATCCGCTACTTCAGTAGGGCGAAAATATCGTGAATCAATCTTGACATATTTTTTCCAATCAAGCCCGACATATTTAAATGAAGCCTGTACAAATTTCTTTACCGAATGGGATTCTCCCAAACCGAACACAAAATCACCCGGCTTCTTCTGCTGCAGAATCTTCCACATAAGCTCTACATATTCAGGGGCAAAACCCCAGTCACGTTTAGCGTCCAGATTGCCAAGATAAAGATGTTTTTGCCTGCCAGCAATTATCGAGGCAATAGCTCGTGTTATCTTACGAGTTACAAAGGTTTCACCGCGGCGAGGGCTTTCATGATTAAACAAAATCCCATTAGAGGCAAACATATTGTATCCATCTCGGTAATTTCTCACCATCCAATAAGCATATACCTTACCGCAAGCATATGGGCTGCGTGGATGAAATACAGTTTTTTCACTTTGGGGCGGTAATGCTGAACCAAACATCTCACTCGATGATGCCTGGTAGAACTTAGCCTTAATTTTACTCCTTCTTATTGCCTCCAGGATTCGTGTTGTTCCTAGACCAGTAATATTGCCTGAATATTCAGCCATATCAAAACTAACCCGCACATGACTCTGCGCTCCTAAATGATATATCTCATCCGGTTTGATATTATAAAGAATACTGGAAATCTGTTCACTGTCGGCTAAATCGCCATAGTGCAGGAATAACTTGGTATTCGAGTCATGTTCATCCTGAAAAATATGGTCAATTCTTGAAGTATTAAAGGTGCTAGCGCGGCGAATAATACCATGAACCTCATAACCCTTTGAAAGCAAAAATTCCGCTAAATATGATCCATCCTGCCCTGTAACTCCTGTTATTAATGCTTTCTTCAATTGTTGGCTCCTTTCTTAATTAACAAATAATTGACTCCTACTAAAAATCTCAAGCCATACATAGCAATTGTAAGTATCGGATGTTTCAATATCCGCACCCATTTCCCCTGCTCAATAAAAACACCCAAAAACCTGTACGAGAAGCCCAGCTGTTTCTTAATTTCATGATTATCCCTGCCCCATTTAGCAATATAGCGTTCAAAATTTTTGGAATAATAACTCTTTTTACTTAAATATGTTATAAGATCAAAGCTACCCTCATTGTGATATATTGGCACTTTAATAAGCCCTGTCTGTCCGATATTTCTAATCTTACGATCAAAATCCCAATCTTCCGGACCAGTAAGATTCTCGTCAAATCCCTGAACCTTTTCAAAAGTTGTTCGCCTGATAAATCGCACGCAATCAATCAAGGTTGCGTCATAAAAACTACGTTCAAAATCTCTGACCTTAATCCAAAATCCATTGCCAATTATTTTTTCATGGATATATAATCCAGCCAGATCATCTTTCTCAGACTTTTCAATACATTCGGAAATAACATTTTTTGATAATATCATGTCTGCGTCAAGATATAAAACATATTTTCCCTCTGCCCTTTTTATTCCGAAATTTCGCTGTGCAGAACGCTCTGGGCCTAAATCAAATACATTCTTCGTGTATTTTAATGCTATCTCTTTTGTTTTATCCGTTGATCTATTATCCACAACTATTATTTCAATATCTTCTTCTATAAAAGACTGCTCTTTAACTGAGCGAAGACAATTTTCTATATGCTTTTCCTCATTTTTAGTTGTAATAATAACGGAAACTTTTATCATTTTATCTTCTTATTTCCTTTTTTAAAATCAAATATATGACCAGCAACTTTCATGAAAGCACGGCCAAAATATTTAACATCATCAAAATCCCTTATGCTTAATATCTTCCTGACTACAAATTCAGGAGAATAACTCACTGAATAAAGGCTTTGAACAAGCTGCATAAGCTTTTCTTTGGAGAATTCAGTCTTCATAACCGGATTTTTCATATCATAATACTTCCAATCAGTACTATATAATAAGTCTTTATCCCTACATTCTTTAAATAAAGGCGTCCCCGGATAGGGAACAACTACTGTAGATTGCATGGTATAGGCATAATCTTTTTTTAATAAAAATTTTCCCAATTTAAGTGTATTGAGGGCTTCCTCGTAAGACTCCCAAGGAAAGCCGAACATTATTGTAATATGCGGATACAGCCCTGCACGTCTTGCATCCCTGCAGCTGGGGGTAATTGCCTCAACTTTAAGATTTTTCTTTATCCTATCAAGTGTTGCCTGATTAGCTGATTCAATACCAAAAAGTAAGAAACGAAAACCAGCTTTTTTCATTAATTTATACTCTTCAAAACTCAATGCACCAAAACGCATATTGCAGTCAAGTGTAACTCTTTTATGCAAACCACGTTTTATCATACCTTGACAGAATTCTTTTAACCATAACCCAACAGGAAAAGTACCTGAATCATCCATTATCTCCTTAACCCCATATTTTTCAACAAGAATTTCTATTTCATCAAGTACATTATCCGGTTTTCTGCTTCTAAACTCAGGATAAAGCTGAGGCCAACTGCAAAAGGTACATTTACCCCACCAGCAATCCCTAGCACTCATTATATAAGTACCAGGCGTTCTCCGGTAATTACCGTTTTTATAGGCATATAACTGCCAATTTGTAAGATCGCGATCAATAAAAGGAAGGCTGTTCAGATCATGATTGAGTTGAAATTTTCCAGTATTCTCAATATTATCATCATCTCTATACCATATCCCAGGCTCAAGATGTGCTCCAAGAGTATAATGCCCTCCCGCATTCTGTGCTTCACGTATTGCATTACAGAGATTGAGCAAAAGAAAATCATAATTACCACCCGTCAAGACAAAATCAACATTACAGCCTTTCATTGATTCCTCTGGCATTGCCGTAACATGGTCGCCAAACAATACGATCAATGGTCGATAGTCTATAGTCGATAGTGTTTTAATGTCATTGACTATCTTCCAGTGTTCCTTAACCACAGGAGTTTTAGTTTCCATGGCAATAACATCCGGCCTTTCCTGTTTCACAAACTCAAGAAATTTCTGATAATCCCATTCCATGGCTATGCAATCGTTAAAAATAACCTCAAAACCTTCTCTTTTAAGCAATGACACCGCTTGTGCCGGAACAACAGGATAAATATATGTAGGATCCTTAAAATACTGGAACTGCCTGTTTTGTGAAAGCAAAGGCGTTCCCTTAACATTGTTCAACGGAGGATATGATATAACTACTTTCATAGCGCTATTATTGCTCCTCTTTCAGTTTTTTCAACATAAGTCCTTTTAGGAAAAAAATTCCGTAACAAATATGTGTATCAACAATATATATTATTACTGGAATAATAAGCCTACTCTTCCTTATTAATGATCTATCCCGTTGATGAAATATACCTACAACAGTAAAAGCAGTTACTATGCTAAAGTAAGCCACAACACACACACTATAAATCCACCGGAGTGGATGAATTAGCCAAGCAAACACGACTCCGGAAAAAAGCAATATTACAAACAAGCTTGGAACAAAATAAGCAAATTTCCGAGATGTTTCAGGATATCTTTTAGCAAAGTTACCTCTATGCATTGCATAATTAGCCATTTGCTTTAAGTGTCCTATAAGCGAATCACGGCGGTGATGATATACCAAAACTTTTGGATCATAGAGTATTTTCATTTTCAATTCTCTTGTAATTTCAAGGCAAAGCTTGGTATCTTCACCCGGATAAAAACTACTATCAAAACCGCCCAGCTTTTCAAATACTTCTCTGCGAACTAGGAAATTACATGATGGATAATCATCAACCGTCATTATTTTATTTCCAGGAACATATCGATAAGTGTACGGCCCAGAGACAATAGCGCACGACAAGGCATTACCACTTACTATAGAAGCAAAATTAGCTTCAGGAGGTGTTATTGAGGGGCCTCCTACTGCTGCTATTTCTTTATCCTTAAAATGTCTCAGAGCATTCTTCAACCAATCAGGCTCAGGATATGCATCATCGTCCAAAAATGCAAAAATATCAGCGCTTGAATGCTCTAATGCTAAATCTCTTTTTTCTGCAGGCCCTATACTGCCCGTAGGAATGACCTTGATTTTCCCCGCATACTTCATGAATTCTTTTGATGTAATATCCGGAAAAACAAGCACTTCAAATTTTTTATAATCAAGCTTCAGACATTCCTGAATTGCTTTTTCCAAATTTATATTAAAATATTTAACCGGTATAATAATCGCGACAGACAGTTCCTTCACCTTTTCCTCTTTCCATTTAATCTAGCTACCAGCCTTCTTGTTCTGCTTCTTAAAAAACGAAAATATATAGCCATTGTATCCAGGAACATTTTGCATACAGTTGCTGGCCCAATCCTGCTGTATTTACGTTGGGACTCAATATGTACAGGCGCTTCCGCGATTTTATATCCAAACTGATGTGCCATAACAAGCAATTCCAAATCAAAAGCAAATTCTCTGCTAATAAATTCGCTGAACACTTTCTTAAGAACAGGGGCCTTAAACAATTTCAATCCTGTCTGAGTATCATTTATAGGCAACCCAAAAAGCATTTTAACAATAAAAAAATATACTGCACTCATAATCCTCCGGTCACGAGGATAGAAAAGTTTCGAATTAGGATGACGCTTTGATCCGATCACAATATCACTGTCTGTAAGCTCCATTATATCAAAAAAAGTATCTATCTGTCCGGGATGCAGATCCATATCCGCATCAAGAAATATAATAAAATCTCCTGTGGCATAGCGAAAGCCTTTAAACAGCGCCCTTCCCTTGCCGTAATTGGCACGATTACGCCGGACAATAATCTTGTGTTTATTGACTTCCTGTGCAAATTTTTTTGTCAATTCAAAAGTCTTATCGATTGATCCGTCATCAACAACAATTATTTCATAATTAGATTCAAAATCGTCAAAAGTCTTAATGGTCTCCTTAAGACTATTAACTATCCTGTCTTCTTCATTATAGGCAGGCATTATTATTGATATTTTTTTACCTTCTATATTTTTCATATTCTTAGCTTTTTCACCCCTAGGGTATTAATAAAAAATAAGGCTATTGAACATATAACCATAATGTATAAAACTTGTAATAAACTGCTATGAAACAGCACAATCAAAGCGGCCTGTAAAAAAGCAAAGACCATAAAAACATAAATAAATTTCATATTATGGACAGAAAGATAATAATATAAAAATACACTAGACAGAGCATAAAAGCTCATACTCAAGGCAAAAGGCACAACTAAAGGTATACATTGCGGATATACTTTCCCTGCAAGCAACTCAAGAATAAGCTCAGGAAAGGCACAGCAAATAAATCCTGCCCCAAGGCATATTGCACCGACAATCCAAAGGCATTTTTTCAGGACAGGTATTGTATCTTTATCCAGCGTATGATATTCAGAAATTTTGGGAAACATTACTATTGTTATCGCTGCCGGCAAATACAATATTATCTTGCCGATCATCCTGGCCACAGCAAAATAGCCTGCATCATCTTTAGAAAAAAACGGGCTAATCAGCTGTAAGTCCATATTTGTCAAAAGTGCAAAGCTAAAAAGTGCGATAAAAGCTGGCAGGCAGTATTTATAAATGCCCTTAAGATCCAGATCTTCCGTTTTTTCTTTAATCTTATGCGTTCCAGCAAAAAAGAAATACTTTTTTAAGGGCAAAAAAGCAACAAGAAAAGCAACCAGCCCAGCGATAATAAGCGCCCCCAGAGCTCCGGCCACATTGAATCCCATGTTTACAAAAACCACTCCAAGTACGAAACGCATGGAACCAATTACTATCGATGCAGCCCCCAGACTCTTAAATTTCTGCAGCCCCTGTAATGCTCCGAAATTCAGCGGCAAAAGAGTCGAAATTATCAATAATAAACCAACCATTACTATCAGAGAAGTGTTTTCTGTTTTATAATAGGCAGCTATTTCATGCCGAAAAACCACAAAAGCAATCAAAGTCAGTATTCCGATGATCCCCATTTTCTTTAGAAACAGCCAGAGAAAAGAGCGAATTTTGTTAAAATTATCTTCCGCCCTAAAACTAGCTATAAACTTTGTCACTACTGCCTGAAAAGTCCCTGTTGGCAAAGAGGCCAAAAGCGTAAGCCCCATTAGCTTATCCAAAAGGCCAAAATCAGCCGGGACTAAAGCTCTAACCATAAACAATTGATACAGCAAGGTAAAAACATTGGTTATAGCTGCAGCAAAGAACATTATGCCCGCGTTTTTAAGTAAACTGTTTTTTTCATTCAAATTCTCTTTTTGGAATAAATTCACACCGCAACTACCTTATTTTCTATAACACTGGTTAATCCACAGGCCATTCCAAACATAAACCAAAACACAGCCACCTCCTGCACACCAGAGGTAATGTTTGAAGCAGACATGGCAAAAATAAGCGCAGCTATTACACTACCCGTTAAGCCCATGAGAATCACTTGCTGTTCACCAGAAGTTTTATTTAAAACTGCAAAGGCATGCTTAAAGAAAGCAATGAAAATCCAAGTGAACGCAATTAAGCCGACAATCCCGGATTCCGAAACAACCTGTAAATAATTATTATGAGTATTCCAATGCGGTAACTGCGGAGATAATGATGATGGTTCCCAATACTGAGCTAAAAGTTTCTCATACATTCCCAATCCTGCCCCAAATACAGGGAAATCAGCAAATATTTCAAGCGATATCTTCCACAAAGGCAATCTTTCTCCCCATGTTAGAGGATTAACCGTCGTCATTGCCCGCTGTTGTAGAGCCAAAGGCAAAAAGAAACCGCTGATTATAAAAACAATGAGCAGACAAAACGCAATTTTTCGATTCTTAAAGAAAGAAACAATTAACAGCGAACCTGCCACCGCCACCCAAGCCGCACGTGTGGCATTTAAAAGAAGACAAGGAAAAAGAAATATACTGCAGATAACAGATCCTGCTTTTAAAATTTTAGTTTTAGAAAACAAAACAATTATAAAACAAAAAGGAATATATAGTGTCATAAAATCTGAAAGACTGATAATGTGTCCAAAAGACGTGAACAATCTTGGCGATCGCAAATGAAAGTGGTCCCACATGCCACCAACTCCCATAAAAATACCTGCCAGGATAATTCCTCCTATTAAAATATCTAAATTGCGCTTATATCTCACGAGATAATTGCCAATGAAAAAAAACAAAATATATCCCAAAAAGCGTTCTAATAAAACAGCGTGGCTATAATATGGTTCTAGGCTGAAAATAGTTGAAAGAAAAATGGCCAATCCGAAAAATATCAGCGGTTTCTTTATGGATATTTTTACTATTAAATGCCGGTGAAAATTACTTCCAAACTCAACTATTACTAATAGCAGCCAAAAACCAAGGGCAACAAGCAAACTAATCTTAACTAATTTTTTAGAAAAAGGAGCAAGGATTAAAAAAACTGTCATATTGATCAGGAGTGTATTTTTAAGAAAATATATTATTTTTTGCTTCATTATCAACCTTTCTAAAAACCACCCCCCAAACACCATCAAAAAAACCAGAAGCGCTGCATAAAGCAGCCTTATTTTTTCGCCGCATTGGGATTGTGGAAGGGTACCATTTTTTTTATTTTTTCAATTATGCGCGGTCCATCCATTAAATTCGCCATTCTTTCCAGCATCTTTATATCCCTGCGCACCTTGGCCGGATCAAAATGGTTCGGCTGAGCAATAAAAACTTTATTGTATTTTGTTGCTTTATCATTCTCAATATCAAGCAGTGTCTCCTCTTCCATCTTTTCCCCAGGGCGCAATCCGATATATTTAATTTCAATATCCTCGTCAATTTCCAGCCCAGATAATGTTATGAGATTTTTCGCCAGATCAGAAATTTTAATCTGCTCCCCCATATCCAGAATGAATATTTCTCCACCTTTACCTATGGCCCCAGCCTGGATTACCAGCTGCGCCGCTTCTCTGGCAGACATAAAATACCTTTTGACATCCGGATGAGTAACGGTTATTGGTCCGCCCTTTTCAATCTGCTTTTTAAAAATCGGAACAACACTTCCGCTAGAGCCGATAACATTACCAAAGCGTACCGCCATAAACTTTGTTTTTGCAATCTGAGCCTTTCCCTGAAGCATTGTTTCAGCTATGCGCTTTGTGGCACCCATAATACTAGTCGGATTGACCGCTTTATCTGTTGATATCATTACAAATCTTTTGACCTTATAATGTTCAGAGGCATACATAAAATTGCGCGTGCCAATAATATTATTTTTAACCGCCGCTGCCGGATTATTCTCCATAAGCGGAACATGCTTGTGCGCAGCGGAATGAAACACAATATCCGGTTTATATGTGGAAAATGTATGCTTTAGCAATCCCACATCCTTAATGTCTCCGATTATCGTTATGATTCTTAAATTCTCATACTTTTCCCTTAAATCCAGCTCCAAAAAATACAGATCATTTTCATTATAATCAAAGATAATTAATGCGCTCGGATCAAATTCGACTATTTGACGGCATAATTCAGATCCGATTGACCCGCCTGCACCGCTAACAAGCACAACCTGGCCTTTTATAAATGCAGTCACATCATCCGTGTTTATCTCTACCGTCTGCCGGCCCAAAAGATCTTCCGGCTGAACATCAGTAATTTGCTTTATTGAGACTTCTCCGGTCATAATTTTATGCAAACCGGGTATTATTTTAATTTTCACACCTAAATTTTCACATTTAGATACAATATTTCTTATGGTTCTTCCGTTAGCAGAGGGTATTGCAATAATTATCTCCTCTACTGCATTTTCGGTAACCAGCCCTTTCATATCATCTGTCGTTCCAAGTATTTTTATACCGTGTATGTGAGAATGCATCTTTAAACGGTTATCATCAACAAACCCAATGGGACGATACATCCCATTTGTTACAGTAATCAACTCGCGGACTACCATTTCACCAGCTGTTCCAGCACCCACAATAAGCACTCTTTTAAGATTACTTCGTCGCAAATTCCGAAACTTCATAAAAAACCTTGGTAAAAATCGAGAGGCGCTGATCAGAAAGTAACAAACCAGATAATCGATCAATAGTACCGTCCGTCCCATACCAAGCATTCCATCCTGCCGCATAAAAAAAGCAGTGGTGATAATTAGCAAGCTTCCGACTGTAACAGCCTTAAATATATTCAAAGCCTCACTTATGCTGGCATGCCGAAAAGACCATTGATATGCACCGGAAACAAAAAAAGTACCCACCCTGATCACGCTTGCCAAAATCATAAAAAAAACACATGCTTCTATCATCAAAGCAGATGGATTCCAGTCAAAACGGATCATAAATGCAAGCAACATGGAAATATTGATCGAGACTAGATCAACAAAAACCATAATTAATTTTCTAAACCGTGTTTTCACAATAAAAACCTCTTTTTATCTTTTCTGTCATATCCAATAATAATTACCCCTTTTAAATACAGAT
>Ga0307991_1001061_pt1 | contig 19569 bp, 17 predicted proteins | sample EllFjometagen131_FD_203146 | JGI IMG/M metagenome (GOLD analysis project Ga0307991, IMG submission 203146) | Marine microbial communities from Ellis Fjord, Antarctic Ocean - #131 | ecosystem: Environmental > Aquatic > Marine > Unclassified | place: Southern Ocean | collected 2014-10-08 | reverse complement strand
TGATCAATGGTTACACTGTGCTTGACCTGCTGGATGACCAGAAACTACCCCAAATTAAGGAAGAAGTACAAAAAACCTTTGAGGAAAGCCATAAATACGGTGACCTCGTAAAATTCAGTCTGGCACCCCATGCAATATATACGGTTAGTGAAAAAACCTTGATCTGGACAACTGAATTTGCGCGAAAGCATGATCTTAACATCCATATCCATGTTGCTGAAACTGAGCATGAATTTAATGAATGCAAAAAAAATCATGGACTTACTCCCCTGGCATATCTTGATCAAATCGGCGTTTTGGACTCTAATGTATTTGCTGCACACATGGTGTGGCTATCTGATGATGATTTTGAGATTGTTAAAAAGCGTAATCTCAAAGTTATTCACTGCCCTGTAAGTAATATGAAACTGGGTTCTGGTATCTTCAGGTTTCAGGATTACCAGGAACATAATATCCCGATTTGTGTTGGAACCGACGGCTGCTCATCTAATAACAACCTGGATATGTTTGAAGAAATGAAGTTTGCGGCTTTATTACCTAAGATTTCCACCAGAAACCCTGAAATTGCCTCTGCTGAAGAAATCTTTAAAACCACGACGTTAAATCCTGCCCAAAGCCTTGGAATGCCAGCTGGTGAAATTAAAATTGGTAACCTGGCAGATATTATCCTGATAGATCTGGATAATATTAATCTAATACCAAATCATAATCTCATCTCAAACCTTGTTTATTCAGCTCACGGTGACTGTGTTCATACCACAATTTGTAATGGTAAAATACTGATGCAGAATCGTAAAGTTGAAGGTGAAGAAGAGATTATCAGCAATTTTAAACGAGTTGTGAAGCCTTTAAAATAAATAAGCGAACTATTTGCTTGACCTGAGATTCCTCTCTCAAATTTATTACTGGAATTTATTTAAATGGATATATATCCATGATAGGGAATGAATATGAAATTAGGAGAAATTGTAAAGGCTTTAGAAGCCGAAGTGTTAACTGAAAACACTGACCTTGATACTGAAATATCCTGTGCTTTTGCCAGTGATCTTATCAGTGATATTCTTATGTGCACAAAAGAGCCCACTCTTTTGTTATCGGGACTAACCAATCCTCAAATAATTCGTCTATCAGATATGATTGATCTATTTGGTATTGTATTTGTACGAGGTAAAAGACCATCACCAGATATTATCCAGATGGCTAATGACCGGCAGCTTCCTTTGATCTCATCCCGGTTTACCATGTTTAAAACCAGTGGAATATTGTTTAGTATCGGACTGAGGAGCTGTAAGATATAATATGGCAAAATTCTGGTTTATTCGGGAAGAGTATGAAGATAAAGCACATCAGCATTTTAATGATCTACCTGAACCAGTGATCACATTGGATTTTACTATCGGTGAACGTGATTTCGTTAATGCCGGAAATGCCTCATCGCAGATCAAGATGGCTTTAAAACGTTTGGGAGTAGATAGTGCTATCTTAAGACGAATTGCTATAGCTTCCTACGAAGCAGAGATCAATGAAACTGCCCATGCCAAAGGTGGAGACATAACTGGCGATATCTATCCTGAATATGTGCTGATCAAATTTTTTGATAAAGGACCCGGTATAAAAGATATTGAGCAATCTATGATCCCCGGATTCAGCACTGCTGACGATCAGATTAGAGAAATGGGATTTGGAGCAGGTTTGGGATTACCAAATATTAAGAAAAACGTTGATGTCCTTCATATCGACTCTGTTGCTGGAGGACGTACTCTTGTAGAAATAATTGTGTTCTATAATCAATAATTTTCAGGTAGCAATTATGGATAATGAAAAGAAATATTTCCATGCCTTACAGGTAAAAACTCAAAAATGCGTTGCATGTATGAAGTGCGTCCGCGTGTGCCCCACTCAGGCTTTGCGTATTCGTGATGGTAAGGTACAGCTTGATGAGACACGCTGCATTGATTGCGGCAGATGCATCACTGCCTGCAAATATGGTGCCTTGATCCCCTGGTCAGACACTATGGAGATCATTGATAATAAAAAGTATAAAGTTGCGATTCTATCTACAGCATTTGCCGGACAATTTTCCGATAAAGTAAATTATTCCACAGCCAAAAAAGCTGTATATCACTTAGGATTTGATGAAGTGCTGGAAGAATCGATGATAATTGAGCAATATTCCTGTATGATTCGCCAGTATCTGAAGGAACATCCCCAGATTAGACCCGTTTTATCAAGTAATTGCCCAGCAGTAGTGCGACTTATTCAAGTTAGATTTTCTTCATTACTGCCAAATCTGCTGCATCTGGAATCACCCATGAGTATGCTTGGAATGTATTTTCGTCAAAAGCTGGTGAAAGAGAAGAATATCCCAGATGAAGATATCGGAATTTATCAGATTGTACCCTGCATTTCCCAGGTTACTGCTGTTCATCAGCCAGAAGGTAATATAGCAGAAATTGAAAACGGAGCCATTTCTATTCAGGAAGTGTTTGGTCATGCACTGGAGGTTTTGCCTGAAGCTGCCAGTGATAATCAGGAAATTGACGTTTACACAAAGGGCTTAAGCTGGGCGGTTTCCAGAATGGGAGCTGCTGATCTTGATGATGGAAACATCAGAACTCTCGCTGTCTGCGGAATACCCAATGTTATTGAAATTTTATTAAAAATAGAAAACCAGCAAATAGACCCCTATGATTTCATCATGCTGCACAGTTGCACAGGTGGTTGTGTTGGTGGTGTGCTCAATGTAGAAAACCCCTTTATCGCTTCCAGTCGTATCAGACATATTATCAGCACAGAAAAAAATACAAAATTTGAAGATGAACTTGTCTGCGAGATGTTCAAAAATAAAGAATTTGATGTTACCCCTTTAGAAGGTAGATCAATAATGAAATTGAGCAGTGATATAAAATCTGCTCTGGAAAAAATGAAAAAGATACATCAAATAAATGCCACATTACCTGGTCTTGACTGCTCTGCCTGCGGTTCTCCTACATGCTTGACATTGGCAGAAGATATTGTCGATGGTAAAGCAACTGTAGAAGATTGCATTGTTCTATTGAGAAAAAAAGTAAAGCACAAAAAAAATAATTAGTAGAGGTATATAGAATGAAACTAAGAGATTTTCTTGAAGCTATTAATGGTAAATTACTAACAAAAACAGATGATCTTGATATTGAAATCAATGGCGGATATGTATCTGATCTACTCTCTGATGTGATGGGTAATGCCAAAGAAGGTCAGGTTTGGATCACCATCATGCGTCACTTAAATGTAATTGCAGTTGCCAGTCTCACAAATATGACAGCTATCACCTTTTCCAAAGGTTATATGCCAGATGAGGCTGTTATTACAAAAGCTGACCAGGAAGGTATCCCACTTATTAGTTCTAATCTCAATACCTTTGATATTGCTGGTATACTATATAAAAATCTATCTTAAGCTGGGAGAAAAGAAAATTGCACTGGTATAAAGCTGATCTGCATATCCATTCAGTACTTTCACCTTGCGGAGACCTGCAAATGTCTCCCAATGCAGTAATGAAAAAAGCTTGCGAGAAAAATCTTGATCTTATTGCGATCACAGATCATAATTCTATTGATAATTGTAAGGTATATCATCATGTTGCCAGTAAATTTGGTATTAATTTACTATACGGCATTGAAATTCAAACCGCTGAGGAAATCCATGTTATCGCACTTTTTGATGATTTTGATACAGTAGCAAAGTTTGCAAAAATTATTTATGATTCATTACTTCCAGTAGCAAATGACCCGGAATTTTTTGGTGACCAGGTAGTAATAGATGCCAATGAAAATATTGTAAGGTTTGAAGATAAAGCTTTGATCAATTCCTCCATGTTGACCCTTGAAGAAATTGCTGGAATAGCTGAAGAACATGACGCTTTTATATTCCCTGCTCATGTAGATGCTGCCAGTTACAGTATTATTGGACAATTAGGGATCATTCCAGATAACCTTAATTTTCATGCCTGCGGTATAACTGCCAAAGCTGATCCACAAAACCTGATTACAATGTATCCTCAACTGGCAAATTTCACCTTGATAAAAAATTCTGATGCTCATTATCTGGATGATATCGGCTCCGGATATACAGAGTTTTATCTTGATTCTCCCTCGATTGATGAATTAAAAAAAGCCTGCCGTAATCAATTCGGCAGAAAAGTATTTGTAAAATAAAATCTATATAATAAATATTAGGAGGAATTATGGCTGGAGATTGTTGCTCAAATAACGCACTCTATGCTGATCTTGAGAAGATCATTAATGAAAAAAGTGATCTTGAAAACCCCTTGATCGAAATATTAAGAGAGGCTCAGGAACTTTTTGGTTTTCTCCCTGAGGAAGTACAGCTCTTTATTGCTGAAAAAATGAGTATCCCCGTTAGTGAAATATATGGAGTGGTTACATTCTATAATTTTTTCAGCATGAAACCACGTGGGAAATACGTTGTGAATGTGTGCACTGGAACTGCCTGTTTTGTGAAAGGCGCTCCACGATTATTACAAATGCTCTCTGACGAATTAGGAGTAAAATTAGGTGAAACAACACCAGATAATTTATTCACGCTCAGTTCTGTACGCTGTGTCGGTGCCTGTTCACTAGCGCCCGTTTTCGTTATTGGCGAAGATACTTATGGTCGCATAGAAAATCGTGATAACCTGAAAGCGATACTTGATAAATATCGCCAAAACTGATCATAAGGTTAAGTTATGCAGGATATTTCATTACATTTACTGGATATTATTGAGAATTCAGTGCGTGCCAAAGCCCGTAATATCTGGCTTACGATCATTATAAGCCATTCAGCGAATCTTTTGCAGATAATTGTGAAAGATGATGGCAGTGGTATGGATTATGAAACGCTGCAGGCTGCTCAGAACCCTTTTTATACTACCAAAATTGAGCGTGTAAAAAAAGTTGGACTGGGTATCCCCCTCTTCAAAGAAAATGCTGAACGCTGTGACGGCAGTTTCATGATCGAAAGTGTGATTGGTAAGGGTACCATAATTACTGCTGAATTTGCTTATGATCATATTGACCGTATGCCTCTGGGCAGCATTACTGATACTATCCTTATTTCCATAATGGGTCATGAACAAACAGATATTTATCTTGATCTGCTTAATCAAAAAGCTGATGGTAACGATCTCGAATTTAAATTCTCAACTGCTCTGGTAAAAAAAGAATTAGGTGATATACCACTTACTTACCCTGATGTTATCACTTTTCTCAATGAAATGTTAAATGAAGGAATAAAAGATACAGATATGGAGGAAAATTAATGAAAACCTTGGAAGAATTGCGCCAGATCTGTCAAAAAGCTCAAAATGACCTTAAAATGCGCACATCCAATTACCAATACAAGGTTGTGGTTGGTATGGGTACTTCCGGGATCGCCAGGGGTGACAGGGAAGTAATGAAGACTTTTCTGGACAAAATCGCTGCTCGAAACCTGAATGATATTCTGGTTTCTCAAACCGGTGAAAAAGGGCTTTCTTCTCTCGAACCTGTCGTTGATGTCATGGAAGAAGGAAAATCCACTGTTACCTATGGAAATCTGAACCCCGAAAAAGCTCGATGTATCATTACTGAGCATCTGGTTAATAACCACATCGTGAATGATTATGTGGTCACAACCAAGGATTAGGAGGATAATATGTTATATAAAAGAATTGATGTTTTACTGTGTTGCGGTTCTGGTTGCGTTAGTGCTGGAGCTCATAAAATCAAACAAAAGCTTATCTCAGAAATTGCTATCCAGGATATCTCTGAAGAGATAAATATAATTGAAACCGGCTGCATGGGACCATGTGATGCTGGTCCAGTTATGCTGGTATATCCTGAAGGAGTTTTTTATCAAAAACTCACAGTAGAAGATATCCCCGAACTCGTGGAAGAACATTTCAAAAAGGGAAGACCTGTAAAAAGACTAATGCTCCAAGACAAAGATAATATATATGAAACTAAAAAAGAGCTGCCTTTCTATCAAAAACAGGTTAAAGTAGCATTGGAAAACTGCGGATACATCGACCCGAATAGTATTGATGAATATATTGCTGTAAATGGTTATGAAGCTATTGGCAAAATTCTTACTGAAATGACTCCAGAAGATACTATTCAACTGATAAAAGAAAGCGGACTGCGTGGACGTGGTGGTGGCGGATTTCCCACCTGGTTGAAATGGAAACTTACAGCCGAAGTAGAAGATTCTCCCAAATACGTGATCTGTAATGGTGATGAAGGAGACCCTGGAGCTTTCATGGATAGAAGCTTGATGGAAGGTGACCCTCACCGTATACTTGAAGGTATGATGATAGTAGCTTTTGCAACCGGAGCTTCCAAAGGATATTTCTATATCAGAGCGGAATATCCCCTCGCTATCAAACGCATCAAACATGCTATCAGCCAGGCTCATGAATATGGCTTACTGGGAAAAAATATTTTTGACAGCGGATTTGTATTTGACGCTGAAGTTCGTACCGGTGCCGGAGCATTTGTTTGTGGTGAAGAAACTGCCCTTATCGCTTCCATTGAAGGAAAACGCGGACAGCCAACTCCCAAACCTCCCTTCCCCAGCGTACAGGGAGTATGGAAAAAACCTACTACTGTTAACAATGTAGAAACGCTCGCAAACCTGCCTACTATCTTTAGGAAGGGTGCTAAATGGTTCTACAGTATGGGAGTGGATACCAGTCGCGGAACAAAAGTTTTTGCTCTCACCGGTGATATAAAAAATACCGGTCTGGTGGAAGTACCCATGGGAATCACACTCAGAGAACTGATCTTTGATGTGGGCGGTGGAATGTCTGGTGACAGCAAATTTAAAGCAGTACAATTAGGCGGACCTTCAGGTGGCTGCCTCACAATAGACCATCTGGACACTCCGATCACTTATGAAAACCTCAGAGAAAAAGGCGCTATGATGGGTTCTGGCGGCGTTATCGTGATGAATGACAAAAATTGTATGGTCAATGTTGCTAAATTCTTCCTCGAATTCAGTATGGAAGAAAGCTGCGGAAAATGTACTCCCTGCCGGTTAGGGCTTAAGCACATGCATAAGGTACTCGATGATATCACCAGCGGTAAAGGTAAAGACGGTGATATTGAAATGCTGGAATCTTTAGGCAAAAGTATTATTGAAACCTCCCTTTGCGGCTTAGGTAAAACTGCGCCTAATCCGGTTCTCAGCACTATTAGATATTTCCGTAATGAATATGAAGCTCATATCCAGCACAAAAGCTGCCCCGAAAAAGTATGTAAACCACTTATGCACTACACCATTGATAAAAATAAATGCATCGGCTGCTCACTATGTGCCCGAAAATGCCCCGTGGAATGTATCACCGGCACTCGTCAGGATAAATACACCATCCATCAGATAGATTGCGTAAAATGCGGAAACTGTCTGGAAGTATGTCCTGTGAATGCAGTCAGCAAAGTTAGCGGTATTTCATCTGAGGTGCTCAATCAAAGCCATAAACTTACTGCTGCTGATCTTTACAAATAAAATAAAGTAATTTATCTATATAAAAAGCGGAGCTGCCAACAGTTCCGCTTTCTTGTTTATCAGTTCAAATTATAATTCTAATATTCCACCCCATTATTCTTCACATAGATAATCACTTCCGGGTCAGAAAGCAGATTAATGGCAATTATATAATCTTTATTATTACAATGAACAAAATTATATTGAGATTGCAGATAATAGAATTGACCCTCACTGTAATAAAGCGATGCATATTTCTGTGGTGACCAAAAATCACGATTAAGATTGATGATCATACCGTCATCAAGTTCTATAAAATCCTGAATTGCGTTATAAAGTATTACCTCACTGATCTCTTCAACTTGCTGACTTTCACCCTTTGACCAGGCAAGATATTCCAGGTTTTCTCTGCCATTAAGCAATATATTACCCTTTTGAGAAACGCCCCAACTTCCATTTCTGCCTTTATATTCCTTTAATAACTCCCCAGTGCTGTTATCAATTATCCGTAGATCATCTATGGTTGCCCCTAATCCAATCCAATTATTATATGATTTTAGCTGCTGATAAATTCCAGAAGACATATACCTGTAATTCGTTTCCTTATCCCAAAGCTGCCTGATCTCTCCATCTGTAAATTCAAAGCAGACAAGATGCTTCTTCCCGTTATCTAAAACTAACTGAGAGATAAGCTTATCTGGAGAAATGAAGCACTGACTGAGAATCCTGATCTCATAATTACCGCGTAGGGGAAGCTCTCTTTTACCACCATATATATCATGTATTACAGCTTCCTCTTGATCACCCCACAGTCCACTTGCCAGTGGAATTAAAAATTGCCCGTCTGGTGACAGATCATAAGTTACCTTCTTCACGTCGTTAGTTAACAGAATCTCTCTTTTACCGTTGAAGATCGTATATTGATTAGTATCCCGAAAATATTTCTGCATCAATACGCGGCTGCCATCATCTGAAATATCCAGCAGATTTCTCTGGTTTCCAGCTTTGGCTATTGGTAGAAAACTCTTTGTCCAGATAGTTGTCCCATTGATATCAAGGTAATGAAACTTCAATTTCTCATCTGAACTGGTAAATATCACTATCGCTCCGGTATCTTTGGCAATTGCATAACTATGACCAATACCCTTCAGATTAAGAGCACTCACCACACCATAACCTTTCAGATAATCCCGCCCAAACTCAGTAGCACCTATCATATCGTGTTCATTCTGTCCCGCCTGGATAATGCTGCATAATGCAAGTAATATCAATAAAAGTGATCTTTTCATCATAACTCCTTACCAAAAAGCTAATTTTTCAGTATCTGTATCTTACACAAAGTAAATTTCCAGATTAATTAACTTCCCGTCAACCTAATTTGTCACCCAACTAAGCAGGAGTTTTGAGCTGTACTCAGAACAAGACTTCTGGCAATCAGTTTAATCCTAAAAAATTATCAATAACAACATTTTTTCTCAAGCGCATGTCGCTCAAAACTCTTGCCTCGAGTACGGTTCAAAAGTCTTGGCTTAGTTTGGGTGGCTCAATTATAAAAACCCCGCCAGATATTCTCTTGTATATATATTAAAACCAGTAAACCGGGGATGCTTCAGCTTATTGCCATACTTTCGCCAAATTGATTCTGCCTGTTTTTCCCAGTTTGCTTTCTGCTCATCACTCAATAACTGCCAGCTATTACCTATTTCTGCCATCTTTTCATTAAATATTCTGGTTTGCTCATTTAATTGATGATCATAGTCCCGTCGGTGATATACCCATGGTGACTGCTTCTTAGCGTCCTTATATTTCAGCTTTGGCAATTCATAAAGTACCTCCTCAAGGCATTTGCCATCCACTGCCTGCAGCCAGTTACTTTTACTTTTTAATCCCCGCCTGTAGGTTTTCACACTCTCATATTCAGGTTCGGGTAATTCCATGATCTCTGCCAGATGCGCAGTCAGCCAGGCTTCATAGCTGGCATCCAGATCAGCATCCGTAATCTTGAACTCCCTTTCGCAATATAATTCACCCTGAAAATAACATTTCAGTGAATATTCACCAGTCTCTTCAAAACTGAATTTCACTTCCGTGCGTTTACCCAGCAACCGCTTCTCCCCCACCGAATTGCCATTCCAAACCAGTTTATATTCGCCACGCTCGCGGATATATAGAGTTGTTTCGCTCTTGAATTTCCAGTCGCCCACAGACATAATATATGGTGTGTAATAGAATAATTTCCTTGCCACCACGTCATACTCCGTTTCATTGGGATTAGATATCTGGCAGGCAAATCTGGTTATCCACTGATTGCGAATAGTTAGCGGAGTCCGCTGATTGTATGAATGCGGATCATAGGGATATTTTTCCTGCTCACCATTTCGTTTGGTGCGATAGATTACGCCTTCCAACTCACCATGGATATCAAAATAGCGCTCCAGATAAGTGAGTTTATTAGTGTCATTTATTGTCACTGACATTTCAGCCTCCTGTTATATAATAATTTAAACAGAATATAGCGCAGGTCAAAGTCAAAATTACCATAATCCAGAGCAAGGATGCTCTGGGTACGCAGAAAAACAAAAGCAGGGATGCGTTGGCTACATTAGTCCATAAAGTCCATTTTGTCCATAACCAAAACCCCTAAGGTGGAACAACTCAACCCGGCATAACATTTAAATGTCATGCCGGGTTGAGTTGTTCCACAGAGAGGGCACCAGTTGGTCACCTTTTTTTGTGTTCTTGACATCAGACGGTTAGATAAATTAATTGCATGGATTGAAAAAATATAAAATATAAAAAGTGATCGGGAGGTTTAATGAGTATTCCTATTATGTGGTATATTGCACCAGTAAGTGCGGTAGTGGCTTTATTTTTTGCCTGGTATTTTTTTAATAATGTAAAGAAACAGAGCCCGGGAACAGAACGGATGCAGGAGATAGCGGGTTATGTACGCGAGGGCGCATTTGCGTATCTCAAGCAACAGTATAAAGCCGTAGGGATTTTCTTCATCATCGCATTTATTGTATTTAATCTGATGGCACACGTATTGGGTGTGCTGCACTGGTTAGTACCTTTTGCATTTTTGACAGGAGGTTTTTTCAGTGGACTGGCAGGTTATATCGGCATGAACACGGCAACAATGGCATCCAACCGGACTACGGAAGCCTGTCGAACAAGCTTGAATAAAGGCTTGCAGATAGCTTTCCGGGCTGGGGCAGTAATGGGACTTGTAGTAGTGGGTCTGGCACTGATTGATATTTCTGCCTGGTTCTTTATCTTACAAAAAGCCGGAATGGATCTGCATAAGATCACGGTGATCATGCTTTCCTTTGGTATGGGAGCATCCACACAAGCATTATTTGCGAGACTTGGTGGAGGAATATTTACTAAAGCCGCTGATGTTGGCGCTGATCTGGTGGGAAAAGTGGAAGCTGGTATCCCGGAAGATGATCCGCGAAATCCTGCTACTATAGCTGATAACGTAGGTGATAACGTGGGTGACGTGGCAGGTATGGGTGCTGATCTTTATGAATCATATTGTGGTTCAATACTGGCAACTGCTGCTTTGGGAATGTCTGCCTTTTTACAGGCAAAACAGGCTAATCCGTTTGTTCTTGAAAGCATGGCAATAAAAATGGTAACAGCTCCTATGATCTTAGCTGGTATCGGTATTATCCTTTCTATTATTGGCATCTTTCTGGTTCGCACCAAAGAAAGTGCTGGACCTAAGGAATTGATGGCAGCTCTTAATAAAAGTGTTTATGGCAGCTCAGTATTGATCGTGATTGCTGCCTTTTTTGTGACAAGATATATCATTCCGTCGGAAATTATCAGTACCTGGGGCGTATTTTTCTCAGTTGTGATCGGACTGGTAGCGGGGATATTGATCGGATATTCCTCGGAGCGCTATACATCGGTACATTTCAAACCGACAAAGCGAATTGTGGATCAAACGGCTTATGGTCCAGCAACAGTGATTATTGAAGGAATTGCTGTGGGTCTGGAAAGTGCAGCATTTCCGCTGGTTATCATCGGTATTGCCATAATTTCAGCCTTTTCGATCTGTGGTGGATTTTCTGAGGGGATTGAATTCGGACTTTATGGCATCGGATTTGGTGCTGTCGGTATGCTGGCAACTCTGGGTGTAACACTGGCTACTGATGCTTTTGGACCTATTGCAGATAATGCTGGCGGTAATGCAGAAATGGCAGGATTACCGGCAGAAGTACGTAAAAGAACAGATTCACTCGATTCTGTAGGTAATACCACAGCAGCTACAGGAAAGGGCTTTGCAATCGGCAGTGCTGCTTTAACGGCTATGGCACTACTGGCTGCCTATCTGGAAGAAGTCAGGATTGGACTAAAAATACCTGACCTTGTGATTAATTACAGTGATAAACTCTCCGAGACAGTACCTGTGGCTTCGGCATCAATTGCCAATTTCATTGCGTATTATAATATTAATCTGATGAATCCGAAATTTCTGGTGGGTATATTCTTTGGTACAATGGCTGTTTTCCTGTTCTCATCAATGACTATGCGAGCTGTGGGACGTGCAGCAGGAACGATGGTTGCTGAAGTACGTCGCCAATTCAAAGAAATTCCCGGCATATTAGAAGGCACTGCAACTCCAGACTATAAACGCTGCGTAATGATATCAACAGTAGGTGCTCAGAAAGAAATGATAGCTCCGGCTATGGTTGGTATTTTCACTCCGGTTATCGTTGGTCTCATTCTGGGAGTTGCCGGTGTATTGGGCGTACTCACAGGTGGACTGGTTGCTGGATTTGCTCTTGCCTGCATGATGAATAATGCGGGAGGAGCCTGGGATAATGCCAAGAAATTCATTGAGACCGGACAAAAAGGCGGCAAGGGCTCAGATGCTCATAAAGCCTGCGTGGTTGGTGATACGGTAGGCGATCCCTTCAAAGATACTACAGGACCTTCTATCAATATCCTGATCAAACTTATGAGCATGGTAAGTATCGTGTTTGCTGGATTGATAGTAGCCGTAAGCCCTCATATTCAGGCATGGCTGGGAATTATGAAGTAATTTTGAATGTTGAGTGTTGAATTTTGAATGAAAGACCGCACGCTTTTGCGTGCTGAGAAATAATAGAAAGCCCGGAATTTTGTCCGGGCTTTTTTTATATTTATGCGTATTTCATGGACATTTTTTTTATTGCATCAATGATCTCATCTACTGTCTGTTTTAGTTCACTACCCATTTTTATGTATTCATTGGGATAGTCTTTTTGCAGGAAATACATTAATGCATAATATAAAGGTTTGAACCGGTCTTTCAATTGCATAGGATTCTCGTTGAATATCTTATAGGCAGAATGATACTGCTTCTTGGCAATTAATAGCATCAGAAATTGTCTGATGTCTTCTGGAAATTTATCATAAGCTTCCTTGTCTTCTAAAAACTCATTGGAAATTTCTAAAGCCTTTTCTATTTCATTATTCCAGAGGAGAATAGAAGCATAAGTATGGGCATATATCATATTTTTCTTAAATTTCCATTGCTTTTCCGAATAATTAAGGGCTTTCTTTTTCTTCATTGCATTTTCAAAAAGCATCCAAGATAAACTATTCAACGCATCATTTGACCCTTTATCCACAGCCATTAGGTAGTACTTCTCGGCTTTTGGTAAGTCATTGAGTTTTTCTTCATAAAGAGCAGCTAAATTTCCTATAGCATCTACATCATCTTTCTCCACAGCCATCAGATAATATCTCTCTGCTTTCTCATAATCCTTTAATTCTTGATGATAAAGAGTAGCTAAAAGAAACATAGCATCTACATTTCCTTTTTCCACAACCATCAGATAATATTTCTCTGCTTTCTCATTATCCTTGAATTCTTGATGATATAGAGCAGCTAAAAGGAGCATAGCATCTACATTTCCTTTCTCCACAGCCATTAGGTAATACTTCTCGGCTTTGGCAAAATCTTTAAGCTTTGTAGAATAAAAATGAGCTAAATAACTCATTGCTTTTACATCATCTTTCTCTACAGCCATTAGGTAATACTTCTCAGCTTTTGTGAAGTCTTTGAGCTTATCTTCATAAAGGTCAGCTAACTTTAACATAGCATTAACGTTACCTTTTTCCACAGCCATCAGACAATATTTCTCAGCTTTCTCAAAATCCTTGAATTCTTGATGATAAGAAGTAGCTAAAAAAAGCATAGCATCTACATTTCCTTTTTCCACAGCCAGCAGATAATATTTCTCTGCTTTCTCATTATCCTTGAATTTTTGATGATAAAGAGTAGCTAAAAGGAACATAGCATCTACATTCCCTTTGTCTATTGCCTTAAGGAGATTTTGCTCAGCTATATCGGGATGATGAAGCTCAAAGCCATGCACAATTCCTAATTTCATATAGTCTTCATCATCCTTAACTCTAATCTTTTCAAGGTTTTTTGCATATTGATCAAAATCTTGACTTTTATATGATTCAGATGCCTGTTCCTTTAATTCCAGATCAGAAGAATGCAAGTAATCTACTAATTCTGACTTTTTATCTGTTAAATACCCCCTCGTCCCTTTCACTATTTGGTCTTTAAATAATCCATTTAATGTTGTATAATTAAAAGCTTCAGTCATATATAGTGCTTGTTTTACATTAATTTTACCTTTTTGCAGTGCCTCAAGATGTTTTTTTGCTCTACATTCCAAAGTTTTATCATCACACCATTCTATCAGAAATTGTACAAGCCACTTAACCTTGTTTTCTTCATTTTTCCCGCCATGACGCATCAGGTACCAGATATTAAAAAATCTTTCTGATAAACGATATAAGTTGTTTTTTGTATCCGTATTTTGCTGTTCTATCAGATTACTCTTCACCAGTTGTGAAAGTTGAGCAGATACTGCTTTGCTTTTTTCTTTGACTTTAGTGGAAATTTCCTTAGTGCTGACGGCGTCCCAGCTTAGAGCGATGAATTCCATAATTTCCTGCTGCTGTGGAGAAAGGTTATCCATGCGATGTTTATATAAAGGGGTTACTTTATCAAGAACATCTTCGAGATCATTGAAGGCGTTGCCTTCTTCTTCATCAACAAAAATATTAAAAAGCAGAATTATAGTTCTGATCACTCCCCCAGTAAGTCGCCTGAGAGCTTCTATGCGTCCTGTCTGTTCTTCTACAATTTCCTTAACTTTTTCACTCTCATAGTATTCTCCTAATTTCAGCAGTAAGGTTTGTGTTTCTGGCAGAGTTAATCCTTTTAGTATTGGCATATTGAAGAATTCGTAAAAAGGCTGTTCATACTGATAATGAAACTCTATACTAACTGAAGAAGCACCAATAATTCTCAATTCCGAAGTTTGCTGTAAAACTTCCCTTAGTCGCTGGCAATCCTTCTTTTTAAACCGATCAAACATATCGTTGATATTGTCTATAAATAGAACCAGTTTCTTTTTATTGTGCTTTAATCTATTTTCCAATAATTGGAAGCAATTCACTTCATAATCAATATCGTCATTTAGTTTTTGCATATCACTGTAAAGAGATTCAAAACCTAGCTCAGCTTTCAAGTATTCTGCAGTTAATTCCCAGAGTTTATATAATTTTCTTAGGCTGTATTGTTCCTCACTAAAAATAACTGGAATCAGCCATTTGTTAAGCTTAGGGTCTTTCTGTATCTCATAAGCTAAACGAAGTAGTAAAGTTGTTTTACCTTGTCCACGAATACCTTGAATTATATAATGCTGCTCGGGTGATTCCATCTTAGAAGTTTTGATATCCTTAAATATTTCTTGAAACAATTCTAATCTGACCACAAAGTTATTAATTAGCTGTTGTTTAGTCTGATTTGCGGGATTATAAATCTTTATTAGATTAATTTGCGACATATTTCCACCACCACATTTTTAAAATTGGAGAATTGAACCGATATGTTTTTATTTCTTCATGATTGTTAATATAGCCATCATACTTTAGAGATCCAACAACATCTTTGTACTTGCTTTCTAATTGATGTTTCACTGCCAGATCATGGATTTCATTTGAGTCAATACTACTTTTCTCTGATACAATATTCAGAAGCTCTTTTGCGAAATTGTATTCTTCTGTGCTGAGCAAATTTTTTAGCCGAGTATGCCAATGATCGAAGTAATTTCTCTGGTCAATCAATTCATCTATTGCTTGATCAATTGTCGTTACGGTTATTTCAGATATACCTCTTTCCCTTGCAAAGTACTTTATTGCCTGGATTGTCAATTGTATAAAGAACGGGATCAACCAATTAACCTTTTCTAATATATATACAATAATATCTTCAGATAGCGTAAAATTTAAATTGACTGACAACTCTGTGATCAATTTACGTGCTTCAACATCGTTCAAGGATTTAATTTTAATCGGCATGATATCATTGATTGATGACATTGCCTGTAATCCTTTAACGATATACTCTAAACCAATTGAACCAGAATAAATAAATTGTACCTTGTTGGATAGTGTCTGCCTGATCTCTCTATTGGTTTGCAGAAAATGAACAGCTTTGCTGGCTCCTTCATCTTTTTTAATGTTCTCAACGGTTTGGGAAAATTCGTCTATGAGAAATACGAGCTTCTTTTCATTAACAATCAAATTTATTACTCTAACAAATTCATAAAAGTAATACACATCTCTTGCATTGTCAAATTCTACACCATCAACACTTATTTTCTTTATATAAGGAAAATTGGTTTTGATTACTGAAATAAACTTATGCGATTTTCTTACAAATTCCGATGTAAGTAATTTAGATAATAGCTTTTTATAGAATTCATTCTCATTATTAACTGATTCTGTATCAAGAAAAAGAAAATAGAAATTTTCTTTAGGATTATCTTTCAAATACAACATCAGTGAAGTTTTGCCAACTCTTCTGGGTGCAACCAGTAAAATGTGACTTTCTGATTCCAGGGCTTCCCACATCTTTTCAATAAGTAGCGGTCTAACAAAGTGATTGTCTCCACTCACAGCATTTCCAGTTCTAATGTCCATTATTCCTCCTTAATAACTATCTGCGCCAATCCTTTTAGCAAAATATATTTTGTCAACTTTTTTAACAAAAAATGTTTTGTTAAGTTGGCACATCAAATCTAACTTTACCTGTATTTCCTATATTAATAGTAATTTATAAGCAGTGCCTGCCCTATTGAAAAGACTCAGATGCCATAATACCAGTCTGGGAAATAAAAAATAATATTGAATTTTGAATGAAAGACCGGATTTGTCCGGGCTTTTTTCTGTTAACAGTGTAAACGCAGTAAACAGAATTAACGTTGTCAGCTTTGATAAAAGCATCAAATCATTTTATAATTTATTTACTTGACTGCTATATTGAAGTTAGTAATGTAAAAATTGTCGGTAAAATGAAGTAGATTTAACAGAGATTTTCTTAATAGGAGGATACATGTCAGAAGATGAAAGAATTGAAAATGCTAAAAGCAAAATTAACGAAGATTTTGTTAACAAAGGAGCCGAAAAGATTACAACTGATGACGTAGAAAGAGTAATCTCGAAATCAGAAAAGATTTTAGAAATTGTTAGGAAAATACCAGTGCTGGGAAGGTATCTTGAGGATATCATAGTGATGCTTCAGATGCTGACAGATTATATTAAGGGGAAATATAAAGAAGTTCCCTGGTGGGTAATAGCATCAGTTACATTTGCTTTAGTCTATCTACTTAGCCCCATTGACGTGATACCAGATTTTATTCCTGTAATCGGTTACATTGATGATGCCTTTGTTATTGGAATATGTCTCCTTCTAATAGAGAATGATTTGCAGGCATATCGTGAATGGAGGTTTAATAATGGCTCGTAAAATTAGAAGTGATGCAAAATTAGGTAGTGTTCTGGAAAGAGCAGGGATTTCCAAAGATAGACAAAATATGTTTTGTCATCTTTTTTAACAAAATATATTTTGCTAACTAAGTTTTCTGAGAATCGCCCCTTTAATGAGGGTAATCACATTGGACATTTTAACAACTATCTTTTTAGTGAAAGCCAGACTTGTAAAGCATTGGGAAGAATGGGAATACTATGTAGATCAATCATCCCTGATTGATTTGTTTAAGAACTTAATCAAGGATGATTAAGCTACAAAGCAGTAAAGAGGATAATCAATTTCCTATATTTTTTCGTGTAGATTCAGGAAGCAGTTTATATCTTTAATAAGGATTTTTTTGCCTTGTTGAGAATCGAATAATTCTTTTTGCTTAGCTGTCATTTCAGAATTATATTTAACTTCAATCAAATGATCATCGGTTTTAAAGTCGAGTTCAATTCCCTTCTGAATAAAATAACAGGGGGATAAGTGTTTTATTTCAAAGAAAACAAGATTTTCAAATAGAGCTCCTTTGTCCCTGAATCCTGTTACCATATTCCTAATGCCGATGTCACCTGTGTAAATTTTCTTTCCAGAACGAATTCTTTCATTTATTTTTCCACAGCGCTCAATTGCATGGATAAGATAGGAATTCTGAAAGTATTCAAAATATCTACCTGAGGTGTCAGGGCTTATACCTAAAATATTTGCCATTTTAGTAATTGATGCCAGCTTGCCTGCTCTTTCCATGAGAAGTTTGAAATAATCGCGTACTAATAAAGCATCCTTAATGTTGTGGGCAGCAATTATATCCTTATATATAAGATTATCACATAATTCTTCAATATAGCCAATGTCACCTGTTAGTACATATTCTGGAATTCCACCTGTTTTCATGTAATCTTCAAAATATTTTTCCAATAAATAGGATTCTGAGGGTTTTATAAAAACATTCTTGAAACTCAAATATTCTGAGAAATCAAGGGGTAATATTTCATGGAGTCTTACTCTGCCAGTCAACAAACTTCTCTGAGCTTTCATTAAACCTGCCTGGGAGGAAGATACATAAATTTTGAGATTTTCATTATCATAAAAATTCTTGAGTTCCTGCTGATAAGTATCTTTGAAAATTACCTCATCAAAAAAAAGGTACAATTTCCTGTCTCGGGGATGTTTATGCAATTTCCTGAATTCATCCACAAGGTCGTGGATGGAGTATTTTTCCAGACCATAAGCATCCAGACTGAGATATAATATATCTTCTGCACTGATCTCAGATAATAATTCTTCAATTACAAGTTTCATCAAGGCTGTCTTTCCAACTCTCCGCAAACCGGTTATCATTTCAATGGATTTGCGTTCTTTAGCCTGATATAAAGGGTTCTGATATTTACTTCTTTTAATCAGTTTAAACTGGAAATCAACTTCCCACCAGGGATTATATTGATAAAGCAATTCTCTTATCATACGATACCATCCTTCATATAATGCCATTTATATACGATACCATCGGATATAAATGGCATTTCTTGTAAAGATAATTTCAGATATTATAGTAACTTTTTACTAAATGTAGATCAATCGTCCCTGATTGATTTGTTTCAAAGAACTTAATCGAGGACGATTAAGCTACTTGATAAATCTTTTATTGACAAAAAAAAGACATCTTCTTATAGATTGAATATGTCAAAACTAAATTATAAGAAATTTTATCGTAATAATTTGCCTCATTATCAGCCTGAAGGTGCAGTTTTTGCAATTTCTTTCAGGTTAGCATTTAGTCTTCCGAGAATTATATTGGAGCAATTGAAAGCAGAAAAAACAGAATATGATAAAATTTCTGAAAAACTATCTGGAAAAGAAAAAGAGAGTTATGCTTTTGAGTTTAAAAGAAAATATTTTGAGGATTTTGACAGATTTATTGGTAAATATCAAAGTGATTCTGATTGGCTGAAAAATGTTCAAATCGCAGAAATCGTTAAAAATTCGCTATTATTCCTCGATAAAAAGAAATATCTACTCCACTGTTTTACAATCATGCCTAATCATCTTCATTTGATAATTGAACCTGTTATGAAAAACAATAACTGGTTTTCAATTGCAGATATACTGCATTCTTTAAAAAGTTACACAGCCATGGAATGCAATAAGAAATTATGCAGGAAAGGACAATTCTGGCAGCATGGACATTATGATCACATGATTCGTGATGATGATGATTATAATTATCA
>Ga0307991_1001060_pt1 | contig 19576 bp, 12 predicted proteins | sample EllFjometagen131_FD_203146 | JGI IMG/M metagenome (GOLD analysis project Ga0307991, IMG submission 203146) | Marine microbial communities from Ellis Fjord, Antarctic Ocean - #131 | ecosystem: Environmental > Aquatic > Marine > Unclassified | place: Southern Ocean | collected 2014-10-08 | reverse complement strand
ACTTTTTTATCATATTGTACCGCAGCATTACTGGCAAGATTCAGGGCAAATGCCGTTTTACCCATTGCTGGCCTGGCAGCAACTATGATCAACTGTCCAGGACGTAATCCGCCTAATCTTCTATCCAGATCTATGAATCCGGAAGGTACACCCAGTACACTTTTCTTGGATGCTGCTGTTTCTTCGATATTTTTCACTGTGGCTGATATAATATTATGGATCCATTCAAATGACTTTCTATCGGGACGTTCAGCAATATTAAATATCATCTGTTCAGCTTCATCAACAATTTGATCGGCATCTTTATCAGAAGCATAGCAACCTTCGATAATTTTATTAGATGCTTCAATAAGCTGTCTTAACAGAGCCTGTTTCAATACAATATTCGCATGAAACTCAATATTAGCACTGCTTAAAACAACATCCGACAGTTCATTTATAAAAGCTTTACCGCCAATCGTATCCAGTTGTTTATTTATTTTCAGTTTATCAATTAATGTGATTATATCAATTTCTATATTGCTTTCAAACAACTCGCAAATTGTCTTGAATATTGTTTGATGTGCTTTACGGTAAAAATGTTCCACATCCAACATTTCTATTGCTTTTGCAACAGAATATGTATCTATCATCATTGCGGAAAGGACCGCTGCTTCTGCGTTTATATCATTCGGTACTTGTCTTTCAATTCTCTTTGCCATAATTTTTCCTATTTATTATATAATTCTTAATCAATTTTTATAATGATTGAAATATTGCAACTTATTTTTATAATAAATGGGAATTAAATGTTAATAAAAATTACAAATTATAATGCAAGGTAATCTTTCTGCAGTTTTTGAAGATCTATCCAGGCAAATTTTTTCCAATGCGGATTTCTTAATAAGGCAGAAGGATGATAAGAAACGTATGTCTTGATCCCTCTAAATGTATAAGTTTGTTCCCGGAATGCTTTTAAGGTTTGGTCAATTTCTAAAAGAGTAACTGCAGCAACCTTTCCGACCAATAGAATAAGTTCCGGCTGGATTATGGAGATTTGTTCATCCAGATATGGCAGGCAAGCTTTTTTCTCTTCCGGTAAGGGATTACGATTACCCGGAGGACGACATTTAACAATATTGCTAATATATATTTCTTCACGTGATAAATTTATCGCATTCAGCATTTTAGTAAGTAATTGTCCCGATCTTCCAACGAAAACTTTTCCTAATCTATTTTCTTCAGCTCCAGGTCCTTCACCAATTATCATCAGTCGTGCATCAGCATTACCATTTCCATAAACAAATTTATGCCTACCCGTATGCAATTCACACTTTTTGCAGGTACAATATTTTTTTTCAAGTTCCTGTAGTAATTCAGCTTTATTTATCTGTTTTTTAGGATTAATAAAAATATCTTGAATACCAGATAATTTCAAGTATTCAAGATATTGTTTAATAGTATCGTTATTCAAATATATCTCAATATTTTATCTTATCTCTTCATCTGAATCGTCATCATCAACTTCTACAACATAATCTGGAATAACATTTGAAGCGATATGTTCTAAAGCTGTAGTAGTTAGTTTACCCTGTAATTTTCTTTTTATTGAAAAAGGCAACCTACTGATTCTATCAGCTTCCAGATTTGCAAGAAGCAGGAAAAGATAAGTCATGTTATTATTTTCTAAAAATTTTTCTACAGTATTTGAGTTTTTATTATTTTCCATCTATCCTCCGTAATAAATTTCAATATTTTTATATCTTTGAATTCTGTTTTCTTCAGCTTTGATTATTGTCTTAATATTATCAACTGCATTTTCAAGATCATCGTTTATAATCAGATACTGGAAATCTCTTATCTCCTTTATCTCTGATTCAGCTGTTTTTAATCTTACTTGAATAACTTCATCTGAATCAGTTCCTCTACCCTTTAGTCTTTCCAGCCAGACTTCTCTTGATGGTGGAAGTATAAATATAGTAATTTGATCAATATCTGAATTCATGATCTGTTTTGCACCCTGCACATCTATATCCATGATAATATGATTATTATCAAGGATACTCTTTACATAACTCTTTGAAGTTCCATACTGGTAACCATGTACCAAGGCAGATTCAAGAAAGTCACCCGAATGTTTCATCTCAATGAATTTTTCTTCTGAAACAAAATTGTAATCAACTCCATCAATTTCATTGATACGAGCCTTTCTTGTCGTATAGGAAACAGAATATTTGATCTCAGTATTATCAGCTAATATTTTCTTAAAAATAGCTGTTTTCCCACCACCAGATGGGGAAATTAAAATGATTAAAAAATTTTTCTTATTCTTATTGATCAAAATATATTGTTTTAACCTTCAATTAGATCTTTGTATTTATCTGCTTTAAGAAGATCTTCAAGTTCATCTTTATTGGTTAATCTTACCTTTATGATCCATCCATCTCCAAATGCATCACTGTTCAACAATTCAGGTTTATCTTCAAGTTCTTCATTAATTGCTATTACCTCTCCACTTACCGGAGAAAGAATATCTTCAACAGCTTTTACTGCTTCAACAGAGCCAAAACCTTCTCCCTTCTCGACATTTTCTCCTATTTCAGGAAGTTCTACATAAACGATATCTCCGAGTTCGTGCTGAGCATAATCTGTAATACCGATAACTGCTTCATCACCAATAACTTCTACCCATTCATGAGATTCTGTATAGAGCAAATCATTCTTAACCATTATAGCCTCCATTTTTTTTGAGTTATGGATTCAAAACACGTTTTTGTGTCAAGTATTAAAGATAGTATAATAACTATAAAAAGAATTTACATAAGTTTTACTAATCTGCAAAACTGAATTCATTATTTTTAATTAAATCTAAAAAAGTATCAACTATTGCTTTATTATACAATACACCCTTGTGAGATTCTACTTCTTCTATCGCTCTATCCATTCCTAAAGCTGGTCTGTACGGTCTATGAGAAGCCATCGCTTCTATCACATCTGCAACTGCAATAATTTGAGCTTCTAAAAGGATCTCCCTTTTCTTAAGTCCATTTGGATAACCACTGCCATCCAATCTCTCATGATGTTGTAAAACTATTTTTGCAACAGGCCATGGAAAATTGATGCTTGATAAGATTTCAAAACCTGCCTGAGGATGTGTTTTAATTAAAGCAAATTCAGCTTCAGTCAATCTCCCGGGTTTACTTAATATTTCTGAAGGGACATAAAGTTTTCCTATATCATGAACAATTGAAGCAATCCGTAAACCATCTAATTGAAATTGATCCAGGTTCATTTTTACACCAATTGCATTAGTGAGCATTGAAACTCGACGTTGATGCCCCGCAGTATAAGGATCTCGCTTTTCAACAGCCAGGATCAGTCCATTTACAGTTTCTTCCATTAACTCCTGCAACCGAGTAAAACTATTCTTTAACGGAGTGATATCATTTGAAACACCTAGTAGAACATCGGGAATATCTGGTGAATCCAGAGGGACCTTAGTTGTTTGAAACCAGATCTTTTTCCCATCATCTAACGAGTATGACTCCTCAGGAATGAGAACTTTCTTTTTTCCTTTTATCACTTCGAGATCTTCTTTGGCAATTTTTTCTAAATCTATATCTGTAATCTTTGAGTTTAATAATAATTCTCTATCAGTTTTTCCGATCATCTCTTTTGGAGTAGTATTATAAAGTTTTGCAATAGAAGTATTTACCATTAAGTATCTGCCATTTTTATCTTTAACAAAGATGTTGCTTGGAACAGTATCAATAACTTTTAATAAAAAATTCCTGTTTCTTTTAAGTTTTTGTTCCATATCAGATTTATAAAATGCCATCTCTATTGTTGCATGTAATTCTCTGTCCTCAAAAGGTTTGATCAAATAACCAAATGGAGATGACTCAGCAGCCTGCTTTAATATTTTTTCATCTGCATAAGCTGTAAGGAAAATAATTGGGATTCCAAGGTCATGATAAATTCTTTTAGCTGCCTCAATCCCGTTGATTTCACCTTCTATCATAATATCCATTAAAATTAGATCCGGTTTATGCTGTCTGGCTTCCCGTATTGCTACTTCACCGTTAGAAATAATATGAGGAACTTTATATTTGAATCTGACTAATGTACTCTTAATGTCTTCTGCAATGATCTTTTCATCTTCGACTATGATTATTGTCTTAGCAGCCATAAATTTACCTGTTCTTTTTTGAGTTATGTTTATCAATATACATTTTCTGGTCAGCTTCTTCTATGGTCTCTTCTACACTTTTTTTCATCTCTGTATTCCAATAAGAACTCCCAATAGCAAAACTTACAGGAAAGGAAAGCTCACTTTTCTTATTAGCCTTAACTATTGCTTTGCGTAATCTATTCTCAACTATTTCCACTTCCTTACCTGTTTGCGGAAGCATAAGGAGAAATTCATCTCCACCGCTACGGATAATATTATCTGTTTCTCGAGCCTGGGAAACCAGTAAAGAAGCAACAAATTGAATTGCTTGATCACCCTTATTATGACCGAATGTGTCGTTTATATGCTTGAGGTTATTGATGTCTACAACAATAAAACCAATATCATTACCATAGCGCTTTGCCAGTTTTACCTCATATTTTATTGCCTGGTTATAATATAACCGGTTAAACACATTGGTTAACGGATCGATTACAGCTTTCTTTTTGAGCATTTCCTCATATTCTAATCTTTTTAATGATTCATCTGCATGATTGAACAGAATCAACAATGTTTTAACTAATACATCTTCATGATAGGCATTTTCGTCTTTATCAACTGCTGCGAAGACAGTTTCATGTCCAATTCTACTTCCTATAACAGAGCCAATATCCTTCCAAGTTGGCTCTATTTCAATAATATCTTTTTTGGTTGAAAATATACAAATCTCGTTTGAACAAAAAATATTACCAATAATTCCTTCATTTACACTGTATATCGGTTTAAAATGTTTTAAGGATTTTTCGGATATGTTGATCAGGTCATCTAGTTCTCTTTGATAAAAAACAAAATCCGAAATTTCAAAAACAGCGACGAGTGCTTTGCCTAGTATGCTAAAAATAGATCTCTTAGTCTCACATTCCATTAGCTCCATCGCAACATCATGCAAGATCTCAATTTTTTGCTTCTCTTCTATAATTTGCTGATCAAGCTTAAACCTGAATATTGCCATTTCTATTGTAGCATATAATTCCCTATCTTCAAAAGGTTTATTAATAAAGCCATAAGGTGCTGTAAGTTTGGCATCCTGGATAGTTTTTTCATTCGTATATGCGGTAACGTAAATTACCGGTATATTGTACTCTTTTTGGATAATATCAGTTAATTCAATGCCGTCGAGATCACCATTTAGTTTTATATCAACAAGTACAATATCAGGTTTTTTCTCTTTTATCCTTTTAAGTACTGTTTCTCCATCTCCTTCTACCGCAGTAACATAATAACCAAAATTCTCGACAGACATCTTGATATCATTGGCAATTATAACTTCATCTTCAACAATAAGAATTTTAACCTTTTTCCGCATATCAACTCCAAACGTAATTATTCGCATTACTAATTAAATTCAGCATAATCAATTATTTGATCTAGAATATTTTACTGCAAGTTTTTTATTTTAGTATGTGTAAATAATCTTTTAATTAGCACTATGAGAACTTTAAATCCTGAAGGTTATTATGGGGTGGCAGGGAGATTTGCCACTTAAAAATAGGCCTAAATATCTTGTAAAGTTTGGTTATAACTGTGTTGAGTGCGTGAACGCCATTGTTGCCACGTTTGGCAACAAACTGCAATTATAGCTTGATTTGTGGCAAAGGTGTGACATACTTGCGCGACAAAAAAAGTTTCATAGGTTTGTCATATTTTAAGTAACTACTATATTTACAAGTACTTAGAAAATTATAAATGTGAAATTCCAAGAATTAACTTGTGGATATGTTTTACGTTTCACAGGTAACTATTATATATGGTAAGGAGTTATGAAAATATTTATGTAATGTTAGGAAGTTTAAAAAATATGGTATTTTACAAGTAACTATTTTATTTTTAAAGACTTATGGAATTAATGCTTATTGAAAAACTGTTGACATCATGTCAAAAATGTAACAGGCTTGGATCTTTGAATGAAATTAAAAGTTTACTTCAATAAAACCATCCTTTTTGCTTTCTTATAATTTCCGGTTTTCAATTTATATAAATATATTCCTGAAGAAACTGGTTTATTGTTATCATCTTTACCATTCCAGACTACGGAATGCTGACCAGTGGGAAGTTGCTCACTGACAAGTTGCCTGACTTTTTGTCCTTTGATGTTATAAATTGTTAACTCAATGGCAGTATTTTCTGGAAGCTTATAGCTGATAGTTGTTTCTGGGTTGAAGGGATTGGGAAAGTTTTCGAGAAGAATTGTATTATCAGGTTTGTTTAAATATTCTTCTTCAACAAAAACACCACCATTAATATATATATAAGCAGAACCGGAATCAATACCATTATAGTCATTATAATTAGCACTGATTAAAGCATAATTTCCAGAGATGGAAACTGGGCAGCCGAAATAATCAAAATCAGCTCCATCGGATGCGGTTATCTTTTCCTGTTGTGACCAATTTGTTCCATTTCTATGAAATATGTAAGCAGAACCTCTATCTATCCCATTACCATCATCATGACAGGATCCAACTACCACATAATCTCCATTTATGGAAATGGATCTACCGAATTCATCATCAGCATTACCATCGTCTGCAGTTATCTTTGTCTGATGTGTCCATAACGTTCCAATTCTATTAAAGAAATAGGCAGAACCGGAGTTTGAACCATTATCATCATCCCAATGTGCTCCAATTGCTGCATAATCACCATTAATGGAAACTGTATAACCAAACCAATCATAGGCTGCTCCATCTGGTGCGGTTAACTTTATCTGCTCTGTCCAGTTAGTTCCACTTCTATAATATATATATGCAGAACCGGATTCTTCACCGTTATCATCGTCATAATGAGCACCTATCAATGCATAATCTCCTGAGATAGATACTGAATAACCAAACAAGTCTTCATCCATGACTTCAGGTGCGGTTAACTTTGCCTGCTCTATCCAATCAGTTCCACTTCTATAGAAAATATAAGCAGAACCTCTATCTATCCCATAATCATCAACACCCCAAGCTCCAACAATAGCGTAATCACCCGATATAGAAACTGAACAGCCAAATTTATCTTCAGTTGCACCATCGGTTGCAGTTATCTTAGCCTGCTCAGACCATGTAGTTCCACTTCTATAAAATATATAAGCAGAACCGGAATCAGTCCCATTATCATCACCACCATAAGCACCAATCACAGCATAATCTCCAGAGATGGAAACGGAATAACCGAAATAATCTTCAGTTGCACCATCGGTTGCGGTTATCTTTGCCTGCTCTATCCAATCAGTTCCACTTTTATGAAAGATATAAGCAGAACCGGTCATAGTCCAATTATCACCATCTTTCCAAGCACCTATCACAGCATAATCCCCATCTATGGAAATTGAATTACCGAAATAATCATAAGCTGAACCGTCGGAAGCTGCTAATTGTTGTTCGTTACCCCAATCAGCAAATAAAGTTGAGCTAAGCAATAAAACGATAATAAGTATAGCTTTTTTCATTTTCTCCTCCGTATAGTTTTTTTTAATTCACTTTCATTATCAAGAATAAGTACAAAATTATTTTCCTCTCACTAACGGAAAGTCCATTCCTCTAGAATCCACCACAGGATATTGAGCTTCCTGCCTGTATTTTTTTGTTAATTCCGGTAATTGCTCTTCAATATAACTCATCAACTTTCTTACTGTAACGATTTCGCCTTTTTGAACAGCCTTGCCGTTTAAACCTTCGAGAAGAGTATATGTAAAAACTCCATGTCCAAGTTCTTTAACTTCTGTTGCGAATTGATCTTTTGATGATGCCGCAATAATGTGTACTCCGGTTGACCTTGATAACTGCGAAAGTGCCTTTCTATCCTCAAATCCCCTGAACGCTAATAACACCGCTCCTGATTTACAGGCGTCTATCATCACTAATACTTTTTGAGCTTTAATGTTTTTTATTGAATTTGATAATTCATCGGATGAAATGGCTTTTTCTTTAACATCATCTTCTCTCTCAGGGTAGGTTAATTCATGCGGTATAAAATACCACTTTTCATTTATATTCTCACCGTGACCGGCAAGATAGATCAGCACCGCATCCTGAGGATTAGTGTTCTGAAGCTCTTTTAACTTTGCTAATATACCTTCTTTGGTTGCCTGTTCGTTGTAAATATCTCTGATCTCAACTTTTTTGAATAATTCCGTTCCGCTTTGCCTGAAAAAATCAGCTATCCCTTTTGCGTCAGGTTCAGCATAATTCAAATTTAAAGCAGGATTTTTATATTTATTTATTCCCACAGCAAAAACATACATTGATATTTCTTTTTCAGGAGCAAGAAGCTTTATCATTATCTCTGATGGATTTGATTCGGTTCTGTCTCTGCTGAAACCAATAGCTCTGAAAGTATTAAGTCCATCAACAAGTATGATCGTATATGATTTTATGCTTTCGTTATCTTTCGGAACGATCTTAATTCCTCTCGTTTCTTCTCCGATCGCTTTTCCATTGTGATAAAGCCTTATCTCGTCAATTCCTCCACCTTTATCTTTTGCTGAAACAGTGATCGTAACTTCCTCATTCTTTAATTCAGAATTTGTTTCAGGTGATATTATTCTTACTAAAGGTGGTAAAGCTACACCGTCTCTGATGTCGGTAACTGGCTCAAGTTTCTTTCCCTGCAAAACTGAAGCCACATAAACGGGGTTATAATATTTTTCATAAAAGTTATCTATTGCATATACTTTGTTTCCAACTTTTACATTAAGATATTTGGCACCATTTGGTGAAGCATTGAAATAGCCTTCAGGAGTGATCACTATCCATTCGCCGTCTTTCAAACTTATAAACTGGGCGATCTCTTTGCCTGTTTCTATGTCCCAAAGCTTTATTGAGCCATCTTTACCTCCAGAAATAAAACTTTTTCCATCATTAGAAAAATCGGGGGAATATACACCACCTATATGTCCTGTAAATGTCTTTATTTCACTGCCCGTTGCAATATCCCAGAGCCTAATTGAATTATTTTTGCCGGTCGATAGGATGTAATTACCGTCAGGGGAAAAACCATAAAATGCATTGCCCCCGGTCAGTGTAAATGTACTTATCTCTCTACCTGTTGATACATCCCAGATTTTTGTAACCTTTCCACTCTCTGAAAGAACATATCTGCCATCAGGAGAAAAAGCAACAGATTTAACATCAGATGTATGCCCCTTAAATTGTCTTATCTTTTTGCCTGTTACCACATCCCAGAGTATGAGCATATTATTATTTTTCCCCGACCGTTTCTCCTGATACGCTCCATTGGGGAGTGTGAGCCAGGTAAAATTATCATCACCTCCAGACAGGATATAACGTCCGTCTGGGGAAAAAGCTACTGATTTTACCCACCCCGCATGTCCGGTGAATGTTCTTATCTCCCTGCCGGTTGCAATATCCCAAAGTTTGAGTGTCTTATCACTACATCCGGAAAGGGCATATAGCCCATCTGGAGAGAAAGCTACTGATTGAATCAAATCATTCCCATCAATTTCAGTACGAGTGCTCGTCATGAAAGATCTTATCTCTTTTCCTGATGATACATCCCAGAGCTTTATGCTGTAATTCTTACCCCCAGAAAGAACATATCTGCCATCAGGAGAAAAGGCTACTGAGTAAATTTGCTTTGTATCACTTACAAATGTCCTTATTTCTCTACCCGTTGATGCATCCCAGAGTATGAAAGTTCCATAACTCACCAACAGTATCTGATTTCCATCAGGGGAAAAAACAATTTTTGATACTGTCTTCTCTCCAATGGGTACAAAAATCTTGACAGATGTATTAGTAATCACCGGCTTAATTTCTTCTAAAGGTTCTGAAATTTGCTCCGTTTCTGAAAATCCAAGAGATTGCCCCATTGTTCCTACTATGGTCAAAAGTGGATCATTGGGACGGGAAATCAAAAGAACTATTCTATCTCCAGGATCTGTAGCGGAAACTGCATCCGTAAATTCAGCGGGATTTTTTATATCCTCGTAGTTGAAGGAAAGAATCTTATCATTCTGCTTTATGCCCATTTGTTCTGCCGGGCTTCCTTTTGTCACTTCGGAAACAATAACACCTCTACTTAACTGAGTGAATCTTATCAGCATCCGTGTACCTGTTGGATTCAAAGGTTGCACCTGTACCCCAAGCCAGGCCTTCTCAGTGGAAGATGGATTACCGAAAATAGAAGTGGGCAATAATAATAAACATATTATCAGAGAGTAAACATATAAAAACGAGATCAAAGATAAAAAAGGGATCTTGAATCCGATTTTACAAACACTCTTTTTGCTGTTAAAATTCATCATATCTAAGCCTCCTGTTTAAATTTTAAGTCACTATTGATATTACACCTCATTGCACCGTCCCTTTAATATAACCTGACTTCCCTTTTATTTTCCTCTCGTTATGGGAAAGTCCATTCCCTTTGAATCAACAACCGGATATTGGGCTTCCTGCCTGTATTTTTTTGTGATCTCAGGCAGTTGTTCTTCAATATAGCTCATCAACTTTCTAACGGTAACTGTTTCTCCTTTGCCTGATGCTTTTCCACTCAAACCTTCAAGCAAAGTGTAGGTAAATACTCCATGACCGAGTTCTTTTACTTCTGTCGCGAACTGATCTTTTGACGATGCAGCTACGATATGCACACCGGTTGATCTTGATAACTGCGAGAGTGCTTTTCTGTCCTCAAATCCTCTGAATGCTAATAGCACAGCACCCGACTTACAGGCATCTATCAGAACCAAAACCTTTTGCGCCTTAATATTTTTAATTGAATTAGATAATTCATCTGATGAAATAGCTTTTTTCTTAACATCCTCTTCTCTTTCAGGATAAGTTAATTCGTGAGGTATAAAATACCATTTGTCATTTATATTTTCACCATGTCCGGCAAAATAGATCAAGACAGCATCCTGAGGATTTGTATTTTCAAGCTGCTTAAGCTTTGCTAATATCCCTTCCTTAGTCGCCTGTATATTGTAAACTTCTATAATACTGGTACTTTTAAATAATCCGTTGTCATTGTTCCTGAAAAAATCAGCGATACTTTTTGCATCAGGTTCGGCATAATTCAGGTTCAGCGCCGGATTTTTATATTTATTTATTCCAACAGCCAGAACGCTTAATGATACATCCTTTTCAGGTGCAAGAAGTGTTATGATTATCTCAGACGAATTTGATTCAGTTCTGTCTCTGCTGAAACCGACAGCTTTGAACATATTTAGTCCATCAACCAGTGTGATCGTATACGATTTTGTGCTTTCATTTCCTTTGGGAACGATCTTTATTCCTCTTGTTTCTTCACTGATCGCTTTTCCGTTATGATAAAGTTTTATCTCATCAATCCCACCACCCATATCTTTGGCTGATATTTGAATTGTAACTTCATCTGAAGGAGATTCAGTTCCTGAGACAGGAGATATGATCTTTACTTCAGGAGGTAATGCAACTCCCAACCTGATATCTGAGACCGGATTTACCTTCTTCCCCTGTAGAACTGAAGCCACATAAGCAGGATTGTAATATTTCTCATAGAAATTATCTATGCTGTAAACCTTATTACCAACCCTGACATTCAGATATTTAGCTCCATTGAGTGATGCGTTGAAATATCCTTCCGGTGTGATAACGATCCATTCACCGTCAGAAAATGATACAAAACGGGCGATTTCACTTCCTGTTTCAATATTACTAAAAATTACAGTTTTATCGTGATAGCTACCCGATAAAATTGATTTCCCGTCCGGACTGAAAACAAGTGAAGTTATCCAGTGTTTGTGCCTTTTAAACGAAATAACTTCATTTTCTTTCTCAGAATCCCATATGGTGATCAGTCCATCATCATCTCCTGTTGCGAAATATTTTCTATCGCGTGAAAAAGCAATATTTTCAATATCTTTGTGCCTGCCGTCATAACCTTTTGGTGTGTATGTTTTAATTACTTTCCCTGTCTCAAGGTCATATAGCTTTATGAAACCTCTAACTCCGACCAGAAATTTATTTTCATCAAATAACTCAAATACTCTTGAGTTTCCTGTCTGCTCATCTAATTTATAAAGCAGTTTACCTGTCTGAATATTCCATATACCTAATTTCAAATTCGGCCATGCCGATGAAATGATCGCTTTTTTATTATCATTAAACGTTCTGATCATAGACAAATAGTATTTATTTGATTGTTCCAGTTGAACGGGTGGAGCATTAGGATCTTTTAAATTAATAACATTTAAAAAGTATTCTGACTCTTCATTTTCTCTTAAATTTTTGAATGCGTAATTTCCATCCTGAGTCACATAATACTCAAGACTTTCGTTACCTTCATTTTTACTATCATATGAAAATAGTGTTTTATTGAATATAGTGTCGAATATTTTTGTTATTCCGGTTTTCTCATCCTTAATATAAACTTGATCTGCAAACATTCTTCTTCTTACCTTAAAATCTTTTGTATTTAAATTAGAACCATTAAGTTCTAAGATCATATCATGGGTCAAAATATTTAACTTAGATTCGGCATTATAATAAACTCCGATTGGACTTTTTGCTTCATCAGCTAATACAGTAATATCGTTATTCTGGATATTATACAGAATAACGGTATAAGATCCATTACAAAATGCAATTATATTTCCGTCATGAGAGACTGATGTTGTAGTACATGACGGTGCTCTAAAATAACTTCTTATTCCCGTTTCAATAACTTCCAACCGATCATTCTTTGTATCAAAAATTCCGATCATCCCATTTTTACCTGCCACTGTCATCCTGCCGTCGTTTCTGAAAGCCAGATCTGAAATTTTGCAGCCAGTTTCGATTTTATGATCAGTTGCCTTGGAAGTTATTATATCGATAATTTTCAAATGCTTGTCTATAGTAAGTAGGGCTATTTTGGATCCATCTTTCGACATCGCCCATGAATAGATAAAATTACTTTTGAAGCTGTAACTGAATTTCGGTTCTTTTCTTTCCAAGCTCCATATATCTATTGAATATGAATCTATCTGATCAATATTAGGATCACCTTCTTCCGTAAATTCATTAGGTTCAGAATAAGTACTGCCGTAAGAATATGAAATAGTTAATAAGTCATTGGAATCAGGCATAAAACTCAGCCCTTTTTTTATATAATTAAAAATGTGTTGATTTTCTTTGATTTCAAATTCAGTTTTCAGCTCTGAAGTATTCAGATCATATATTTTAATTTCAATCTGATTATCAACCGCATAGAACTTCTCATCATCAGAAAGGGCTATACCGTAAATTGCGTAACTAGAATAATGAGATTGAAGTGAATCAATTTTCAGTTTTTCTAAATCGCATATTTTTATTACCCCTCCATCTGCGGTTAACAGAAACCTTCCGCTTTTTGAAACTGCCATTGAGTAGGTTTTATAGTTAAAAAAGTTTTTTATTTCTCTTTTTGCAGTCAAATCCCATATAGTCGTCCCCTGACCTCCGCTTGTTACCATTTGTGTATCATTGGAATTGAATGATACTCGTTCTGCCTCAAGTCCGACTCCTTGTATAAAGACTTCCACCGGTACTATCTGCTTTATTGTCTTAACTTTATTTTCCTCTACCTTACTGCATGTTGTAAATATAAAAGAGAAAACGGTTATATAAATTAAAAATTTAGTTAATTTCATAAATTATTTCCCTCTCGTTATGGGAAAGTCCATTCCCTTTGAATCAACAACAGGATACTGTACTTCCTGCCTATACTTTTTAGTGATCTCAGGAAGCTGTTCTTCAATATAACTCATCAGCTTTCTTACAGTAACCGTTTCTCCTATACCTGATGCTTTCCCATTAAGGCCTTCTAAAAGCGTATATGTGAAAACTCCATGACCTAGTTCTTTCACTTCGGTCGCAAACTGATCTTTTGACGATGCGGCCACGATATGCACACCGGTTGATCTTGATAATTGCGAGAGTGCTTTTCTGTCCTCAAATCCTCTGAATGCCAATAAAACAGCTCCGGATTTACATGCATCTATCAGAACCAGTATTTTTTGAGCTTTAATATTTTTAATTGCTGTAGCAAGTTCATCCGATGAAATAGCTTTTTTCTTAACATTCTCTTCTCTTTCAGGATAAGTTAATTCGTGAGGTATAAAATACCATTTGTCATTTATATTCTCACCATGTCCTGCCAGGTAGATCAAGACAGCATCTTGTGGATTAGTACTTTCAAGCTGTTTAAGCTTTGCTAATATCCCTTCCTTTGTTGCTTGTGTATCGTAAACTTCTATGACACGGGTACTCTTAAATAATCCATTGTCATTGTTCCTAAAAAAATCAGCGATACTTTTTGCGTCAGGATTAGCGTAATTCAGGTTCAGTGCCGGATTTTTATATTTATTTATTCCAACAACCAGAACGCTTAATGATACATCCTTTTCAGGAGCAAGAAGCTTTATTATTATCTCGGATGGATTTGATTCAGTTCTGTCTCTGCTAAATCCGACAGCTCTGAACATATTTAGTCCATCAACCAGTGTGATCGTATACGATTTTGTGCTTTCATTTCCTTTGGGAACGATCTTTATTCCTCTTGTTTCTTCACTTACGACCTTTCCGTTATGGTATAACCTTATCTCATCAATTCCTCCACCCATATCTTTAGCAGAGATCTTGATTATGATCTCTTCATTCCTTACTTCTGAATTTGACTCAGGTGAAATTATCCTGATCTCCGGAGGTAAAGCCACTCCTTGCCTTATATCTGAAACCGGTTCTACTTTCTTCCCCTGTAGCACTGAAGCTACATAAGCAGGATTGTAATATTTTTCATAAAAATTGTCTATTGAGTATACTTTATTTCCAATTCTTACATTTATATATTTTGCACCATTCGTAGAGGCATTAAAATAACCTTCCGGTGTTATAACGATCCATTCTCCATCTGAAAAAGCATAAAATTTAGCGACTTCGGTTTTATTAACTTTATCCTGAACCTGAATATGGTTTATCTCCTCTTTAAAATAGAATAATTCACTTTTATAATGTTTAAGATATATCAAAGGGCTGATTGCGTCATAGTAGAATTCACTTTCTTTAAATGACTCCTTAAAAAATTCCTGCGGTATTTTTTTATAAAATTCATCAGGATCTTTATATATCCAATTGTAGTCTTTATTCTTATATATTTTGTATGTACTATTGTAAAAATTAAATATTTCTAAATCGGCTGTTGACAAATTCCAGATATTGTAGTTATAATAAATTTTAAGTTGTGTACCAACATAGTTAAAACTTTTCTCAATATCCAAAAGTCGTCCATTTGCATAAGCTTGGTCCCGAAAAACTATTGGTTTCATACCGAATTCACGTTCTACTTCACCTGAAATTTTATCATAAAGTATAATATTAGCATTTTTATGACTGACTATGACTTGTCCCTCATTAGTAATAACCAGTGATTCAAAAGTGTTAACATTCTCGAAAAACAATGTTTTTTGTTTATAAATTCCGTTTTGCATAAAATCATAAATACTTAGTTCTATATTCGATATCCATTCCCAAGCCTTTTCTCCCTTTTCGGTAAAACTATCACGATTTAAAACTACTGAGTTGTTCTGCAGAACGGAAAATTTTTTACATTGTTTACCTGGAACACTATTTATGACAGCACCATTATTCAGATCATATCTTAATAGTAGTGGATTATCCATATAATACCTATTCTCGTAAATATATTTTAAGGCAGCATCCACTTTTAATAGATCATGATGAACTCGTCCTTTTATAATACCTTTTTTCTTTATAGTTAAATTTTCATCATAGATCACATAACCTGTTTCTCCAAGTTTTACTTCTTCGGTGTTGCTGAAAAATATCCCAAAATAATCATAACCAAGATTTGTTAAATTAGAACAATCAGAATCATCAGTTTTTTCTGGAAATTTAATTTCCGATCCATCTTCAATATCATAAATACTTACTCCGGATGAACCATCATCAACATAAAAATACTTAAGATTTTTTGTGATTGATATTTTCCCATTATTTTCGATTTTAGGAAAGGTAAATGTCTTTAGTTTTTCTCCGTTAACATTATAAATCTCAGCTAGCTTTTTTCCGTTAATAATAATAAACCGTTCATTGTCCAAAAAATTAGTTACTCTACCATTAATTTTCAATGTTCTTAATTCTCGTCCTTCTGATATTTCCCAGATTTTTTTATTATTCTTTCCTGAACTTACCAAATATTTACCGTCCTGAGAAACAGCAAATGAATATGCACCATCAGTATGCCCTGTTTGAACAAATATTTCCGGAATTTCTGTAGTTTCGCTTTTTAATAAAGTAAAAGACAGCAGAAGTAAAAACAACAATAATTTCGTTAAAATAATACGGTTATGCATAATATCTCCTTAAAATCTGGTTGTCAAATACCCAACAACAGTAATTTAATAGCATAAAAGTTAACAATAATATGATTTTATAACTTCCCGCTACTCAACGGAAAGTCCATTCCCTTTGAATCAACAACAGGATACTGTACTTCCTGCCTATACTTTTTAGTGATCTCAGGAAGTTGTTCCTCAATATAGCTCATCAGTTTTCTGACTGTAACTGTTTCTCCTTTGCCTGATGCTTTCCCATTAAGACCTTTACCCGATAAAATATACTTCCCGCCGGCTATAATTTTAACGGCATTAGTATAGCCGAAGCTACCGCTTATGTGACCCATCTGCACAATCATTTCTCAAACACCGTCCATTGATAAACTTTCTCCGTAATTTCCTTTTTAGGATTCTTAATTTTGATTCCTCTCGTTAGAGCAATTTGGGAACTTATATCGACTTCAATAATATCGATATATGTCCCGTCTCCCATATTTTTTCTTTTATAATTAACAACAGGTTGCTTCTCTGTAGAAGCTTGTAAAATCAGCTGTTCCACACCACTCGGCTCGCAAATCACTCCATCAAAAGGAATTTGTATCCATTGATTTGCCTGGTCGGTTGCAATAGGATAATTATCTACAAGCAGAATTTTAGTGCCGTCTGCGAAAATATACATCAATCTGACAAAACAGGATTTATTTGTTCTTACTAAAATCTTCGGTTCTTCATCGTAATAATAAATAACTGGTCCGTCCGACATTTTATCGGTTTGAATATCTACTTTCAGACAATTATCAGTTTGGATTGAATTATATAATGCAAGTTTGCTTTGTAATGCCTGCTCTAAATTTTCAGGTTTTATCTTATCCCAGCCGATATTCACACAGGTAGTTTTATTGACAAATAACTGGTTACTTTTAACGACCATTTTGTTAGAGTTTTCCATCGTTAAGGTTAAGAGCATCCCGTTATCCGATTCCATGATTTTTCCTCTGAAAACCAAGTCTGCCTCTTTATTTTTTGAATAGGAAATACTTTGCCATTTTTTTTTATCGGTGAGAATACCGGAACATATTTCTGCGAAATTCTTTCCAAAATTAGAGATGAAACCGGTATTTTCATATTCGAAGGGATAAAAAATAAACGAATAATTCCCAGATTGCTGAAGTAGGAAAGTCTTTAAAAGATCATTCGCTAAAGTCTCTGTGGATTTAGTAGTTGAGCCAACGAGAATTATCAGCTTGTTTTCGATCTTCTGTTGGGAAGGAAGTTTGCTGATATCATTCTGAAATTCATTTTGCCATTTGTTCAAGAAAAGATAAATTTGAAGATCATCCTGGAGCAATCCGGTTTGAAAAATACACTCTTCGTATTTTTTGATGGACTGTTCAGGATTATTCTCTGCCAGTTCTTCTGCAAAATCATAAACTTCGGAAATTTTCCTGATCGAGTTTTCGATCTTGTTTTTGAAAGAGTTCAGCAAGTCGTTTGCCGGAATACCGATAAGGAAATAAACATTCTCTGCTTCCTTTTCTGTTTTCAATATTTCATATCCCATTATTTCCAGGTCGGTTCGGATCTTGGTTTCGCTTAGGAAATATTCTTCAGCTTTTATTTGTGATCCGGTTCCAGCTTCTGATGAATGATTGATCGTTTCTCCCGACACATTACAGGAGATTGTAGAGGATGCATCTTTTAATGCTTCCAGTTTCGCAATATTTTCTGCCTCAAGAATATCTCCACTCCGAATTCTTGCGAAACTTTTACCGACGAAATAATCCGGATATTCTTTTGAAACATCAGATGTGAACCAATTTGGAATGGCTGATAATGCTATAGTAATTAATAGCATTACAAATATTGAAATTTTGGCTTTCATAAGTTATTCTCCTATATTTTTTGTTTTAACGATTGCTAACACCAACGTTAATCAACCTAGAGTGAAGTGGAAAGTTGAATAACATAAATACCCGCTGACTGAAAATAGTTCGCATTAACTTCAAATACATTCTTCATTCTTTTTCACCTCGCCTAATATAATATTTCTTTTACGCGAATTTGAAACTAAAGTTCGGAATTCGAAGTAAACTGTAAAAAGAAAAAGTTAACAAAATAAATAGTCTTCATAAAGCACTCCTTTATTAAAAAAGTTTAATAAGCAATGAAGATCTAAAGAAGTGCAAGTGTATCATAAAAGAGTCAGAAGGTTATAAGCATATACAAAATCTACACTTCCTTATCTACAGAGATGAAAATTCCCTTATCTTTTTTTTTGTCAATTATTTCATATTAGTTTTATATGAATAAATATGATATACAGCTTCGTTATGAAGTATTAGTGCATATTGTCAGGTAACACAAATACACTAATAAGTAATTATCGGCTGTTACAGAGCTTTTAAATTGAGCTTAACGGCTGTTTTGAATAGAATAAAGGTAGCCCCCAACCTTGGGGAGTATATACTAAGTAATTCTGTTGATAAGATCGTTGTTCTGTCCTTCTTACCCATACTACACCTGACATTTTACAAGATTTATAACTAAATAAATAACATAAAAACTCATAACAACTCAAAAAAAACTTGACTCTTCCCTGAAAATTCTCATATTTGACTCAGTATTTCTCAAAGATTCTCATTTTTACTCAAATGATAAGGAGGATGTGATGTCAGGTGAATTCTTAGGCACTTTTACTAACTCGGTCAATAAACTTAAATGGATCACTATTCCTGCTGTATTCAAGAAGAAACTTGATCCTCAGATAGAGCAGACCGTTATTATCACGCTAGGACCTAATACAGATATAGCGATCTATCCGTTAGATAACTGGAAAGATAAAATTGAAAAGCTGAAAAACGGTACTGATCGTGATAAGAGGCTGCTTGCCAATTTACGTACATTTGCTTCTTCCGAACAGAAAATTGAGGCGAACGGCAGAATTAAGATAGGCTCTGAACTTTTAGAGATTGCAAATATCAAAGATAAGGTCATAGTTAAAGGATCAGGAAATTACATTTCTGTATGGAGTCCGGAAAATTACGAACAATTCCGTCAGAAACGTCTGG
>Ga0307991_1001059_pt1 | contig 19606 bp, 17 predicted proteins | sample EllFjometagen131_FD_203146 | JGI IMG/M metagenome (GOLD analysis project Ga0307991, IMG submission 203146) | Marine microbial communities from Ellis Fjord, Antarctic Ocean - #131 | ecosystem: Environmental > Aquatic > Marine > Unclassified | place: Southern Ocean | collected 2014-10-08 | reverse complement strand
TCTATGATTCCTTTCTGTTCAAGACGATCCAAAATGCCTGAAACAGTACTATCAGATAATCCCATTTTCTCACTAATATCGCTTACTTTTTGTTCTCCATTTTTAGCTAAAATAGAAATAACAGAAAATTGAGGAAGTGTAAAACCTGAATTCTGCATCAAATCATGAAATTCATGTCTCAAAGTTCTATTAAAATTTCTATTTAAGTTAATGATTTGAGAAATACTTTCGATTTTTGACATTTTTAAATTTCCTCTCGTTTTCTTATTACTTTGCATCATAATATTTCGTATACGAAACATTTTATAGTAAAGATTTATCTTTGTCAAATATTAAAATAGTATTAAGTATCGGGTATATAGTAAAGAGAAGAAAGAAAAAAGAAAAGGAAAAAACAACAGATAGGAAAAGTATCAAGTCCAAGATAAGATTCGGGTTTGAATTATGGGCTGGCGTATAATGTACAGCGTTTAACGTATAGGAATAATTGGCCAATCTTCCGGTCTACCAGTCAAAGAAAAATGCAATTTCCAAGTTGAAAAAATACAAAATCCATTCCTTTCTTCTTTTCTTTAATTTTTTCTTCACTCGATGCTGTTTTGTTTTTTCATAATTTTCAATTTCATGGTATAATAAAAACTAAATATTTTTCAGGAGGTAATTATAGTGAAAAAGGAAGTTTTTATAAAAAAAACAGATATGAAAAAACTATTCCACGAATTTAAAAATGCCTGGGTAGACCTCTCTGATAACGACAGAGGATCAACATTTAAAATCGCTGAGGAATATAAAAAATTCCTGGATACGGGGAAAACTGAAAGAGAATGTGTTTCAAAAATTATTGCAATGGCAAAAGAGAATGGCTTTAAAAATATTGGAGACTTAATTGCAACCAAAAAACCTTTAAAGGAAGGCATGAAGATCTATGCCAGTTATAAAGACAAAACGGTAGCTCTATTTGTAATTGGAAAAGAATCCATAGAAAAAGGAATGAATATTATAGGAAGTCATATAGATTCTCCCCGTTTGGATTTAAAAGCTTCCCCTCTATACGAAGATGCCGAATTAGCTTTACTTAAAACTCATTATTATGGGGGCATTAAAAAATATCAATGGGCTGCCATTCCCCTTTCCATGCATGGTGTTATTGTAAAAAAAGATGGAAGCAAAATATCAATTGCCATTGGAGAAGATAACGATGATCCGGTTTTTGTTGTAAGTGATATACTCCCACACCTGGGAAAAGAGCAAGCTGCTAAAAAAATGTCAGAAGGTTTTACCGGTGAGCAATTAAACGTAATCATCGGAAATATCCCGCTAAAAGATAAAAAAATAAAAGAACATATTAAACTGAATATTTTAAACATTTTAAAAGAAAAATATAATATAGAAGAAGTCGATTTTGTTTCTGCGGAAATAGAGATAGTCCCTGCCGGTAAAGCAAGAGATGCAGGCCTGGACCGCAGTCTTATTCTGTCTTACGGACATGATGACAGGGTATGCGCTTTTTCAAGCTTGAAAGGAATTTTTGAAATTGAACATCCTCAAAAAATGGCTGTTGCCTTATTTACAGATAAAGAAGAAATTGGAAGCGTAGGAAATACCGGAATGTGTTCCGCTTTTTTTGATAATACAGTTGCTGAGTTAATTGCTTTAGAAAAACAGGAATATAATGAATTATATCTAAGAAGAGCTCTTGCCCTAAGTAAGGTCTTATCTGCTGATGTAAATGCCGGCTTTGACCCGAGTTTCCCGGAAGTATTTGATAAAAGAAATTCTTCTTATATAGGTAAAGGCATTATTTTAACAAAATTTACCGGAAGCAGGGGGAAATCAGGAGCAAATGACGCTCATGCTGAATTTGTCGGTGAAATTATAAATTTATTTACAGCTAATAAAATTGTCTGGCAAGCAAGTGAATTAGGCAAAGTGGATGCCGGAGGTGGAGGCACTATTGCTTATATTTTAGCAAATAAAGGCGCTGATGTTATCGATTGCGGAGTAGCCGTGTTAAATATGCATGCTCCTTTTGAGTTAATCAGCAAAGTAGATCTCTTTATGGCCTACAAAGCCTATAAAGCATTTTTGCAAAGTTAAAAATAATAAATTACATACATCTCTATAATTTAATATCAATCAGCCTTTGTTTTAATAAAAATATTAAAAGTAAAGGCTGATTTTTTATAATCATTTGCATCTTTCCCTTACACATTCAAATAAAAAAAGATAAAGAAAAATAATTTTATTTTTGTTAAAAAAAAGAAGGATTTTTTTATTCCATATTGAATATTTAATAAAGTACTATAGGCTCATATAATATTCTAAAATAAATAATAAAGGAGAAAAAGATGAGTAAAAAATTGAATATATTCACATTGATTCTGTTCCTGCTTTTTACGCTTATGAGTAATTTTGCTTATGGCAATTCTTTACTGGAAGTTATCCCTGAAAAAGCGATCGCGGTTCTGGAGCTTGCGGATTCTGAAGCAATAAAAAGTATTTCCGAAATGAATATGGGAACTTTTGCACAACCAAAAGGCCTCACCGGGGCAAAGGATTATAAACTGGCCAGAGAAGACATAAAAAAAGAATTAGGCTTTGATGTTTTAGACCCTTTATTTATAGAAAATATCTTTTCTCAAGGTGTAGTTGTTGCCTGTGTAGGCGTTTCAATAGGAGGAACTCCTGAATTACTAATGGCAGTATCCCCTTCTGATGAGCGTGCTTTTCTGAAGTTTATAGGAGCCGTTGAAGCTGAAAATGAATTAGAAGAAGAAATATCAGATTATAAAGGCGTTGAAATTGTAAAAATTATCCTTCCTGAACCTGAAGATATCAATTCACAATCCATCGACTCGATTTCTTATGCTTTTTTAGGGGAGATACTGGTCGTTGGAGGAAATTCAATTCCTATTAAAAAGGCAATCGATGTATATAAAGGAGAAAATAGATCTCTTCTTGAAAATTCTGAATATGAAGAGCTTAAGACAAAAACATTAGAAAAAATAGAATTTTCCACTTTTTTTGCTTGCCTGTTTAGTGAAGAGCTCTATAAAGTAGTTGATGAATTGGCGGAAGTAGTTGAAGAAGAAGGTTTAGCAAAAACGCTTGAAAGTTCCCGCGATTCTCTTGAAAATATGTCTAATATAGGTATGGCAGGAGGGTACCGGGAAAATACTTTTAAAACTTATATAATAGCCCCTCAAATATCAGAAGATTATTTAGATTTATTTAAGGAAATCGATATCATTAATTTACAATCACTTCACATGTTTCCAAAAAATACTTTTTTCTATTTAGCAGGCCTGGCGCCCTTTACCTGGGAAGAGATGAAAGAAAAAATGATAGATGAAAGTTTACAAGCTAATTTAGATGAAAATATGGGACAGGTCCAAAGTAAAACCGGTATTAATGTTGAAAATATACTTTCCGTATTGCCATCTCAAGAATTCAGTATAGGTCTTTTTGATCCGTCCGGCCTATTTCCAAAAGTTGGATTGCTTACCGGATTTTCTTCAGAGGAAAAACTAAAACAAAACATATATCCGCTATTTCAAAATTATGCACCGATGATGGGAGGCCAATTAATAGATGGACAGTATGAAGGAATAAATTATAAAAGCCTGCCTAATCCCATGTTTCCTGTAGCTTACGGAATTGTGGGAGATAGATTTGTAATATCAACCGGAATCAATGATATTATTGATACGCAAAAAGGCAGCCGGGAAGCTTTGGATAAATCAGAAGCAATAAACTATATGCTTTCTTTCCCCAATATAATCTCTCTATTGTATATCGATATGGTACCCATCGCTCAAATTGCAGAAAGATTTATGCAGATGTCACAAGGTATGCAGCAACCTGAAGGGCAACCAGAAGCTGGCGGAAATGATCCTACTGAAGCTATGATGGAAAACTTAAAAAATTTAAAAAACGTACTATTCTGGGCTGGAACCGAAGAAGACTATGTTTATGCCTGGTTGGAAATTAATTACAAATAATATATCACACTCTTTACATCTCTAAAAGTTGAAGGGATGTGCTGTGTGATAGAAAATTTTAATTTTACATAAAGAGAGCATTTGAATTATTGCTGAAGTATAAATTCAGATGCTCTCTTTTTAAAAAATTAATAGTTTTAATTATATTTTGTCTATAGCATCCTCAAAAAAGATAATTGTCAAAACCATATTTCTTTTAAACAATTAAGGCAAATCAAAATCTTATCCTAATTTAAAAATTCCCAGTAAATTGGCGGACATCAGCAATATTGCCACAATGATAAATACCCTGATCCATTTATCCCCTTTGCTGACAGCAAAATTACTTCCGATAAATGCTCCGATGGAATTTCCAACAGCAAGAGTAAATCCCAAAACCCAATTTACCTTGGAATTCATTAAAAAAACGGGGAAAGAAAAAAGTATATAAATAAGAACGATAAATAATTTTATACTATTAATCTTTACCAAAGACATTCCGGTAATTAATGTTAAAGAAACAATGATAATAAATCCTACGCCAGCCTGAATAAATCCACCATAAAATCCAACTCCGAAAAAAACCAACATAGATACAATTAAACGGGATGTGCTTAAATTTTCTCCCTCAATTGCCTTTAAGAATTTTTTTTCCGGTCGGGTAATAATAATAACTAATATGACAATCATGACGACAGCAAGGATTTTTTGAAATAATTCATCAGAAATACTTATAGCATATCTTGCGCCTAAAAGAGAACCAAGGATAGCCGGAATAGATAAAATAATACTTAATTTTGGATAGAAAATTCCTTTTCTTCTAAAATTAGCTACTCCTACTATTCCCTGAACAATTAATGCTATTCGATTGGTCCCATTGGCAACTACTGCCGGTAAACCTAAAAAAATAAGCATTGGCAAAGTTAAAAGCGAGCCCCCACCTCCAATGGTATTCATAAATCCGGCTACAATACCAATTACTAAAATCAATCCTATATCTAATATTTCCATTTATTTCTCCTTGATTTGAATATTTGGGATTGATTTTCCAAAATTCATGTCATTATTAATTCTATCTCTAAGAAGGTAATAAAATTATTTTGTTATAAGTTAACTTTCGAAAGAATCTTCTTTTCATATTCTATTGTATTCGACTCAATCTCTTTCACCTGTTGGAAAATCTCTCTCACAAAGTTTTCATTCTTTATTGACTGTAAGTTTATTTTCACATTATATAACGCTCCGAGAATCGCACTCCTAGCCATCATTGCAGCTACTGCTCCGTCGCTAATGGCGTTCTTATTACCTTTTTCTACAATTTTTGATATAAATTCCATCAGTTTTAGCACATCTTTAGCTATCTCAAGAGGAACTAAAGCGGCATTTTTGAATTCTTCCTGGATAACTTGCCTTCTCTTATCTATCTCTTCCGGTGTATTTTTGGGTAATTTGAAAGCATCCATGACTTTATTAAATGCCTCAGCATCTTTATCAATATCCTTTAAAAATTTCTCCCGGTATTCAGATGCCTTTTGAGTTATTTGCTTCATTTCCTCCTCTACTTCCTCGAAGCCTTTTCTACCTACAGTCAGATTTGCTACCATTTCAGTTAACGCAGAGGCAAGACCTGCGCTTAAAGCAGCAACGCTCCCTCCCCCGGGAACCGGGGCACGAGAAGCTAGTTGCCCTAAAAAATCGCGGACACTTCTATCTACCAACATATCTTTTCACCTTTCCTTTCTTTATCAAAAACAACTCTCCCATTTTTAATTACTTTTTCCACACAACTTACTCCTAAATGATAGGGAATATATTTATAAGAAGGAAATTCCAAAATAGAAATATCTCCTTTCTTCCCTATATTAATACTTCCTACAGTCTCTGCCCTGTTTAAGGCTGCAGCTCCATTAATAGTTAAAGCGGATACTGCTTCTTCCACAGTCATATTCATATAAATTGTCGCTAAAGCAAAAATCAAAGGAATCGATTCGGTAAAACAACTTCCCGGATTCATATCGGTGGCTAAGGCTACCGCACAACGGTTATCTATCATATATCTTGCTTTAGGATAGGGTTCTTTTAAGCTAAATGCTGTTCCGGGTAGTAAGGTTGTAATAACGCCAGCCCTCGCCATTTCTTTTATTCCTCTCTCGGATGCCTGCAGTAAGTGGTCAGCAGAGACAGCCCCCAATTCAGCAGCTAATTCTGCTCCTCCCAATGGCACTATCTCATCAGCATGAAGCTTCAATCCCAAACCCATTTCTTTTGCTTTCAATAATAATCTTTTAGACTGCTCTAGGGAAAATACATTTTTTTCACAAAAAACGTCGCAAAATTCCGCCAACTTTTTCTCCGCTACCACAGGAAGTACTTCTTTAATAATATAATCAATAAATTTATCTTCTTCCCCTTTGTATTCTTCGGGAACTGCATGAGCTCCCAAAAAAGTTCTTACTACATCTATAGGATGGGCTCTATCTAATTCATCCATTACTTCTAATTGTTTTATCTCTGTTTTATAATCAAGACCATATCCACTCTTACCCTCAACAGTAGTAACTCCCAAAGAAAGCATTGAATCCAATCTCTTCATTCCGGAATCATACAATTCTTTCTTGGAAGCAAATCGGGTAGCCTTCACACTGTTGGCAATCCCTCCTCCTCTTTGCATTATATCCATATAGCTTATTCCGCTTAATCTCCAACAAAACTCTTCTGCCCGATATCCTCCAAATACAAAGTGAGTATGAGAATCTACAAATCCCGGTAAAACCGATTTACCGGATGCATCGATTACTTGATAATCCTTTTCTTTAAAAGTTTCTAATATCTTATCACTCTTGCCTACTGCCTTAATTATTCCCTTTTCAACAATTACTGCTCCATCGGAAATTATTTTTAAATCAGACATCTCTTTACCTGCTTTAGCTCTAAAGCCACTACAGGTCACTACTTCTGAAGCATTTTTAATTAATATATTCCCTTTTTTCATAATCTTATAACCTCATTCCATCATCCTTGCTTCTAAAATCTGTTCTGTAGAAAATTTTTCTAAACCCAGATAATAAGCGGCTGTATCAACCAGTGCCTCCATGGGGGCAAAACCGACTATTTCACTCCCGATTATGTTGACCCCATATCTTTTGGCCTCAATTTTCACTAATTCAAAAGCTCGGTAAAGTGGAGTTTTGGTATAATCAGTCATATTAATTGAAACTTGTACAATCCCTCTCTCTTTTAACTCAACACCCATTGCCTTGCAATATCTCAATCCACCATTTATATGCCTGATACTTCGGGCAATATTATTAGCAATCTCCAAGTTATTAGTACCCAGATTTATATTATAAGCTATCAACGGCACCCTTGCCCCCACGGCAGTGACTCCAGCAGTAGGATGAATCTTCGCAGGTCCGTAATCCGGTTTCCACTCCGGCTGTTTTATTTTTTTGAGCATCCCTTCAAATTCACCCTTTCGAATTATCGAAAGATTTTCCCTATTAGGAAAAGCTGCCGATTTTTCATATAAAAATATAGGTAATTTATACTTTTCGGAAGCTATCTTTGCTACTTCTTTAGAAAGAGAAACAGCCTCCTTAATAGTAAAATTCTTTATAGGTACAAAGGGTACAACATCAATAGCCCCCATTCGGGGATGCTGTCCTTTATGTTTTCTCATATCTATAACTTTTATTGCCTCACCTATAGCTTCTATAACTGCACTTTTTACTGAATCAGGTTTCCCTATAACTGTTACTACCAGACGATTATAATCTTCATCTCTTTCGTATCCTAATAATTTAACCTCTTTTTTATTCTTAAAAGGTTTTACTATTTTTTCTATTTTAGTTAAATCTCTACCTTCGCTAAAATTAGGAATGCATTCTACTATCTGATTCTTAGTTTTCATTTTAACTACCTGCCCTTTTTCAGATAATTTTACAATTTAATCTACTTTTTTTAAATCTTTTTGTGATATAACTTTATTTATTAAATCCTCATCAATTAAATAAGGAATGGTGATGTGATCACCTGTTTTATTTTCTTTATTGTGCTTTATGGCAGTCTCCACAGCGTGTTTATTCCGGGCCCAAGAGCGTCTAGCAACTCCCCCTAAAACATCCCATGATATTGCTTTCTTAATTATTGTATCTACTCTTTCGCTGCCATCCAGTACCAAACCGAACCCACCATTGATAGCTTTCCCAATTCCAACTCCACCACCATTATGTAAAGTAACCATGGTCATTCCTCTGGCAACATTCCCGGCAAAACATTGAGTGGCCATATCTGCCGTTACATTACTACCATCTCTTATATTAGCAGTTTCTCTAAAGGGTGAATCCGTTCCTCCCGGGTCATGGTGATCTCTGCCTAACATTATTGGACCAACTTCTCCTTTTCTAACCATTTCATTAAATTTAAGGGCAATTTTAATTCTTCCCCCTGCATCCTGATATAAAATCCTCGCCTGGGTTCCCACCACCAATTTATTCCTATCAGCATTTTTTATCCATACATAATTATCTTTATCCTGTAATCTTCGGTTAGGATCTATACATTCCATAGCAGCTTTATCAGTCTTTAATAAATCTTCATGTTTACCGCTTAAACATACCCACCTAAATGGCCCATAACCATAATCAAATAAAAGAGGACCCATTATGTCTTCTACATAAGAAGGAAAAATAAAACCATCATTAGGATTCTTTCCATTCTTACAAATTTCTTTTACTCCCGCATCATATACTGCCTTCATAAAACTATTCCCGTAATCAAAGAAATATGTACCTTTACCAACAAGCACTTTAATTAATTCAAAATGGTGAGTTAATGATTGATTAACTAATTTTATAAACTTTGCTCTATCTCTTTTAAGAAATTCTATTTCTTCTTTAAAGGTCAATCCTTGAGGACAATATCCCCCTTCATAAGGAGCATGGCAGGAAGTTTGATCTGATAGTAAATTAATTTTTATATCTTTTTCTACCGCATATTCGAGCAAATCAACTATGTTTCCATAAAACCCTATGGAAATACTTTCTTTCTTGTCTATATATTTTTGAGCTAATTCAAAGGCTTCAACCGGATCTTTTACTATTTTCTTTACCCAACCTTGATCAAATCTGTTTTGAATTCTTGAATAATCAACCTCAGCAATTATTCCTACGCCATTAGCAATCTCTATTGATTTAGCTTGTGCCCCACTCATTCCTCCCAATCCGGAACTTACAAATAAATATCCGCCAAGATCACCTTCATCGGGTATATTAAGTTTCAACCTGCCTGCATTTAATAAAGTATTATAAGTCCCATGAACTATTCCCTGAGGACCGATATACATCCATCCACCAGCAGTCATCTGTCCGTAATTAGTTACACCCAAAGATATGGCTTTATGCCAATCCTCCTGATTATCATATTCACCGATTAACAAACCATTTGTTAAAATAGCTCGAGGAGCATTTGGTGAAGATTCAAATAATCCAAGGGGGTGTCCTGATTCCATAACCAGAGTTTGATTTTCAGTTAATGCTTCCAAATATTTTTTAATAAGTCTATACTGCATCCAATTTTGACAGACCTGCCCCGTTTCTCCGTAAGTAGTTAATTCATAGGGATATAAAGCAACATCAAAGTTCAGGTTATTATCTATCATAACCTGCATAGCTTTTCCGGCGAGACAATTTCCTTTATATTCACTGACTGGCTTCCCGTAAATTTTCCCTTTCGGTCTAAAACGATATCCGTAAATTCTCCCCCTGTTTAAAAGTTCATCTAAGAATTCGGGAGCTAATTTTTCATGCCATTTTTCCGGAATATAACGTAAGGCATTTTTTAAGGCCAATTTAATCTCTTCTTGATTTAAAACAAGTTCTCTTTTCGATGCCCTTCTTATTCCTTCTACAAATTCAGGCACCTCCGGCAATTCATCATCCAATTTAATAGTCATTGCTTTTGAAATATTAATATTTGATAACATAATAACTATCACCTCTTCTAAAATTACTATAATTATGCTAATTAAGATGAAATAAGGAAAGCCTATCCTCCCAGATAAGCTTTCCTTATTTCATCTTTTTGTTTAAGAATATCCGCTCTATCCTCTAAGACAATATGACCGGTTTCTAATACATAACCTCTATCTGCAGCAGTGAGAGCTTTCTTAGCATTCTGTTCTACTAAAAGTATGGTTATCCCCTCTTTATGCATCTTTTTAATGGAAGCAAATGCTGTATTTACCAAAATAGGCATAAGCCCCATACTTATCTCATCAATAAGAAGTAATTTGGGATTTAACATCATTGCTCTGGCAATGGCTAGCATCTGTTGTTCTCCTCCGCTCATAGTCCGAGCTAATTGTTTTCCCCTTTCTCCGAGTTTGGGGAAAAGGGAAAAAATCCTTTCTAAATTTTGTTTTAAAACTTGCTTGCTTTTTATAGTATATGCCCCAATCTTTAGATTTTCAATTACGGTAAGATCGGGGAAAACTCTTCTCCCCTCAGGAATATAACCGATTCCCATCTCTGCCCGAATCCAGGGTGGTTTATCAGTTAAATCGGTGCCTTCAAAATGTATTCTCCCTTTTCTAACCCTGATTAATCCCATAATGGCTTTCATTATAGTAGTTTTTCCTGCTCCGTTTGCCCCAATTATAGTAACAAATTCCCCTTCCTTTACAGAGATAGAGACATCACTGACTGCTTGAGATTCTTCATAATATACATGAATTCCTTCTAACTTAAGCATCTTATTCCTCTTCCTTCCCCAAGTATGCTTCGATTACTTTTTCATTCCCCTGAATTTCTTTTGGTTTTCCTTCTGCAATCTTTTCTCCGTAATCCAGAACTATCATTCTGTCACATAAAGCCATAGCAATAGGCATATTATGCTCCACCATCATTATGGTAAGTCCTTCTTTTTTTAATTTTTTAAACAATTGTATAAAATCCTTTACAGCATCATGACTTAAACCGGCACATGGTTCGTCTAACATAATAATTTTGGGGTTTATCCCTAAAGCTCTGGCAATTTCTAATCTTTTAATATATCCTAAACTTAAAGCTCTTGCTTTCTCTTTTTCATATTCTCCCAATTCAACCATTTCAAGAAGTTTCTTAGCTTTACCTACAATTTCACTCACCCGGCTATTTTTAAAAGATCCCCATATACTTTTATATCTATTAATTCCAATTGCCGATATTACATTATCTAAAACGGTCATATCACTAAAAGGTTTTACTATTTGAAAAGTTCTGGCAATGCCGAGTCGGGCTATCTGAAAAGAAGCCAATCCCTGAATCTCTTTATCCTGAAATATTATTTTACCTTCATTGGGTATATACACTCCACAAATGGTATTGAAAAAGGTAGTTTTTCCTGCTCCATTTGGTCCAATTACTCCAAGGACTTCTCCCCTCTCTACCTCTACACTCACTCCATTAACCGCTTTTACTCCTCCAAAAAATTTTTTTAAATTTTCTACTTTAAGAATTGCCATTTTACATACCACTTTCTATTTCTTTTTTAGAGTATGTCTTTTTGAATAATTTATTTATATTAGTCCATAAAAAACTTCTTTCCCCTAAAAGACCTTCGGGTTGAAATCTCATGGTAAATACCAATAAGGCACCATAGATTAACATCCTATAATTCATTGCGAATCTAAATACCTCCGGAGCAAGACCGAGAACTATTGCCCCCATTATAGGACCCCTGATAGTACCTGAACCTCCCACCATGGCCATGGACAAAATAGTAATAGAAGTTACAAATGCAAAATCCATCGAGGAAATAAAAGTCATATAATGAGCATAAACACATCCGGCTATTCCCGCAATAGCTGTACCTAAGATAAAAGCTACCACTTTAAACTTTTTAATATCTATCCCTATAGATTCAGCTGCTTCCTCATTATTCCTAATCCCTCCCATAGCCAAACCAAACCAGGATTTTTCTAATTTCCGTAAAAAAAGAATAATCGAAATAATTAAAAAAATTACTAAAAATAAATAACCTAAATAAGTTATTTTCATTCCAAAAATATAAGCTGAGGGGACAGCCATCCCTAAAGAAGCACCAAAAAAAGGGATATATTGAAAAGTGGCTACTACCACAAAATTAGTTCCTATAGTAGTGATAGCTAAAAAATCATCTCTCACTCTTAGGCTGGCAAGACCTAAAAGCGCCCCAATAAAACCTGCTATTAGGCCGGACAAAGGAAGAGATAATAGAAAAGGTACACCATATTTTCCAGTAAGTATAGCTGAAGCATAAGCACCTATGCCGAAAAAAGCAGCATGTCCCAAGGTAGGTTGACCAATATAGCCGGTAATAATATTTACACTTAATGCTAATATAATAAAGATACCGATGTTAATGGCGACCACGACTTCATACATCTTTTTTACCTTAATTCTAAATATTTTTTCTGACAAATAAACCCTGCGGTTTAATCAATAAAATAATAATAACTGCAATGAAAGCAATGGAATCTCTAGGAAGGAAAAAGCCAATATAACCACCTACCAAAGTTTCGATTAATCCAATCAACATGGCTGCAACGACTGCTCCTACTGGATTTCCCAATCCTCCCAAAACAATGATGGCTAACATCTTATATGCTGGAACATCTCCCATTGTAGGAGAAATGAAATTATACATAATGCCAATCATAATACCTGCTGCAGCTGCAAAACTGTATCCCAAAAAAAAATTAAAGGCAACTACGATATTAACGTTAATTCCCATGGCTTTGGCTATTTCCAAATCTTGAGCTGTAGCTCTCCATGCTAAGCCAATTTTTGTTTTGGTTATTAAGTACCATAATATAAAAAGTAGTACGGCTGTCGTTAGAAGAACTAATATCCATACTCCCATAATGGTAACGTTTTCCGTCCTGATTCCGGAAAAAGGTAGTTTCAGACTCGCTGGAAAATCTTTTATCTGAGGACCAGCCCATAGTCTTATAAAATCTCCTAAAAAAATAAATAAACCTATGCTGGTAATTAGGGAAATTAATGGTGATTTGCCTAACAAAGGAAGATATAAAAATTTTTGAACAACAATACCCCAAATACCCATGACAATCATTCCTATTAAAAAAGAAACAATCAAATTTCCGGTAGCTACATAAGAAAATAGGCCCACATATGCACCCAGGGCATAAGCACCGGCATTTGCGATATCTAAAATTCGGAGAATGCTATATACCAGTGTTGCACCCATGGCAGTTAATGAGTATACGCTTCCTACTACAATTCCGTTAATTATTTGTTGAAGTAACATCAGATTCCTTTCTTTTTCTTAGGGTTATATGCATCCCGAAAAAAAATACAATAAAGAAGTGAATCCAGGGCAATAAATACATAAATCGGAATTATCCGTAAAATCTTACAATTTTTATGCAAGACCTTACGGATAATTCTCAAATTTCAACTTATTTATTAAAGTTTACGACTTTTATATACATCTATCACATCTATCCATGTTTTATCATTATAAGTTCGGAGGTGCAACTACCTCGGCATCAGTAATTTCAGAAAAGTAATGGAATTCTCCGTCTACAACCTTTTGAACCTGTACTGTTTTAGTTACTTCTCCTAATTCATTATAGCCCTTGATAATCCCGGTCACTGCAGGGAAATCTTTAACTTTATAAATTCCTTCTTTTATTTCCTGTGGCGAAGTACCATAATTCTTCATAACGTACCCGAGAACCGTAAAGGCATCAAATACTGATGCTCCAACCATATCGGGAGCATAATCATACTCTGTAGTAAATGCTTCTATGAAGTTCTGTACTTCTGCTCTTTCACTATCCCTATTAAGATTAGTGGTAATAACTAATCCATCCGCCTTTTTACCCGCAACTTTTAAGAATTGCATGGTGGAATCCACACCTTCAGTTCCCAATTTCTGGCAAGTTAGACCAATTGCATCAGCTTGAAGAATAATTTGTGCACCTTCTCCCGCATAGGCAACCAAAAACAGAATATCAGGATTTTCTTGTTTTATCTTAGTAAGAGCGGGTGTAAATTCTCTTTCTCCTATAGAAAAGGAATCTACTGATAAAATTTTAACACCATTCTTTTCTGCATTTTCGACAAATGACTTAGCTAACACGGTCCCGAAGTCATTATCTACATGAATCACGGATACAGTTTTAGCACCCAAAAGTTTTATTGCAACCTCAGCTGCTGCCCTTCCTTGAACGGTTCCGACAAAAGATTGTCTAAAAACATAATCTCCGACTCTCGTTATATCGGGATGAACTCCATATGCTGAAATCATAGGAACCTTTGCATTTTGATAGATCCCAGCGGATGCTCTTGTGGTATGACTGTATGAGCCGCTAACAGCAGCAACTACGCCATCTTTAGTAGTTAATTTTTGAGCTATACTAACAGCTTGAGGTGGAGAGAAAGCATCATCGTAATAAACTAACTCAACCGGAACTCCGTTTATTCCCCCTCCTTCATTTAACAACTTTACCGCTAATTGCGCTGCCTGCAGACAACTTTCTCCATCAGCAGCAGCTGGTCCGGTTATAGGAGCAAAAAACCCTAATTTAATAGGTTTTTCAGCACCGCACACTACTAAAAAACTCGATACCAATAAAAATACCGTTACAAGTCCCAGCCAACCAATCTTCTTAAAATTTAACATAAACTACCTCCTAAAAATTTTAATATTCTAATAATTTTTAAGCAAAGAACTCATGATTAAAAAATTGTATATCCTATCTAATTCTAATTAAAAAATATATAAATGTCAATAAAATAATAGTTAACCTCTCGTCCATGTAGGACAAGCGTCCCGCCCTATTGGAATATAAAATTTATATCGAGTATAAAAGTTAGTAATAATTAATAAGTAATGAGTAATTAGGAAAAAGACGTAGAGTGTAAGTGTTAAGAAAATTCAAAATCCATTTGACATTCTAATTGGCCAATTGGTAAATTGGTTAATTAGTGAATTATCTTATCAAAAGTCAGGAGACTAAAATTTCATAAAATATACTTGAATTATCTACCTCTTCAATATTAATATCTAGATTCAATTCGGAAGTTAAGGAAGAAAATTCTACCGGACTAATGGTGGTAGCCCTAAATCCATCCTTGGTAATAATAATACCATTACCAGTTGCATTTATATCTATCTCGCCTATTAAGCCGGCTCTAGATTGCAGCAAAAACCATTTAAGGCGATTTTTCCATATTTTTTTAGAATAACTGGAAAAAAGTAACAAGCCGCCTTTCCTGGTCACACGAACCGCTTCTTTAATCAATTCTTTTTTATTCTCTTTAAAAGCAGAAATACCGTTTTGAATACAGATGACTCTATCAAAGTAATAATTTGGGAATTTAAGATGAATAGCATTCATCTGGAATAACTGACAATTTAAATTTCTTTTCAGTAGCTTCTTCGCTAATTCTAAACTTGGTTTCGATATGTCAATACCAATCGCAATTTTTGCTTTTCTACATATCTTTTGGAGCACTCTTCCATAGCCGCATCCAAGCTCCAAAACCCTATCTGAAGATTTTATTTTACCCAGGACATGTTTAATTTCCTCATTTAAATACTTTTTAATCCCGGGAGGAGCAATCTGGTAACATTTTTTTAATTTTTCGGCTGAAAGTTTTTCTGAATAATAACTTTGATTATTCATAGGATAATTATAATTCCTCTAAAAATAATGGGAAAACTTTTTTAACTGGTTAATAATTAATTCTATCCTGAAGCTTTTTCAAATTCTTCTGATAATTGATTTACGATTTCCTGAACCGTAGATATCTCTTTCACACGATAAGCATTACTTCCTGCAAAAGCAAATCCATTATCGAGCTTGCCTTTTTGAGCATTAGTTAGAGCAAGTGCGATACAATAAGGTGCTGTTCTAAAATCACAAGTTTTCAAACATTTCCAGGAACATTTAAATGGTTTTCTGATTCCAGCAGAAACTTCTTCAAGAAATTGATTTTTAATGGCACGGCCGGGTAGTCCAACAGGACTGGAAATAATAACCAAATCTTCTTTTCCGCATCTCACATATGCTTCTTTAAATATATCAGATGCATCGCATTCACGGGTAGCAACAAATCGTGTGCCCATCTGCACTCCCTGTGCTCCTAACTTCATATATTTATAAATATCCGTGCCGGTAAATATACCTCCGGCAGCAATGACCGGAATATTTTTTTTAAATTCTTTTTCGTAAGGTTTAATTACAGAAATAACTTCAGGCAATATTTTTTCTAAAGCAAAATCCATATTATCAATCTGTACTTTTTTAAAACCCAAATGTCCTCCGGCCATTGGTCCTTCCACAACGACTGCATCGGGCACATAATGATAATTTTTCTTCCAATATTGAAATATAATTTTTGCAGCCCGGGAAGAGGATACAATAGGGACAATTTTGGTTTTCACTTTTTTATTTTGGCTCGGTACCAGGACCTCAAGACCCCTTAAGGGTAAACCTGCCCCTAGAAAAACCAAATCTGCTTCTTCTTCAACGGTAACTTTCACCATTTCGCTAAAATCTGTCAGGGCGACCATGATATTAACTCCAATGATACCATCGGTCATTTTTTTTGCTTTTCTAATTTCTTTACGTAAACCAGTTTTATTTGCTTCAGTAAAGTTTTTGGCACAATCAGGTTCAAGCATTCCTATCCCGGCAGTACCTATTACACCTATACCTCCTGCATTCGCTACCGCAGACGCTAAACCGGAGAGAGAAATGCCTACTGCCATTCCTCCCTGAATAATAGGGATTTTTGCTTTCAAATTTCCAATTTTTAGTTTACCAAATTTATCAAAACTCAATTTTTACTCCTCGATTCAATTCTTTTCCAAAGCAAAGAGGAGTTCTGCTTCCACTGCAGTTTCCCCGTTTACGGTTGCTAATGCTTTACCGATACCAAAAACACCTTTCCTTTTTGTGATTTCGGTTTCCAGTTTTAACACATCTCCGGGAACGACTTTCCTCTTGAATCTAGCTTTATTAATTCCGGCGAAATAAGCAATTTTACCCTGATTTTCTGCTTCTTTCAATAAAGCAACCGCTCCGACCTGGGCAAGTGCTTCAATAATCAAAACACCCGGCATCACTTTTTCCTGAGGAAAATGACCCTGAAAATAATTTTCATTTATCGTAACATTTTTTACACCCATCGCCATTTTTCCCGGAACGATTTTGTCAATTCGATCTACCAGTAAAAAAGGATATCGATGAGGAATAATTTGTTGAATCTCATTGCAATTTAACATGTAAATCTCCTCCTTAAACTATTCTATTATCACTTCTTTTATGCTTCCCATTTCTTTATTAATAAGCTGGCATTCTGTCCGCCAAATCCAAAAGAATTGGATAGCGCGTATTCTAAATTCTGACTTCTCCCTTGAAGAGGAACATAGTCCAAATCACACTCAGGATCCTGTTCTGTTAATCCTATGGTAGGAGGGATAAATCCTTCCCTTATTGCTTTAATGCAAACAATTGCCTCCGCTGTTCCTGATGCGCCAAGCATATGACCGGTCATTGATTTGGTTGAACTTATAGGAATATCATAGGCTTTTTGACCGAATACCGTTTTTATCGCTTCCGTTTCGCATTTGTCATTATGCGGGGTACCGGTGCCGTGCGCATTAATGTAAGATACCTGTTCTTTTTTAATCCCTGAATCATCAATAGCCATCTGCATTGCTCTTGCTCCTCCTTGACCACCCGGAGCAGGAGCAGTAATATGGTAGGCATCACAGGTAGCGCCATAACCAATTATTTCTGCATAGATCTTTGCATCTCTTTTCCTGGCATGTTCCCATGTTTCCAAAACGAGTATACCTGCACCTTCTCCCATAACAAAACCTGTTCTTCGGGCATCAAAGGGAATAGACGCTTGTTTTGGATCATTGTTACTACATAATGCACCCATTGAGGTAAATCCCGCTAATGCCAGAGGAGTGATGGCAGCTTCTGAACCACCCGCCATCATTAAATCTGCATGACCTTGTTGTAGTATACGATAAGCACTTCCAATGGATGATGTGCCGGAAGCACAGGCAGTAATAATTGTATCACATATCCCTTTAATCCCAAATTTGATGGCAATGTTAGCTGCAGCAATATTACAAATAGCCATTGGAATAAAAAAAGGGGAGACCCGGCCAGGACCTCTTTCAATGATTTTCCGATTTTCATTTTCAATGCTTTGAAAACCACCGATTCCGGTACCTAAAACTATTCCCCAATTCTCTTTGCTATTCTCATTGTTATCATTTAACCCCGCATTACTTGCTGCCTCAATGGCAGCTGCCATACCCATTTGGGTAAACCTATCCGTCCTCTTTATTGTTTTAAAATCCAAAATATCTTTAGGATTAAAATTTTTAACCTCTGCGGCAATTTTTACTTTAAACTCGGAAGTATCAAATGCTTTAATAAAATCGATACCACATTTGCCTATTTTAACATTTTCCCAAAAAGTCTTTACATCATTACCTATCGGTGTAATCGCTCCCATACCGGTGACAACCACTCTATTTTTCAAACGCTTCAGCCTCCTTACATTACCATTCCGCCGTCAATATTTATTACCTGGCCAGTGATATAGCCGGCTTTTTCCGAAACCAGGAAATCAACTAAATTAGCAACATCTTCGGTTTCTCCAAATTTTTTCAACGGAATGCCATTCAACATTTTTTCTTTTATTTTTTCCGGAAGTTTTTCTGTCATAACTGTTTTAATAAATCCGGGCGCTATGGCATTAACAGTTATGCCTCTGGGAGCCAACTCTTTTGCCACTGATTTGGTTAATCCTATAATCCCGGATTTTGACGCAGCGTAATTTGCCTGTCCAATATTGCCAACAAGTCCAACAACAGAAGCAATATTGATTATTTTTCCATACCTTTGTTTCATCATAATTTTAGAAGCATGCTTTATGCAATTAAATGTGCCTTTTAAATTAACGGATATCACTCGATCAAACTCTTCTTCCTTCATTCTAATCAATAGATTATCCCGGTTGATACCTGCATTATTAACCAATATATCCAAGCGGCCAAATTCTTTCATAGTGTATGTAACCATTTTTTCCGCCTGATTAAAATCACCAACATCTCCCTGAAACAAGTGAACTTTAACATCCATTGATTCAATGATTTTGGATAGTTCTTTAGCACCGGATTCATTATGATTATAATTTAAAATTAGATTTGCACCGGATTTTGCCAGACACAGGGCAATAGCCCTCCCTATACCTCTGCTTGCACCGGTAACAATCGCTGAACTACCTTTTAACATAAAACTCTCCCTAAAACCTCCAGAGTTTTTTCCAAAGATTTAATATCTTCTACATTACTAATTATCATATTCCCGTCAATTCTTTTTACAAAACCACTCAGCACTTTTCCCGGGCCAATTTCGATAAATGTATCAACCCCATCTTCAAGCATTTTAAATATACAATTTGTCCAGAGAGTGGGATGTATGACCTGTTTTCTTAAAAATCCCTTAATTAATTCTTTGTTTTCTATATAATCTGCAATTACGTTTGTAATAATGGGAATCTTTATATCTTTAATTTCTATTTTTTTCAGTTCCCGGGAAAGTTTTT
>Ga0307991_1001058_pt1 | contig 19607 bp, 13 predicted proteins | sample EllFjometagen131_FD_203146 | JGI IMG/M metagenome (GOLD analysis project Ga0307991, IMG submission 203146) | Marine microbial communities from Ellis Fjord, Antarctic Ocean - #131 | ecosystem: Environmental > Aquatic > Marine > Unclassified | place: Southern Ocean | collected 2014-10-08 | reverse complement strand
GCAGATAGTGTTGTTTCATCAGGAAATACAAATTGGGGCATCTCAACAAAATTATCAAACAATGGTTTAAGAGCAGATACAGCTTCAATTTCAGCTATTGGTGACACAGCGATTTTATCTACAATTTCATTTAGCACAAGTGGCTATTTGTTTGTAACACTTAATTTTGCTCATATCTGTAAAATTGAATTTTTTGATGCAGCAATAATCGAAGTATCCAACGACAGCGGTTTGACCTGGACACAACTAACTGGTAATCATTATCAGGGAAACGGACAGTTCGTAACTATTGGTAGCAAATTTTCATCAACATCCTACAGCGACTGGTTACCTGCTCAAAACACAGCAATCCCTACAAATTTATGGTGGAAAAACGAAACATTTAATATATCTGCAATTGCCGGAAACAGCGCAAATGTAATGGTAAGGTTTAAGATGACTGATGTAAACAGCTCAGGAGGTGCAGGAACCTATGGCTGGCTAATTGACGACATTGAAGTTATTGCTGCTATTGATGAATTAAACCCACCTTTAATTTCTTTGTTTCAACCTATTCCTTCAGGCACAATTTTCAGTCTCGGTCCTTTTGATGTTAATGCTGAAATAATCGACACTTCAGGCATTGATACAGCTTATATTGTCTATACAGTGAACTTCGGCAGTGCCGATACAGTTGGAATGACTGAAATTGCTCCAGATACTTTCAAAGGTTTTATACCTGTTGTTCAGGATCTGGATTCTGTTTGCTATTATGTTGTTGCTATTGATTCATCTTTGATTTCAAATCTATCTTCTAGCCCGGCTAACGGATGTATTTCTTTCACCGCAAGCTCAGGAATTCATTTACCTTATTTTGATAATTTTGATGGAGTTGATACGCTCTGGTATAGCATCACGACCGATACTGCAACACAGTGGGAACTTGGAATTCCAACTTATGGTTTATTAAATTCTGCCTATTCATCGCCGCGAGTTTGGGGAATAAATCTTGATACATCTTACAATGAGTTAGACACTGCATATCTTTATTCGCCATTTTTTGATTTCTCAAGTGCTTTAGATATGAAACTTTCGTTCTGGCAAAACAGAAATACAGAATTTCAATGGGATGGATGTCATTTCGAATATTCTACAAACGGTTTAACATGGGGAAAATTAGGAACATTAAACGACCCAAATGGAGTAAACTGGTATAACGATACAACTTATTCTGCAAGTGGCCAGGGGCAATGGACAGGCAATTCCAGCGGCTGGATAAAATCGGAATACCCTTTAGATATTTTTAATAATAATCCAATGGTACAGTTCCGATTTGTTTTTATCTCAGACCCTTATGTAAGTTATGAAGGAATTATTATTGACGACATTTCTATAATTCCTAAATCATCAAACGATGCGGGAGTAATTTCAATACTTGAACCAAACAGCGGTTGTGGATTAAGTTCAGATAGTGTGAAAATAATGATTAGAAATTATGGCAGCGATACTATCAACGGTGGATTAACTGCTAACTATAAACTTTATGGCAGCTCACAAATAATAACAGATACAATAACATCACAAATTTTATCAGGCGACACATTGTATCATACATTTTCTACTCCCGTTAATCTATCAGTTACTTCTTCAGATTCAACTTTTACAATTATTTCTTACACAAAACTGATTGGAGATACAATTTATCTGAATGATACAATAACAAAATCTGTTACTTCAGGCATTGTTCCTCCCTATCCTGTAATTTCAGATGTTACAATTCCTTATGCAAGCTCAACAACTCTGACTGCTATTTCATCTGATTCAATATATTGGTACAATGTTCCTTGGGGAGGAAACAATATTCATTTGGGAGCAAGTTTCACTACAGGTATTTTGTATGATTCTGCAACTTATTATCTCGAAGCAAGAACAGGTGTTCCTGATATAAAATTAACAGAAGTAACCTTGAATTCATCGGGTATTGGTTGCTCAAATCCTTACCCTCCCTTCATTACATCTTTGTGGGATGGCATCGAAATTACTAATCTCGGCAACAGCCAGGCAAATGTATCAAACTACTCTGTTCATCTGGAACTTGTAGGAAATTACCTTAACTTCACTATTCCGCAGGGAGTAAATCTGGACCCGGGGCAAACATTATTATTGACTTATTATTCTAATCCTGTATTGCTTGATGATACTGCTAACAACTTTTTTATTGTTAGCACCAACACTTATATAAATACAACATCATCGCATGGCTATTACATTAAAGACCCAAATGGAAATATAGTTGATGCCGCTGCTTTTAACTCTTATGTTTTTTCTACAGCTTCAGGAATAACTTCAACCGATTGGTCAGGGAGCATTTCGGGAACTTCTACAAAAAGCGGTTTTATCAGAGTTGTTTCTGATAATAATACTGCATCCGACTGGGTTATATCTGACGCCCCCTCGCCTATCCAAACTATTGGCAGTTTGAATCCAATGCTTAGCTTGCCACCGGGAATAGGTTGCTCAAGTAATAGAGTAGCTGTTAATGTTAATTTATCTGATATTCCAAATTTTGATGCCGGTATCTTGTCTGTTGATTCACCAATAACTGCTATTAACCTTACAAATGCAGAACAGATTTTCATTAAAATAAAAAACTATGGAAAAGATACCATATCAAATTTTCCTGTAAGTTATGTAATTAATAATAATCCTGTAGTTACTGATACTGTTTTTACTTCAATATTACCCGGCGATACTTTTAATTTTGCTTTCACAACAACAGCAGACCTTTCGGGACATTATATTTATCAAATTAAAACATATCCAACACTTGCTGGTGACAGCATTGAAATAAACGATACAGCTTATGCTACCGTTATTAATCAGTTGCCGGCATATTGTGCTTCAGGTGCAAACTATAATTACAATTCAGTAATTGATGAAGTAATTTTTAATACAATTTCAAACAACACAGCTTCGCAATGTGCTAAGTATTCAGACTTCACAACTATCTCAACTTCTGTTTACAAAAGTTTAACTTATCCCTTGAGTATAATCCTTGGAACTTGTGGAAGTAATTATACAAAGGGAGCAAAAGTATATATTGATTGGAACTGCGACGGTGATTTAACTGATCCCGGAGAAGAAATTGCTACAATAGGAACAACATCAATGACAACTTCTTATACTATTTATGTAACAGTTCCAACTAGTGCTTCAACAGGAATAACAAGGATGAGAATTGTTTGTGAGCAAACATCCAATATATCGAGCATTACCCCTTGCGGTAGTTTTTATTATGGTGAAACCGAAGATTATACAGTTGATATTATTCCACCTTTTTCGCAAGATGCAGGTATTACCGATATTATAGAACCTATTTTCCCTTTATTTGTTGACAATAGTGTACAAATTAAAGCTCGCATACATAATTACGGAAGCGATACTCTTACTTCAATTCCTTTAGCTTATACTATCAATGGTGCAAATCCAGTGATTGAAACCTTCACAGGAACTTTGTATCCGGGTGATGATGTTGACTATTCCTTTAATCAAAATTTAACTGTTCCTTTAGACACTTTTGATTTATGTGTTTACACTGCACTTGCTAACGATGGCTTCAATCAAAATGACACATCTTGCACCACTTATGTTGGAGAACCACAATACACTATTTTATATTTTAATGACTTTGACGGTAATAAATTTAATCAGTTTTATTATACTTATCCATCGAGATGGGAGAATGGAATTCCTAAAGCAAGTGTTATAAATTATCCACACAGTTCGCCGCATGTTTGGGCAACAAACCTTGATGGGAATTATCTTAACAATCAAGATGATGATTTGTTTTCTCCATTTTTAAACTTTTCATCTGTTAGTGGAATTAAATTGAGATTCTATCATTGGTTCGAAACAGAATTTGGTAATGATGGATGCAGTATGCAATATACAATTAATGGAGGAGCAACATGGATAAATTTAGGATACTATACCGACCCAAAAGGAACAAACTGGTATAATTCTCAAGCAAATGGGCTTAACTCATGGACAGGTCAAAATGGAAAATGGATGTATTCATCGTATGATTTGTCGGATTTAAATAATTATCCTACAGATGTTCAATTCAAATTTAATTTCAGAACAAATTATTCAATAAGTAATTTCAATGGATGGGCTATTGATGATTTTGCAATTACTGTTGATAAAATTGCAAAAGATGCCGGCATTGTTCAAATTGTTAATCCCGATTCTATAACTCCTAACGGTTCTACGGTTGAAGTAAAAGTAAAAATTCAAAATTTTGGCTCCGACACTTTAACAAGTATTCCTGTTAATTATAATGTTAATTTCGGAATTCCGATTTCTGAAACATGGACTGGCGTACTATTGCCAAACGATACAGTTGATTATACTTTTAACGCCACCTTTATTTCTCCTTTAAATTATCATTTATGTTGCTGGACAACACTTGTCAACGACAGTTATAATTTCAACGATTCAACTTGTGATTATTTGTCAATCTATGGCTTGGATGACAAAAAGCTTGTGCATTTTTCTTTAGAGCAAAATATTCCAAATCCTGCATCTGGAAAGACTTATATAAATTTTGAAATTCCTAATTCTGGTAATATTGATTTTAAGCTTATGAATGTTTTAGGACAAATTATTTATTCCGAACAAAAATCATTTGGCAAAGGAAAACAACAAATTGAATTAAATGTTTCATCAATGCCTTCCGGTTTATACTATTATTCCTTAGAATTTGACAAAAGGAAATTAAGCAGAAAAATGATTATCTATTAATTTTGAGAATCATTTTTCTTGTTTATAATTCTATTTGAGAATTTTAGTCGAACAATGACTTCAAATGAATGAAAGCACTTACCATTTCTCGGGCCGCTTTCTCAGATTTAGCACCAAAACTTGCTTCATTATCCGTACGATGTTTGTCTTCTAAAATATAATCCAAGCTCACACATTTATTATCGCATTTTAATAGAGCATCATACCAACCTTCAAGTGGAGTATTATATTTTATTGAGGTAATATTTTTGATATTGAATTTAAGACTCGAAGCTTTTGATATAAATTCAATTTCCCCAGTTTTACTGCATGTTAAGTTATTTTCACCCGGGTCTTTCAACAATTTGTTGATGTAATCAACAGTTTGTTTTACATTCTTTTTTGAAATGTCCGATTCCTGCGTTTTTGCAGAAAAAGGAATAATAAAAAAAATGATTACTGAGAGAAGAATTGTGTTTTTCATTTGTTTGTTTATTTAATGAAAATTGAAATATTAAATTTATTATTCAATTTAACACTACGTAGTTAAATTATCAGAAAATTACAAAGTGTTTATCGTGCAATGTTATTCTATTATTTATTGGAATTCATTTTACATTACAACTTTTCTTCCGATTTTTTCAATCTTAAGTTGAGTATATTTTGTTTTTTCATCAAAGTTAAAAGTCATAATTTTTCTTTTTTCTCCAATTTTTTCATTTATTAAATTTTTAATATTTACAACTGCACCATATTCAATAAATATATCGAAAAATTCTTCATAGTCTTTCCCCCAATAAATCATTGCACATGCCATTGGTGCTCCTTTTCCAACATCTAATCCATTTTCAAGAAATTTTAATCTAGTATCATATAGAAAACAAATTGCTCTTGCCTGCCCAAACACACTTTGTTTCCAATGTCCTGTATTTGTAGCTACTGGGACTAAAGCTAATATTTCCGAACCATAATTTTGATGAGTTAAAGCACATTTTGCTAACCAATTTTTTATTGTCGTTCCTCTTTCTCTGTCTGCTCCATAAGGAGGATTTATATAAATTGTAGGATAGTTCCAATCTTCTTTAAGCCCATCATTTTGGGGAAGCATAAACTCAGTTTCAGCTTTAACAATTGAATATTGATTTGAACAAGGGTCTAATGAAATTGAACCACCAAAAAAAAGCTTAATGGCTTTTACATATTTAGGAGGAGTACTCCAACTTTGACTTTGTGAATTTACTGTTCTACCTGCACTCATAATATTTCCCCCCAATTTTTAGAACGCAATTCTATTAGTTTGTTCTTTAGCTCCATAATTGTTTTTTGTTCTGGGGCAATGATATTAAACCAATCTTCAATTTCATTTATTTTATCAGAAAAATATTTAAGTAAAACAGCATCTGCTTCAAAATCCATTTTTACTTTAGTAAATACATTGCGTTTTTTATTAGCAGTATAACTTCTTATAAAAGCTTCTTGCACTTTGATATATTTATAGGTTGGATTAAGTAATAATTCATCAATAAATTGAACTAAACCATTATCATTCAGAAAAATTAGCCAATCATAAGATTGAGCTAACACTTTTAATTCTTTATTATGGTTTTCTGCTGTAAGCCAATTTCCATGATTACTGACAACACCTACTGAAAGTATAAATTTTTTTTAGTAATTCGGCATCTTTAGAATATATAATTTCTTCCATTAACTCAACATAGGGTTTTATGTATGGCTGATTGTTAGATTTATAAATAATACCATATTTCTCACCAGTGTCAGTCCTAATTTTTTGTAATGATGATGTAGTTCTTGCAACATATGCACCTTGCTTTGCTTTTTCAATTGTTTGAGGACCTTTTTTATTTCCTTCCTCAACTCCAACCCTTTTGCATTCAAACATAGCATAAGGTTTTTTTAATTGCTCAAAAACCAACAATTCATATTCTTTTTCTCCAATATTTTTAAAGCTGGTTAATAAAAAAGAGTCATTAGATTCTCCTATAGTACAAGCATTTCGTAAAACATTATGCTTGTCCAGTATATTGTTATTCTTTTTATCAAATTTTAAAATATCAATTTTAGATTCTAATTCTTTTAATATTTTATTTGCAGTTATGGAGTTTCCATCCTTAGCAATTTTGATTTCATACTTCTTAATTATTGGATGCAATGAATATTCAACATTGTGAGAGATGTCACTATTACCGTATTCAACAAGACCTCTTTCTATTGAAATCGAATTGTTGAATCCCCATGTTTTCAATATATAATAGGAAATAATTTCAACTATTGTTCCAAGTGCTCTACCAGCAGCTTTCTTTTTATCTTGTGTATAATGAAAAACTTTTTCACCAAGTGCATTTTGTAATTTATCTATAGATTCGAATGCCATATTTTTACATAATTTTTAATAATTACAAAAGTACATAAAATTTCAAATTTATACTAACAAATAAAAATCAAGTAGAAATTCATAGATGAAAATAAAAAAGGATGCTATTCAAAATAATAGCATCCTTAAATTACACAAATTAAATGTATTAATTCATAAACATTTCAATATCGTCATCAACTTCACCAATACCTGCAATTCCAAAATTATCAATAAGTACTTTTGCAACATTAGGAGATAAAAATGCTGGTAAAGAAGGCCCAAGATGAATATCTTTTACACCTAAATAAAGTAAAGCTAATAAAACGGTTACAGCTTTCTGTTCGTACCATGCAATATTATAAGCAATTGGCAAATCATTGATATCATTAAGCTCAAAGATTTCTTTAAGTTTAAGAGCAATAACTGCTAAAGAGTAAGAGTCATTACATTGTCCGGCATCTAAAACTCTTGGTATGCCACCAATATCGCCAAGATTAAGTTTATTATATCGAAATTTCGCACAACCTGCAGTAAGAATCACTGTATCTTTCGGAAGTTTCTCTGCAAACTCGGTATAATAATTTCTATCTTTATGTCGTCCGTCGCAACCTGCCATTACAAAGAATTTTTTTATAGCTCCTGATTTAACAACATCTACAATTTTGTCAGATAATTCCATAAGTTGATTATGAGCAAAGCCACCAATTATTTTTCCTTTTTCAATTTCTATCGGAGCTTCACATTTCTTTGCATGTTCAATTATTTGAGAAAAATCTTTTGGATTTCCATCTACTCTTTCGGCAATATGAGTTACACCTTCAAATCCTACTAAACCTGTTGTGTAAACTCTAGCTTTATAAGATTCTTTTGGTGGAACAAGACAATTTGTTGTCATAAGTATTGGTCCGTTGAAAGATTCAAACTCTTTATTTTGCAACCACCATGCATTACCATAATTTCCAATAAAATGTTTATACTTTTTAAGAGAAGGATAATAATTTGCCGGTAACATTTCTCCATGAGTATAAACATCAATTCCTGTTCCTTCTGTTTGTTTCAGCAATTCTTCCATATCTTTCAGATCGTGTCCGCTAATAAGTATTCCGGGATTCTTCTCAACACCTATATTCACTTCAGAGATTTCAGGATTTCCGTAAGATTCTGTGTTTGCTTTATCTAATAAAGCCATAGTGTTAACAGCATATTTTCCACATTCCAGTACAAGAGCAACTAGCTCGTCAACTGTAAGATTATCATTTAAAGTTGATGTCAAAGCTTTTCTTATAAATACATGTAAACTTTTATCATCATAATCTAAAACCATAGCATGATGAAGATATGCAGCTAAACCTTTCAGTCCGTATATCAATAATTCTCTTAACGAACGAACATCTTCGTTTTCTGTAGAAAGAACTCCAATTGTTGCAGCTTTCTTTTCAAACTCTTCAATTGTGTTTGCTGTCCATTTTCCAGCATCATGCAATTTGCAAGAACAATCCACGTCTTTGCAATTAGATTTTACTCTTTCTCTGAGCAATAAACCTTTTTTGATTTTTTCAGCAATTACGTATTTGTCAAAATTAACATTTGTAATTGATGTAAATAGAGCGTCAACATTGAATTCATTAATTTCATCATCTTCAATTTTAGTATTTTCCATACACATAGAAATCCCTTTTGAAGTATAAATTAACAAATCGAGCAAATTTGAAACATCTTCACTTTTGCCACAAACACCTTTTATTATACAGCCGGTTCCTTTTGCTGTTTCCTGACATTGATAACAAAACATACTCATTTTTTTAATTTTTTATTAGTTAATATTTATTTACAATTACTTAATATTTTTTTATTAGCCTTTGCCTTCTCCTACATCCATTCTTCAGACAACACTTCACCTCTAACTCCAACAACAATAGCTTTCACAGGTACTTTTCTTTCTGATTGTGAGATTGCAGTTTTTATAATTTGTAATAAACCACTACAGCATGGCACTTCCATCATCATCACAGTTATTGTGTTTATTTTTGCATCATTTATCAATCTTATTAATTTATCAATATAAGATTCAATGCCTGAGTCAAGTTTTGGACAAGCAATTATGAGGGTTTTACCTTTTAAATAATTTTGATGAAATCCCCCCATTGAAAAGGCAACACAATCGGCTGCAAACAGCAAATCGGAATTTTTGAAATACGAAGCTGAAGGATTGATTAAATGCATTTGAACAGGCCATTGCATTAGCTCCGATTCAGAAGTTGTTTGTTCTCTTTTTGGCAAACTTGCTTTGTTCATCTGCTTAATATCAATATTAAAATCAATAGGTTTTGAGCCGGGACATCCACCACTGCAAGCATTGTTTTCTTCTATGCTTTCGTCTTTCATCTTATCATCAAAATTTTTCTTAACATTCTCGAATTCAAATCCCAATGAATCTTTATTTTCTTCAAGATAATTAAAACCCTCCTGAAAAAATTTCATTTCATTATGTTCTTTAAGATGATGCAAATGAGCAATCACTACATTTTCACCTTTATTAACCATCTCCTTAATTACCAATAATTCATCATAAGCTTCAGCTTCTCTTTGCTCTATTGTTATTGCTCCTTGGGGGCAATGACCTATGCAAGCTCCAAGTCCATCACACATCAAATCACTAACTAAACATGCTTTTTCGTCAATTATTTGTAATGCACCCTCATGACAATTTGGAATACATAATCCACAACCATCACATAATTCTTCATCTATTTTTATAATATCTCTTTTCATGTTGAATAGCTTTTTATTAATTTATTGACAAAATTACAATGCAAGGCAACAACAAATTGTATCTTATGTTACAAACACGAATTATTTTTTAAAAAATTTAGGAGATAATTAAAAAAAAAATTGTAATATTGAATATATTAACGAAAATCGTTAATGGGTTCTACGATTTTTTTAAATCAAAAGAGAAAAAATGAATTTTTAGAACCCACCATTAAAAACAGACATTATGAAAAACAAGTTTTATTTACTGCTAGGTTTCGGGACTATAATTGTAATAAGCCTCATTTTAAGCCTTCAAGGCTGTAAAAAGGATAATGAGTTACCCACATGTACAATTACTTCTCCTTTAAATGGAGCATCGGTATCTAAAGGAGCGATTGTAACAATATCAGTTGGAGCTGAAGATTCTGACGGAGAAATAACTGAAGTTAGATTTTTTATTGATGGTGTTGGAATGAGTACTGCTAGTAGTTTCCCTTATAACTTTGAGTGGAATACTACAAATGTATCTGTTGGAAATCATACAATAAAAGCAACAGCTTATGATGATGAAGGGGCTACACAATCAAGTGATATAAGTGTTAGTATCATTGCGAACTCTGGAAATAATACTCCTGTAGCAGCATTTACTGCTAGTTCAACTTCAATTAATACTGGACAGTCAGTATCATTTACTGATCAATCAACCAATACTCCAACAGCATGGTTATGGAATTTTGGCGATGCTGGAACTAGCACTTTACAAAATCCATCTCATACATACAGTTCAGCTGGAACATATACAGTCAGTTTAACTGCTACAAATACTTATGGTTCTGATATTGAGACGAAAACAAATTATATAACTGTAAGTTCCGGATCAACAGTATCTAATGTAACTAATCCAACAACCGGCAAAATATGGATGGATCGCAATCTCGGTGCTTCACAAGTAGCAACAAGCAGCACCGATGCCGCTGCCTATGGAGACCTATACCAATGGGGTCGTGCTGCTGACGGGCATCAAAGCAGAATATCAGGTACAACAACTACTCTAAGCAGTAGCAATACTCCAGGGCACAGCAATTTTATAAAAGCATCAAGCACCCCCTATGATTGGCGAAGTCCTCAAAATACTAACTTGTGGCAGGGCGTAAATGGTGTAAATAACCCATGTCCAAGTGCATACAGGCTGCCAACAGAGGCAGAATTGAATGCAGAACGCCTTAGCTGGAGCAGCAATAACAAAGCAGGTGCTTTTGCCTCACCCCTTAAATTGCCCGTGGCAGGCTACCGCAACTACAGCGATGGTTCGCTCGGCCTTGTGGGTTCCTACGGCTACTATTGGTCAAGTACCTTGAGTGGTGCTTACTCGCGGAGGCTGTTCTTCGGCAGTAGCGGTGCCAGTATGAACCTCAACTACAGGGCGTACGGCTGCTCTGTGCGTTGCCTTAAGGATTGACACTTTGATTTATTTTACCCTGAGTTTATCGAAGGGTTGACACTTTGACACTTTAACTCCCTGTTCCGCAGGACAGGGAGTTTTTATATACCGCCTTTGGCGGGGGATTTTTTAAAAAAATATGCTCTATTTTTATAGAAATTTAAAAACCATTAAATCATGTATTCCAAAATTTCCGAATCTCCAATTTTTCAAGGAATAAGTTCCGGTGAAATAGCTCACATATTAAATCTCGTTCATCATCAGATTAAAACTTTCGATAAGGAAACAATAATTGCATTCAGCGGTGACGAATGTAAAAACTTATATATTCTAATAGAAGGGAGCGTTAGAGGAGAGACTGTTGATTTTAGAGGAAAGATTATTAAAATTGAAGATATTAATTCACCTGACACTTTTGCCGAAGCATTTTTGTTTTCGGATGAAAGTAATCTTCTTGTAAATATTATAACAAATACTCAAGCTAAAATTTTAATCATCTATAAAAATGATTTATTACAATTATTCAATTTAAACAGAAAAATATTAGAAAATTATTTAAAAATTATTTCCAATAGGTTTATTGTTGTTACAAAAAAATTGAAATTTTTATCTTTAAAAACCATCAAAGGAAAACTGGCAAACTACATTTTAAGCCTTGAAAGAAAACATAAAGGAAAACAACAATTTTCAATGGGTAAAACTCAGGAAAAATTAGCTGAATATTTTGGAGTAACTCGTCCTTCATTAGCAAGAACAATAGGAGAAATGCAAAATGATGGTTTTTTCGAAATCACCAGAAAAGAAATTAAAATCCTTGACAAAAATGCTTTAATTGAATTATTAAAATAAAAAAAAAGACATGCAAAAACATGTCTCTAAAAATTTTGGAAAAATCTTAATTTCTTTCAGTACTCTGAACAACGCATTAATATGCAAACAAAGGTCTGTCAGACATCATGCCATTAACTCTTTCCTTTACAGATTCTAAAGTTTTTTCATCTTCAACATTCATAATCACTTCATCAATCATTTCAACAATAGGTTCCATGTGTTCTTCTTTTAATCCACGGGTAGTAATTGCGGGAGTACCAACACGTAAACCAGAAGTTTGAAAAGGTGAACGATCATCAAAAGGCACCATATTTTTATTGATTGTAATATCAGCTCTTTCAAGAGTTTTTTCTACAATTTTACCGGTAATTTCAGGCACTTTGGTTCTAAGATCAATCAACATTGAATGATTATCAGTACCACCAGAAATAACATGATAACCTTTTTCAATAAAAGCCTTAGCCATTACTTGTGCATTTTTCTGCACCTGAACAATATACTCAAGATAAGAATCTGTTAGAGCTTCGCTGAAAGAAACAGCTTTGGAAGCAATGACATGTTCGAGAGGTCCACCTTGTTGTCCTGGGAATACAGCAGAATTTAATACTGCCGACATCATTCTGATTTTTCCTTTTGGAGTAGTCAATCCCCAAGGATTTTCGAAATCTTCACCCATCATAATCATTCCACCTCTTGGACCTCTTAGGGTTTTATGAGTTGTTGTTGTAACAACATGACAATATGGTAGTGGATCATTTAACAAACCTTTTGCAATTAATCCTGCAGGATGAGCAATATCAGCCATCAACAGAGCACCAATTTTATCGGCAATATCACGCATGCGTTCGTAATCCCAATCACGAGAATAAGCAGAAGCGCCTGCAAGAATTAGTTTTGGTTTTGATTCTAAAGCAATCTTTTCCATTTCATCATAATCTACAGTTCCTGTATCTTTTCTTACATGATAAGGAATTGGATTATATAAAATTCCTGATAAGTTTACATGAGAACCGTGGGATAAATGGCCACCATGAGAAAGGTCTAATCCTAGAAATGTGTCACCAGTTTTTAAAAGAGCAAAAAAAGCTGCTGCATTTGCCTGTGCTCCGGAATGAGGTTGTACATTAACATATTCGGCACCAAAAAGTTCTTTAGCTCTATCAATTGCTAATTGTTCTGTTTCGTCAACGTTTTGACAACCTCCATAATAACGTTTGCCTGGATAACCTTCAGCATATTTATTTGTCATTACAGAACCCATAGCTTCTAATACTTGATTGCTAACAAAATTTTCAGAAGCAATTAATTCTATTCCTGTTGTCTGGCGTTTTATTTCTTTATTTATTACATCAAAAACTTGTTTATCTCTTTCCATAATATCTATAAATTAAATTTTATTTAAAATCTCTTTATTTATGGCAAAATTAAAAAAAAATTAACGAATTTATGTATTTTTGCATAAATTGTTTTGGCAAACAACAAGCATTAATCAATATCAAATAATCTGTTTGTATTTAATAAAATTCTTTTATGATAAAATTTGACAAATTCACTTTGAACAACGGACTAAAAGTTATAGTTCATAAAGATAAAACAACGCCGGTTGTAGCTATGAACATTATATATAATGTTGGTGCTATAAACGAGAATCCAAAAATGACAGGTTTTGCACATTTATTTGAGCATTTAATGTTTGGTGGTTCAACGAATATTTCAAGATATGATGAGCCTCTCGAAAAAGCCGGAGGAGAAAACAATGCATTTACAAATAGTGATTTCACTAATTATTATCTAACAATTCCAAAGCAAAATATCGAAACTGCTTTTTGGCTTGAATCCGACAGAATGTTAAATCTTGCATTTTCACCTAAAAGTCTTGATGTCCAAAGAAACGTTGTAATTGAAGAATACAAACAAAGATATTTGAACCAACCCTACGGCGACACATGGCTATTGCTTAAACCTCTTGCTTATAAAATTCACCCATACAGATGGGACACAATAGGGATGAATATTTCCCATATTGAAAATGCAAGAATGGAGGATGTTATGAATTTTTATAAAAAATTCTATAATCCTGATAATGCAATTATGACTATTGCTGGAAATGTTGAAACAAGTGAAATAAAACGATTATCTGAAAAATGGTTTGGACCAATAGAAAAAAATAAAACAATTAAACAAAGTATTCCTGCCGAACCAGTTCAAAAAGAAAGCAGAGAATTAAGTGTTGAGCGTGATGTTCCTTTTGATACTATTTATATGGCTTACCATATGTGTTCTCGTAAAGATAAAGAATTTCATACAACTGACCTTATTTCTGATATTCTTTCAAATGGGAAATCTGCACGATTATATCAAGAACTTGTAAAAAAACAACGTTTATTCAGCGATATTAATGCTTATGTTAGTGGCAATATTGATAAAGGACTTTTTATTATATCAGGCAATTTAATTAAAGGAGTTTCAATCAATAAAGCCGAAAAAGCTGTTAAAGATGAAATAAACAAAATGAAAAAACTTTTGCCAGAAGAAGATGAACTTCAAAAAACAAAAAACAAAATTGAATCTTCTTTGGTTTTTGCTGAGATGAATATTTTAAGCAAAGCTATGGACCTTGCTTATTACGAATTATTAGGAGATGCATCTTTAGTAAACAAAGAAATAGATAAATACATAGCTGTTACCAAAGAAGATATTCAAAAGCAATCAAATCTAATTTTTGACGAATCAAATTGCTCAACCTTATACTATAAAGCAAAAAAATAATAACAATATTTTTAATTCAATAAGAAACAAATATAATTGTGCGTGTTTTATTATTTAAAAAAAATTATAGTCAGGCAACTTTTTTTATCATTTATATGTCTAATAACTAACAAAAACTTATATGGTTTCTGAAGCAGAAATAATTAAGAGATGTAGAGAGGGAGAAAAACATGCTCAGGAATTGTTATATAAGCGATATGCTTCAAAAATGCTTGGTGTGTGTATCAGATATTTCAGAAGCAAAGAAGAAGCTGAAGATGCACTACAGGAAGGATTTATAAAGGTCTTTGTAAATATTGAAAAATTCAGGGGCGAAGGTTCTTTAAACGGCTGGATTAGAAAAATTATGATAAATACTGCTTTGAACATTTGTAAAAGTGAGCTAAAACATTATTTTCATTCTGATATAAATGAAATTGAAGAAAAATTCAATTTTTCTAAAAATAATTCTGATTCTTATTCTGTTGAAGACCTTCTTAAACTTATTCAAAGCTTGCCTACTGGATATAGATTAGTTTTTAACTTGTATGAAATTGAAGGATATAAGCATAAAGAAATTGCGAAAATGTTAAAAATTTCTGTCAGCACTTCAAAATCACAATTGCTTAAAGCAAGAAAACTATTGCAAAAAAAATTAGAACTACTTAATAAAATATAATATCATCAAAAGAAAGATGAAAGAAAATAACGAAATAGGAGAAATATTTAGAGATACTTTTAAGGATTTCCAGAAAGAGCCATCTCCGGAACTTTGGAATAATATTAAAAATAATGCTATTCCAAAATCTCATGGAAAATTTAATTTTTCCAACTCTAACAGCATCCTTAAAATTGTTGCCGGTCTTGCAGTTGCCACTGTTATTGTTTATGTTGCTATTCAATTATTTAATAATGAACCTGAACAAATAATAACAAAATCCGAAAGTATTACTCAAAATAATACAGAACAAAATATTGTTTCTAAAAATAGTCAAGAAAAAATTTCAACTACTGAAATAACAAATGAAACTACCAACAGTGATGTAGAAATAATTCCTGAACAAGAAGTTATTAATAATCCAAAAATTGAAGATGCTATTGAATCTTCAAGCAATCAAAGTGATAATGTTCAAAATTCTGAAAAAGAAGATAAACAAATAATCGCTGAAGAAACCACTAATGTAAAAGAAATAAAACAACAAGGAGAAATTCTTGTCAACCAGAACCACAATAAACAAACTGATGTTGCTTCTCCAATTGAAATTATTGGAAATCCAAATATCGATAATAAGCCAACTGAAACGCAAACTATTATTATTGAAAGCAATAAAACAATATGCTTTGGTGAAAATGCTACATTAATAGCAAGTAAGGGTGATTTTTATTTATGGAATACCGGCTCAAACTCAAAATCAATTACTGTTGTTCCTGTTAGACCAACAACATACATTGTTACAACAACTGACAATAATGGAACAACATGGATTGAAAACATTAATGTCGGAATTGACCGTGAATGTACAAGTATTTTTGTCCCTAATGCATTTTCTCCTAATAATGATGGGAACAATGACGAATTCAAGGTTTATGGAACAAGCATTAAAAAATTTAATATAAAAATATTTTCAAGACGTGGAGTTTTAGTATTTGAAACCAATAATATTGACATTGGTTGGGACGGAAAAACAAAAAACGATAATACTCAAAGTAATGTTTATATTTACCAAATAAATTATGTTGACGGACTAAATAACTCACATAAAAAAATTGGACAGTTAACTTTAATAAAATAGAAAAAACAAAAATGAATTTTGTATTAGACAGAAAAATTCAACCTGCAATTTTAGAAATTGATAAAATTGACCTTATTCAACCCGTTGAATACAGCTTGGATAACAATATTTCTGTTTATTTAATTAATGCTGGAGCTCAGGATATAGTTAAAATTGAATTCATTTTTAAAGCCGGTTCATGGTATCAAGACGAAGCTTTTGTTGCTTTGTCAACAAATAAAATGTTAAACGAAGGAACCGAAAATCTTTCTTCTAACGAAATTTCTGAGAGAATAGATTATTACGGAGCTTATATTGAAATTGTAACAAAACACGATAATTCCTATGTTTCTTTATACACCTTAAATAAGCATCTTGACAAGACACTTGAAGTTTTAGAAGAAGTAATAAAAAAACCTGTTTTTCCTGAAAACGAATTATCTATTTATCTTCAAAAATGCAAACAGGATTTTATTATCAATAACAAAAAAGTTGATTATCTTGCTAAAAATAAATTTACTGAAATAATTTTCGGAAAAAATCATCCTTACGGAAAAAATCTTAACCTTGACACTTTTGAAAATATCAATAGAAATAAACTTATTGATTTCTACAAAAAACATTTTTCATCAATAAATTGCAAAATAATTGTTTCCGGTAATGTTAACGAAAGCATTATTAACAAATTAAATTCTTATTTCGGCAAAAAGCATTGGAATATAAATAAAGTAACAGATTCGAAAATCCACAAAATAAATTCCGACACACAAAAAAAACATATAATTCTAAAAGAAGATGCTTTGCAATCAGCCATTAGAATCGGAATGCCTTTATTCAATAAAACACATCCTGACTTTATGGGATTGCAAGTTTTAAATACTGTTTTAGGTGGATATTTTGGCTCAAGACTTATGACAAATATCAGAGAAGATAAAGGATATACTTATGGAATAGGTTCTGCATTAGTTTCATTTCAAAATACCGGATTCTTTTTTATTACATCAGAAGTAGGAACTGATGTTTGTTCAAAAGCCGTTGATGAAATTTATAAAGAAATTGAACAACTAAAACATGAGTTAATTCCAGAAGAAGAATTAGAATTAGTAAAGAATTATATGCTTGGCACATTTATCAAAAGTATTGACGGACCTTTTGCTTTAGCAGAAAAATTTAAAGCTCTTTTGGAATATAATCTTGATTATAATTATTATTCAAATTTTTTAAAGCTTATAAAAAAAATAACCCCAACAAAACTCAAAGAACTTGCTGAGACATACTTTGACAGTAATAATTTTTATGAATTAATTGTTGGGAAATTAAAATAAATATTAAATTTACTAAATTTTTAATAATTTAAAGACCAAAAATATGTTAAAAAAAGGATTATTATTCTTCGGACTATTGTTCATCTTATCTTCAGGAGATGTTTATGCAACCCATTATATGGGTGGTGAAATTACTTGGGAATGTACCAGTAATGGTAATTTTAAATTTACTTTAAAAGCATACCGTGAGTGCTATACTTCTAGCGGAGGTTCCGCTGCAAATTATGGAGCCAATTTACCTATGTATACTACTGCTCCGGGATTCAGTAACATTACAATGCATCGTTTAACAGGTTGGCCAAAAGATATTTCACCTGTCTGTAACAACAATCCGGCTTTCCCTCACATTTATTGCAATAACTCAAGCCCGATGCCAGGAGCTTCTCATAATTTGGGAGCTATTCAAGAACATATTTACACTTCTGATAATTCATACCCAAATGGAGTTCCATTAACAGGAGTTCCTCCTGCAAGTGGTTGGAATTTTTACTGGAAATCTTGTTGTAGAAACGCTTCTGCAAATATGGCAGGAATGCCTACGTGGCGACTCCGGGCATATATGTTTCCTTATAACAATCAAAACGTAAGTACGTGCTTTGACAATTCTCCAACATTTGCAGAAATACCAAGAACTGTTATTTGTTCCGGATATCCATTTACTTATAATCACCTTGCCTGGGACATTGAACTCGATTCCTTAAAATATGAATGGGGACAACCATTATTATCAACCGGTGCTCCTATTGTTAATTATTATGCAGGATATTCTTATAATAATCCTTTGCCAGGTCCTGCTTTTAACGCTAACAATGTTGCGGCAACAATGAATCAATATACTGGAGAAATTTCTTTTACATCATACACAACAGGAGCTTATGTTACTTCAACAAAAGTAACTGCATACAAATGCGGAATAAAAGTAGCAGAAATCTGGAGAGATATGCAAGTAACCCTTTTAACATGTGGCACTAATACACCTCCAAGTGTAACACCACCATTCAAAAATTCTGTAGGACTATATACTTTATTTACTGATACTGTTTTTGCTGGAGACTTTGTAACTTTCTCCATTTCGGGTACCGATTTTGAATTCCTTACTAACGGAAGTCCACAAACTATAGAATTGCAAGCAACAGGTGGACAATTTGGAAGTGTTATTGCTGGAAACCCACCAACAATGAGCACAACAACAGGTTGCTTAAATTCGCCTTGTGCTGTTTTAACACCTGCTCCTAATCCTCCAACTCAATCTCTAAGCGGACAATTCGGTTTACAAACAACTTTCAGTTGGCAAACCGATTGTAGTCACCTATCTACAAATATGGGATGCGGAACAACTTCTAATGTTTACAACTTCCTTTTTAAAGTTTTTGATGACTATTGCCCTGCTCCGGCTATTAATATGGCAACTATTACTATTGTCGTTTTAACTCAGCCTACTCTGCCTGCTCCTACTGTACATTGCGTTAAAGTTCATGGAAATGGTGATGTTACTCTTACATGGGTAGCTCCTCTTGACACTATGAACACTTTTAACAGCTATCATATTTATACTTCAACAAATCCTGCAGGTCCTTTTACTATACTTGACAGTATTTTTA
>Ga0307991_1001057_pt1 | contig 19619 bp, 19 predicted proteins | sample EllFjometagen131_FD_203146 | JGI IMG/M metagenome (GOLD analysis project Ga0307991, IMG submission 203146) | Marine microbial communities from Ellis Fjord, Antarctic Ocean - #131 | ecosystem: Environmental > Aquatic > Marine > Unclassified | place: Southern Ocean | collected 2014-10-08 | reverse complement strand
CCGCTTTCCTGGCTCGCTTTTCGGTTTTTGGATCAAAACCTTTTTCGATTAAATCTTTAACCGCCCGGGCTTTTTCGCGTGCGACGGAAAGGGAATTTTCAGGATATGGCCCCAGGCCTATACTTCTCCGTTTGTCTCCTACCATTGTGCGCATTATCCATGATTTAGCCCCGCTGTCTTTTACGACTAAAAGCAGGCCTGAAATGGCACCCACTGCATGGCGCCCCGCCTTAATTAACCGTTTAACCTCGATTGCCGTTAATTCTTTTGCTTTTTTGGGCATATCGTTTGCGTTTCCTTATTTATTTTGCTATAGATCTGATTCGACAAAGGGTTCTATTGCGGCTTTTTTGGTGTCACCATCTGTGTCACCATCTGTGCTACCATAAAAAATACTATTATTTGATACAAATTGCAACAGAAAACGACAAGATTTTTTTAGGTAGGGAAAAAAGGCTTATAATAATAGATACTTATTAAGACAGCATAAGGCAGATTAAAACTGGTATATGGCGGACTCTCTCTCCGCCATTAATTTCAAGTTGTGATGAGTCGCTTCAGATATGGGCTCAAGATACCTTTCCTGGCCTTACCTAAATGGTTTGCATCCAACCGCAAATGCAATCGAGCCCAACTGGTTTGAACCGGGGCAGTTATTCAGCCTGCCATGGCCGGTAAGGCGGGCGGGTGGGAAAATTTTATGGCTTATCTTGTTCTTGCTCGAAAATATCGCCCACAGACTTTTAATGAGGTTGTTGGCCAGGCCCATGTGACCAGGGCCCTGACCAATGCTATTACGGCCGGCCGGGTGGCACATGCCATTTTGTTTACAGGACCCAGGGGTACCGGCAAAACCACTATTGCCCGGATACTGGCCAAAGCCATGAATTGTAACCAGGGCTCGTCCCCCGAGCCCTGTAATATCTGCCGGTCATGCCGGGAGATCACCGGCGGCAATGCCGTGGATGTGTTTGAGATTGACGGGGCTTCCAATAACAGCGTGGATCAGATTCGGGAACTGCGGGGCAACGTTAAATATATGCCGGCCCACAGTGCCTATAAAATATATATTATCGATGAAGTGCATATGCTGAGTATTGCGGCATTTAATGCACTGTTAAAGACCCTTGAAGAACCCCCCTCGCATGTCATGTTCTTTTTTGCGACTACAGAGCCGCATAAGATTCCCATAACCATCCTTTCCCGGTGCCAGCGATATGATTTACGGCGCATTGATATTGCATCGATTACAGGCCATCTTACGGAATTATGCGACAAAGAGCAAATCAGGGTACCTGTGGAAAGCCTGGAGTTGATCGCGCGAGAAGCCGGCGGCAGCATGCGGGATGCTATGAGCCTGCTCGATCAGATCATGAGCTGCACGGAAGGTGCCATTGAACCGGACAGAATAGTGGATATTCTCGGGGTTATAGAACGAACGGTTATTTTTGATCTGTCGGCGGCGATTTTAAGTGTGGACCTGCCCAAAGCACTTGATATCCTTGATGATGTCTATGAGCACGGCCATGACCTGAAAAGGCTGTATGACGATTTGACAGCGCATTTCAGAAATCTTCTGGTGGTCAAGTGGGGCCAGCAGATTGAAAAGTTGGTGAATTTGCCGGCCCATGAGATAGAACTGATGGTCCGGCAGGTGAAAGATACGTCCGGCACCTATTTGAGCCAGATATTTGATCTCCTTTTTAAGGAAGAGGCCTCTGTCCGGTTTGCGCCTCAGCCCAGGCTGGCCCTTGAGATAATTTTTATGCGGATGCTTCTGGTGAGACCGGCCCTGCCCATTGATGTGCTGATTGAGAAGCTGGATCATTTGAAGAAAAATTTCGGCACTTCATCGGGCAAGGAAATTTTTGAAACCCAGGCCGGATACGGTTCAGAAGGACCCGAGTCCGCTACGTTATCCGCTGATGCCGGGAGAAAAGAAACCCTGCAGCCTGCTGCCCTAACTGATGCCGAATCGATACCACCTGCAACTACGGAGACTTCAGTGTTTGATGTGGCCGATGATCCTGAAGTCCTGTGGGAAAAGGTCATCGACGCGGTGGCCCGCAAAAGACCGTCGGTGGCATCAAATATGGCCAAGTGCCGTTTGAAGAAAGTTAAAGATAACCTGCTGGAAATCGAAGTCGACGGTAACGGCTTTATTACCAAAATGGTCACGAAAAATCTGGCTACCGTCAAGCAGGTCTGCGGTGATTTTTTTGGTCGGGAGATGCAGATTAAATTATGCAAAAAGACGGATGTGCCAGCGGGAAATCAAAAGGAAGTGGCAAAGAATGGTCAACAAAAACATGAGGCATTGAGCCATCCACTGGTCTCGGATGCTGTTGAAATTTTTAACGGCACACTGGTTGATGTAAAAAAATTATGATCGCGTGCGGTGCCAGGTTCCTAATGCTCGGAACTATAAAAGAAGATCAGGGAAAGCAACCCGTAAACGGTAAATACCTAAGCCGGATAAACCGGCATTGTTGAAAAGGCGTACGCCGCAAATAACAAGTGATTTTGTTGACATAAAAAACACGTATGTCAGAATTAAGCACTTAATTGGGGAACGGTTACAAAAAGTACAGGAGGAACAGGTATGAAGGGAATGGGAAACATGATGAAGCAGGCCCAGAAGCTTCAGGACAAGATGTTGAAAATGCAAGAGGAACTGGCTGGCAAAACCGTGGAAGCATCTTCCGGCGGTGGCATGGTGAATGTGGTTGCGAATGGCCGACAACAGTTGGTTAATATCCGGATCGAAAAAGAGGTCGTAGATCCGGATGATGTTGAAATGTTGCAGGATCTGGTGCTGGCCGCTGCAAACGATGCACTGAAGAAGGCTCAGGAGGTGGTTTCCAGCGAGATGGGTAAGCTGACCGGCGGAATGAATATCCCCGGGTTGATGTAACAATCGTGCTTTCTGACATCCTTTATTTAATGGATCTATTTATATAAAAATAGTGAGATATGAGTTTTGCGTAATGAAGAAAAAATAGTGATTTTGCGTCTCTCGCGACTCAAGACTCACCACTCATATCTTTCATGCTTCGTTGTGCCCGACAGGGCATGGGGATTATTTAAAGTAAACTTATGAATCATTATCCAGCATCGATTTTGAATGTGATAAAGAATCTTTCCAGGCTGCCGGGGATCGGTGAAAAGACCGCCGAACGACTTGCCATGTATATTTTAAAGGCCCCTCGAAGTGATGCTGAAAAGTTGGCCCGCAGCATCATCGACCTGAAAAATAAGGTAAAGCTCTGCTCTTCGTGTTTTGGGCTGAGCGACGGTGATCTGTGCAGCATCTGCAGCAATCCCGCTCGAAATGCTGCCATCGTTTGTGTGGTGGAGCAGCCGGCCGATATGGTGGCCATTGAAAAATCAGGTGCATTTCAAGGTTTGTACCATATCCTGGGCGGCTGCCTTGCACCCATGGACGGGGTCGGGCCGGCCGATATCAGAATCAGGGAGCTGTTAACCAGAATATCTTCCGGTAGTGTCAAAGAAGTGGTTCTGGCAACCAATACGAACGTTGAAGGTGAGGCCACCGCGGATTATATTTTTCAGTGCCTTAAGAATCAACCCGTCAAAGTGACCCGGATTGCTTCGGGCGTGCCTATTGGCGGAGATTTAAAATTCGTTGATCAGGTAACTTTAAAAAGAGCCATGGAGACCCGCCATGACGTATGAAAATATTACCCCGGCAGATATTTTCAGTTGTCAAAAATGCGGTGACTGCTGCCGGGGCTACGGTGGCACTTTTGTCACCAGAGAGGATATAGAGAATATTGCCGGATACATCCATACGGATCCGAAATGCTTTGTAAAAGAGTATTGTCAGATGTCCGGTAGTCGCCCGGTTCTGGCGCAGGGCCAAGATGGGTATTGTGTATTCTGGGATGGGGTGTGTACGATACATCCTGTTAAACCGAGGATGTGCCGCAACTGGCCTTTTATCGACAGCGTACTGGTAGACGTTGAAAACTGGCATATTATGGCGGCATCATGCCCGGGTATCCGGACCGATATCCCTGCCGATGTTGTAAGAGCCTGCGTTCATGAGGAGCTTGATCGTCGGCGTCGTAGTCCGTAATAAAAGATGGCAGGTTCGTTTCAGGGGCCGGGTCCGTTCCAGTCCTGCGCATCAATAAATTTGTAAACGGTATTTTCCTGATAATCCGACAGAATAGATCGAACAATCCCTTTTTTTTCAAGCTGCTTTAATGCCTGTCGTAATTCTTTCCTTGTACCATTCCAGACTTTAGATAGATTTTTTGTAGAAACCGGTGTGTCTGCATCTGCAAGACTGCAGCTTAAAAGGTATGCGGATACCGTGGTTACTGGAAGTCCCATTTTGAAAATTTTTTGATTCATGGCCGGTTTCTGCCGGGGCTCATTCATGGTTCATCCTGCATAAGTGAATATTGAAAAGCGAATAATTGGGGTATGCTATTGATTTTAATTCATAAATCCAGCAGACCCGCCTGCCATTGCAAGGCCCGCCCGGTATCGCAGGGCGTCCACCGAAACGGGCGGGCACGAGCGGGCAGGTTGCAATTTGGTTTCGACTTAGGACTGGGCCGTATATTTGGGTCCCACAATCAAAAGGTTATTGGAAAGTGTGGACTGGAGCTGTTCCATTTTGCTTCCGAATATAATATCGCGTACCAGGCCGTGACCAAAGGCCCCCACAACCACCAGCGCTTCGTGGGGAATTTTATAGAGGTTATCCTTAAATTTGCCTTTTTCAAGCAGATGCCATTTTTTGACGTAGCGCTCCATGTCTTTTTCGAGATTTTCATCCCTGATGACTTTTTTGTATGAATCGACGGATCCTCCCTCCACCTTGGTATACACATCCAGCGGCATGCCGGTTGTACGGCTGATACGAAGACCCAGCTTGAGGGCGTTTACCGCATTGGAAGAGCCTCCAAAGAGTACCGCAATACGTTGCCATTCCTTGTATGCCGGGCTGGTCACAAGAACAGGGAAAAGGGCTGAATTCACGATTCGTCTCACCCTCGGACCGATATAACCCAGCCCGATTTTGGATGACAGATCGCTGATGCTGCGGGGACAGCACATAAAGTCGAAATGGGTCGGAATATCCGGCAGGGTTGAAGCCGTATAGTGCCTTGGTTTTAAAAATTGGGGTTTCAGATCCCGCTGGTCAATGATTTCACTTGCATGCTGACGGGCGGTTTCCGATGATGTCAGATAGGATTCGTCAAGATCGATCTGTACGACATCGTTTTCAAAATACATTAAAAATTTTGTTGAGACAGGAATGTAGACCAATGGTGTGGCGCCCATTTTTTTGCAAAAATAGGTGGACTGGAGCAGTGTTTCACGTCCAAGGGGGGTGTTCCTGAAAATATGAAAAAGTTTTAAATCCATAATCGGTTCCTCTTTCAATAAAGGATATTGATAATTTGAGGGTATTGCAGTATTTATTTTTCCTGCTGCAGCCCGGGTATCGAGATTTTGTCGGAATTACCGGCTTGTCTGAACCATAAGCTCCTTGCGATACTGATCCAGCAAAGTGGCTTTGGAGATCATTCCCTGGAATTTGTTGTTGGCCACAACCGGCATGCTGAACAGATGATTATTATCCATGCGATGCAGGATATCGTAAAGCTCATCCTCGGGCGCAATGATTTCAGGCTGTCCATTCATTATCTGCTCAAGAAAGACTGCATCATACATGCCAGGATTAAAAAGATAAGGCCGGATATCGTCCAGATGAATCATACCCATGAACCACCCGGTTTCTTTGTTTTCCACTGGGAAATAGTTGCGGTGTGATCGCTTGACGATTTTGATAAAATCACGCAACAGCATGTCTGGATTGACCCTAATACAGTCTTTTTCAAGCAGTTCATAGACACTCAGATCGGCCAGTACGCGGGCATCCGTGCCTGGTCGCAGCAAGTGGCCTTTTTCCACCAGTTCTTTCAGGTAAAAAGAAGCAGGCTCCAGGGAATTGCAGATGGTTGTTGAGATTGTCGAGACAATAATCAGCGGGAGCATCACTTCGTATCCACCGCTGATTTCAACAATCAGGAAAATACCGGTGAGCGGGGCCTGAAGAATTCCGCTGATAAGCCCGGCCATACCCAGCAGCGCAAAACATCCCTCATTGACCCACGGTACTGACGGCCACAAAAAAATAAGCAGGCGGTGATAGGTCAATCCGGCAAAACTTCCGATGACAAGGCAAGGGGCAAAAATGCCGCCTGAACCGCCTGAACCTAATGTGAGTCCGGTGGCAATGATTTTGGCCAGCATGGCAAGGGTGACGATGATAATTCCGGGTGTATAGATCCCTTCGATCATTTGGTGAATAGGTTGATATCCTTCACCTAAAACAACCGGTAAATATAAACCGACGGCACCGACCAGGCACCCTCCCCCGGCGGCCCGCAGCCAGGTAGGCAGGGAGACTCGATCGGACAGGCCGGTTACGCCTCTAATTATGCGGGTCAATGCAATGGAAGCGACGGCAGTCACCGCGGCAAGGCCGATGCAGGCCGTTATATCCAGAAGGGAGATGTTAAATTGACGATGTGAAAAAGCAATTTGATTGCCCTGGAGAAAACGGCTAACCTCTGTTCCTGCAACCGAGGCGATGGCAATGGGAATAATATTCAAGGCGGACCATTCCCCCAGAACTACCTCCACGGCAAAAATCATGCCGGCGATGGGGGCGTTGAATATCGCAGAGATGGCACCGGCAGCACCACATCCAACCAGTGCCACCCGCTGGCGATCGTTTAACGAGAAAAATTTGGCAATGTTGGAGCCGATCGCTGCGCCACTCATGACAACCGGTGCTTCAGGACCGGCCGATCCGCCGCTACCGATGGTCAGACAACTGGATATCAGTCTGGAGAAGCTTGAACGCAGACGCATCAGGCCGCCATAACGGGAAACGGCATATACAACTTCGGGGACCCCGTGTCCAGCGCCCTCATTAACTATTTTGTTCAGAAATATCGAGGAAAGGGCGGCTCCGGCGCCCGGCAGAATAAACGCCCACCAGATCTGGCGGTAGGGATGGAGTCGTTCCAGTATGAACAGCAGAGAGCGGTTGAGTGTCACGGCCGCCAGACCGCTGCATATGCCTACGATGGCACCGGTTATAATCAGCAAAAGCCGGTCATCCATACGAAAAAGGCGCCATCTGGATGGATAGCGCCATTGCTTCAGCAAGTTAAAAAATTTCATGTTTAAAAAGTATCCGCATCATCGAGGTGCTTTTCAATGGCTTTTATTCTGCTGAAAAACGGGCCGGGGTCAGGGGTTGTTTTTAAAAAGTTTGCAAATGACGCATCACGCAGGCAATAGGCGATGCGTGACAAAAGGTGAAGATGGGCTTTGGTCGAAGGACTCAGTAGAATAAACAGCATGAAAACCGGTTTGCCGTCGATGGCGGCATAATCAACCGGGTTTTCAAGAAAACAGACAACGATTTGCGATTGGACAAGGTGGCCGGACAGAGGGGACCTGGGATGAGGTATGGCGATACCCTGGCCGATGCCTGTAGATAAAAGTGCTTCTCTTTCAAGAAGTCTTGAATAAAGGGTTGTTTTCAAGTCAGGCGTTAATCCGGGGATCCTGTTTACCGCTTCCTGTAATACAGATTCAGGGTCGATGCCGGGGATATTGTAAAATATTCCGCTGCGCTGCATGGCTGTAACCAGGCTTTCGGGTTCAGATGCATGACCCTGCCCGGCTGCCCGGCCTTTGGTATCGGGTGTAAAGCACAGGTTATGTTCGGCAGCCCATTTTTCCAGAACCGATGCTTTGAATGTGCAGGCCGAGCCGGTGTTGCTTAGTGGAATTCTGCCCTGTCTGATCCAGCGTTGAACGGTATCTGCCGGCAGCGCCAAGCATTGGGCCACCTCTTTTATCGTTAATTTCATCATTTTCTAAAATTGAAACAACCTTTTACAGCAATTGATCCGTCAATAAAATATGATATGCTACTCTTTTTCAAAGGGAGGAGCAAGAAAATAGTAAGCAAGTTAACTTTTTCAAGCCGGATCTTACGTGTTTTTTTGAATGATGGTAATGTTACGCTTTGGATAGGGAATTTCAACTCCGGTTTTGTCAAACTCGGCTTTAACATTGTCGGTAATATGGGAGATCGTGTCCATTCGCTTGCGGGCGTCATTAATCCATACCCGTAACTGGAGATCTATGGAAGATTCACCGAAATTGCGGACGACAACTTTTGGAGCCGGATTTTTAGCTACCCAGTTTACGGTTTGAGCAACGCTTATAATTGCGGCTTTGGCGGTTTCCAAGTTCGACTCATAGGCGATTCCGATATTGATTCTGACACGGATTTTAGATGAAATAATCGTGTAGTTCACGATATCACGGGTCATGATTTCATTATTGGGAATGATGATGACGATATTATCCGTTGTTCTGATTTTCGTGGCCCGCAGACCGATATCAATTACATCGCCCCAGGTAGAACTTCCGGCAGGGGCACTCCACACCTCGATTCGATCGCCGATCTCAAATGGGCGATCGATAATCAGAAGGACACCGGCAATCAGGTTGGACAGGGTGTCTTTTGCGGCAAAACCGACGGCGATACCTAAAATACCGGCACCGGCAATAAACGGCATGACATTTATGCCCAGTATATCAAGCGCCAGAACAATTGCGAAGGCATAAACAATGACCCCTGCAAATTTGTTGAGAAGGTCAAAGATAATATTGTCGACTTTGGTTTCTGTTTTTTCGGCAATGCTATGTTCCAGATACTTCAGGGTAATGATGAAAAAATCTTTGATGGGTGCGGCAATTAGAATGATCAATAAGGCATGAAATGTATTCTCCAGAAAGGTAATACCAAACAGTCGAATCAGATATGTTCCTACAATAAGAATTAAAAAATAACGAATGGATATACGGATGATAATAAACAACTCATCGTTAATATCAAACAGGCTGAATTTTTTTAGCCGTTTTGCAACAACGAGAAGACCCTTTTTTATAATCACCCAGACTATGAAGGTAGCTGCCAGAACTATGAGGGTTTTTAAAAATATGCCCGGCCAGGTTGTTTTTGCAGCAAGCAGTTCTATAAATTTACTTGATAGGGTATGCCATGTTTTCATAATATGTACGGCTCACCTTAAGCTGAATGATGAATTTTGGAATCGCTATGATCTGTCTTTTATAAAAAAGCAGAATACCATTTTAAGTCGAATGCTGAATGCTGAATATGGTATCGATAGGTGCTGTTTTTTATAAATAGATAGAATACCATATTCATCATTCAGCACGCATCACTCAAAATTTAAAATTCATCTTACGCGGCATCTGAAATAAAAGATGCCTTAAAAAATTCACGATTCAGTCGGGCGATATTGACAATTGAAATTTCTTTGGGGCATACGTTTTCGCATTCCCGTTCATTTGAGCAGTTGCCGAAGCCACAGGCATCCATGGCGCGGACCATGTCTATTGCACGCTGGGCTGCTTCGGGCCGTCCCTGGGGCAGCAGGGCCAGTTGGGATATCTTGGCGCTGACAAACAGCATGGCCGATGCATTGGGGCACGCGGCCACGCAAGCGCCGCAACCGATGCAGGCGGCCGCATCCATGGCTTTCTCGGCGGTTACCTGGTCGATGGGGATGCTATTGGCATCCGGGGCGCCGCCGACATTCATGGACACATATCCCCCGGACTGAATGATTTTGTCCAGAAGGCTGCGGTCGATGATCAGGTCCTTGACGACCTTAAATGCCCTGGCCCTGAACGGTTCCACAACGATGGTGTCATTATTTTTAAATTTGCGCATATGCAGTTGGCACAGGGTCATGGCTTTTTCAGGGCCATGAGCCGTACCGTTGACCACACAGCCACACATGCCGCAGATACCCTCCCTGCAATCGTTATCGAATTCAATGGGTTCTTTTCCATCAAGGGCCAACTGTTCGTTGACTACATCCAGCATCTCCAGAAAGGACATGTGGGTATGGATGTCGTTGACCGGAATTGTTTCGAACCGGCCCCTGACCTTGGGTCCTTTTTGACGCCAGACCTTCAGCGTTATATTGATGGTGTTGGTTGTGTGTGTCACTTGTAACTCCTTTGCGTTAATTCAACGTTTTCAAAGGTTAGCGGCTCTTTGTTCAATTTTGGTTCCTTGCCGTAACCGGTATATTCCCAGGCGGCGACATGGCGATAATTTTCATCGTCACGAAGGGCTTCATTTTCTTCGGTCTGGGATTCTTCACGCAGATGACAGCCGCAGGATTCAACGCGTGTCAGGGCATCGGTTGCCATGAGTTCGGCAAATTCAAGGCAGTCGGCCAGCCGGCCGGCTTTTTGCAGGCTGAGGTTGTAGTCCCTGTCGGTTCCCGGAATTAAAAGATTTTGCCAGAACTCTTCGCGCAGGGACTGGATTTGCCCGACAGCTTTTTTAAGCCCGGACTCGTTGCGGGCCATACCCACGTGATCGACCATTATTTTACCGAGTTCACGATGGATATTATCAGCGGTTCGTTTGCCCTTGATAGACATCAGTTTTTTGATGGCGGCATCTGACTGATGGGCCGCGTCCGTAAAGGCCGGGTGCTCTGCCGTGACATTGGAAACCCCGGACTCGACCAGGTAGGGGGCAATGGTGTAGGGGATGACAAAATAGCCGTCTGCCAGTCCCTGCATCAGGGCACTGGCCCCCAGGCGGTTGGCCCCATGGTCTGAAAAATTGCCCTCACCCAGAATAAACAGCCCCGGGATGTTGCTTTGGAGTTCGTAATCCACCCATAACCCGCCCATGGTATAATGGGACGCCGGATAGATCATCATGGGGGTCTGGTAAGGATCTTCGTCGATGATGTTATGGTACATATCGAACAGGTTGCCGTATTTTTTTTGGATCGCCTCTTTTCCGTCGCGTTTGATGGCATCGGTAAAATCCAGATAAACGGCATAGCCGGTGGGGCCCACGCCTTTTCCGGCATCGCACTGTTCCTTGGCGTTGCGGGAGGCCACATCCCTAGGCACCAGGTTGCCGAAACTGGGGTATTTTTCCTCCAGATAATAGCTCCGGTCTTCTTCAGGGATCTGGCTGGGCCGCCTTTTGTCTCCGGGGTTGCGCGGCACCCATACCCTTCCGTCGTTGCGCAGGCTTTCACTCATCAACGTCAGCTTGGATTGATAGTCACCCGTATGCGGGATGCAGGTGGGGTGGATCTGGGTAAAGCTGGGATTGGCAAACAGGGCTCCCTTGCGGTAGGCCTTGAAGAGAGCTCCGACATTGCATGAGGTGGCATTGGTGGACAGATAAAATACATTGCCGTAACCGCCGGTGGCCAGTATCACCGCATCGGCGGCATGGCGCTCTATCTCTCCGGTTATCAGATTGCGGACAATGATGCCGCGTGCCTTGCTGTCCACCAGAACCAGGTCAACCATTTCGCGCCGGGTAAACAATTGCACTTTACCGGCGGTGATCTGGCGGGACAGGGAACTGTAGGCCCCTAAAAGCAGTTGCTGCCCGGTCTGGCCCCGTGCGTAGAATGTACGGGACACCTGGGCGCCGCCAAAGCTTCGGTTTGACAGGAGCCCGCCGTATTCTCTGGCAAAGGGCACGCCCTGGGCCACGCACTGGTCGATGATGTTGTTGCTGACCTGGGCCAGGCGGTAAACATTGGCTTCACGGGACCTGAAATCGCCGCCCTTGATCGTGTCGTAAAAAAGACGCCAGATACTGTCCGCGTCATTGGGATAGTTCTTGGCGGCATTGATGCCCCCCTGGGCTGCAATACTGTGGGCCCGTCTGGGGCTGTCCTGGATACAGAATGTTTTTATATTATATCCGAGCTCGGCCAGGGTTACCGAAGCACTGGCTCCGGCCAGGCCGGTACCGACAACGATAATATTAAATTTTTTTTTATTGGCTGGATTGACCAGTTTCATTTTACCGCGGTAGTTGTCCCATTTTTCCGCAAGGGGACCGGTCGGTATTTTTGCATCAAGCTGCATTGAAATCTCCTTATGCGATTAACGTAATATAGATGGGCAGAAAGCCGAAACCGATGCCGAAGATCACGCTGACGGCAATTCCGAATCCCATGATAAAGGGCGTGTATTTGGGATGGTTGGTGCCAAGGGTTTGAAAGGCGCTCCAGAATCCGTGACTGACATGAACTGCGACCACAATCATGGCTGCAATGTAGACACCCGTGTAAATCGGGTCCCCAAACGCATGGGATACAATTTGAAAAATGGTGGTATCGGTTTTATCCACAAAGTGAAAATTCATCAAGTGGAAAATAACAAACGCAAGCACCAAAAAGCCGGTATAGGGCATTGTGGCGGATCCGATGGTACGGCCGCCGGCGCGTTTGCTGACCTTATAGCGAATCGGGCGGGAACTGACATTCTGATAAAAAAGGATCACGCCGGTCAGCACATGGATGAGCGCCATGGCCAGCAGACCCCATTCAGCCAGGGTAATCAGGGGGCCTAATGCGTGCAGATGTTCGGAATAGGAGTTAAAGGTATCCGCACTTTTGTAAACGGTGAGGTTCCCGGCCAGATGCACGGTTAAAAAGCCGATAAAGCATAAGCCGGTCAGTGCCATCAGCAGCTTTTTGCCGATGGACGATCCAAGGGTTTGAGTAAACCAGTTCATAAGTTCCTCCGGAGTTCATTATGGATAGAATAAAAGTCATGGCAAACCTAAGTGGCAGGTTTTATTATAAAAATTGTCATCTTATGTTTGCAAAGCGCTGCGCCGCTTTCCGGATGCCGTTGCGACCTGTTTAAGCGGTGTTTTTAGGTAAAAAGAATACCTATTCATAAAAGTTCGATCTGTCAATGTAATTATTGAAGGACCATTTATGTGCTTCTAAATTAATTATAATATCAAATAATTGAGTGCTGGACACTATTTTTTATCTCGCAGGAGGCCGTTGTTTTTTAGGGTCGTACATTCTAATGATATCGTAATCCTGAATTTTTTGTTGCCCAAAACCCCCTTGACACAAGTAACGTATCTATATTATCTTCTTTTGTTCAGTTGGGTTTTTATCGGGTTATCTGGCATCTTTCATTTACCGGTTTACCCTTTTTTTTAAAAGGCATCTGTTTTTTGTTGAATTCAAGATGCCGAAATTAGAAATTGGGCAATATATTTACATGCTTTGGTTTTTTTAATTTCGAATTTTTCAGTTTCGAATTTCATGAAGGATGTCGGTTATTTTTATATATGTTATCAATCATATTGATATATTAAACCAATCGGCTTTTCCTGATGTGCGGTTATGAAATCGAAGTAATTTTTTTTAAACGGATCTTTTTGCTATTGTCAGACACATAGGTAAAGCGGAGCGGATTTATGATTTCCGGACAGATAGATATCATTCAGATGGTTAGTAACGCCGGTTTGATGGTGCAGTTGGTGCTTTTTTTGCTGCTTTTTTTTTCCATCACATCCTGGGCTATAATTTTAATTAAACACCTCTATATACGAAGGGCTTTTAGAGAGTCTGCACTTTTTACTGATTTTTTCTGGAAAAGCCGGGATCTTTCAGATGCGTTTGCCCGGGCCAAGCAGTTGCACGGCAGCCCTATTGCCCGGGTTTTCAGGATCGGCTATCTTGAGTTGAAAAAACTCAGCAGGTCGGGCGTTTCTCTGACCGGCAAAGAGATTGGGGCCAAGGAAAAAGAGAGTCTGCCGCTGAGTGCCAAGTTTGCAGGGTCGGATAACCTTAACAGAGCCTTGCGCAGGGCTACGAATACCGAAACCATGCGCATGATGCAAATGGTGCCGTTTCTGGCCACAACCGGGAATACCACCCCGTTTATTGGATTGTTCGGGACGGTTTGGGGAATTATGAATTCTTTTCATAGTATCGGCCAAAGAGGCTCCGCCAGCCTGGCGGTGGTGGCCCCAGGAATTTCAGAGGCGCTGATTGCCACTGCGGCGGGATTGGCGGTCGCCATACCGGCAGTCATTGCATTTAATTATTTTATGCAGAAAATTCGGGTTATTGAGTCTGAGCTTCAAAGTTTTTCTGCAGATTTTTTGAACATTATTGAGCGGGACATCCTAAGTTCAAAGGGGAACGGTCAATGACCATCGGAGGAAACCAGGGAAATTTGATGTCTGACATAAACGTCACACCGTTTGTGGATGTGATGCTTGTTCTTTTAATTATTTTTATGGTGACGGCGCCCATGATGGTGCAGGGGGTAAACGTTGATCTGCCCGAGGCTTCCATCCAGCCGCTTTCTTCGGAAAAAGAGCATCTTGTTGTCACGGTGAATGATCAAAACCAAGTGTTCATCAACGATATTCAAGTCGAGCCTGATTTCCTTCAGGAAAAGCTGATCCGGATACTAAAAAGTGCCAAGGACCGTCAGGTTTATTTTCGTGCCGATAAAACAGTATCTTACGGAATGGTGGTCGGAATTATGGCCGAGATAAAGGATGCCGGAGTCGAAAAACTGGGCATGATCACCGTGCCTTTGCAGGAAGATGAAAAGACATCGGGTAAAAAGCAGTAACTTAATGAAGAAATCTGTTGAGGCACGGGCAACCGCAAATTTCGGAGCACAAAAAAATACTCGAACCTTTGTTTTGATCTATGCGGTTTCGATTTTATTCCATGTGCTTTTTTTCGGAATTTTAATTTATGGACCGACACTGAAACCTCAAAAAAAATTTATTCCTTCTGTAATTGACGTTACTATGGTAAACTTTTCAACACCGGAAGCGATAACGCAACCGGTCAAGCCGGCCGTTGTTGAACCTGAACCGCCGGTGGCTGTGGAAAAAGAGCAAACCGAGATCAAATCGGAACCGAAGGCCGAGGATGTCCCGGAACCGGTTGTAAGTATTAAGAAAGAGTCCGAAAAAGCGGTTTTAAAAAAAAATATTCCCAAAAAGTTGAAACGGTCACTTAAAAAAAAGACATTCAAACGGACAAAGGTGTTGAAAAGTGCTATCCGGCGAATTAAAAAGGATATCGCTAAATCCAAACCCGATCCACTAAAGACAGCAATCGATAAATTAAGACAAAAGGTCGGTGATGCGGATATGCCTGTGGGCCGTAAGGCAAAATCAGTCAGGGGGACCACCGGACAAAGCGGATCATCGGCCGGGCAAAATTCGGACTTGAGTACCGGGCAGATTCTTGAACTGATCGATATCTACCGGGTTGAAATTGCCTTCCAGATTCAGAAAAACTGGGCTTTTTCCGACCAGCTGGCCGGAGGGCGCGATAATTTGAAAGTCAGCATAGCATTTAAAATAATGCCCAATGGTGAGATTAGAGACATTTTTTTTACGGATCGATCAGGCAATAATTACCTTGATGAGTCAACCTATAATGCGATTCAGAAATCCAATCCCGTCAAGCCGCATCCCGAAGGGGTCAGGCGGCCCTATGTGGAAATGGGGCTGGAATTTACACCGGCAGGGATCAATTAAGGTTCCTTTTTACACAATAAAGGCCATGCCTGTGGGGTAAATAAAATCAAAGATCCTGATAAGGCATATAAGATAAAACAATAATGAGGAATATCGTGATTACCGGATTTCAAAAAAAAATCATCTGTTTAACCGGGACCTTTATTTTATTTTTTAGTATGTCCGGGGTCGGCCTGGCAGATTACACTTATATCAATATCAGCAACCCCTTTTTGCGTAAAGTCCCCATTGCCATCCCGGTGTTCAAAAATTTGTCGAAAAATTCTATGGATGCCCAGATGGCCCGGCAGGCCGCTGACATGCTCTCCGATGCCCTTGAATTTACAGGTTATTTCAAGATGCTGGACCGGGGGGCATTTTTGATAAATCCGGGGGGGCTGGCCGTTAAGATGCCGGAAATAAATTTTAAACACTGGACTGTAATCGGTTCGGAGCTCTTGATTACCGGGGCTTATTTAATGAATGGGAATCAGCTTGAGATAGAGCTGCGTCTGTTTGATACGATAAAAGAAAAACTGCTGGTCGGCAAGAGATATAAAGCGGATAAAAGTGACCAGCGGCAAATACTTCATCGTTTCTGCAGCGAAGTTATTTTTCACCTCACCGGTACGCGCGGGCTGTTTAACAGCAAAATCGCCTTTGTGTCCACAGGAACCGGCAATAAGGAAATTTACGCCTGTGAGTTTGACGGTTATCATCCTGAACAAATGACCAGAACAAAACATATCACCCTGTCACCGGCCTGGTCATCGGATAATAAATGGATTGCGTATACTTCATTTATAAACGGGAAGCCTGATCTTTTCATACGGAATTTAAGACAAAAGCGGGGCGCCATTGTCGCCAAAAAAGGTATCAATGCGACTCCCGCATGGGTTCCCGGCCAGTTTTCTCTGGCTGCCACCCTCTCTTTTTCCGGTGATCAGGAAATTTACCTGTTGACCGGAACAGGTAAAATTATTAAAAGACTAACTAATAGCCGTGGCATTGACGTCTCTCCGTCGTTTTCTCCGGATGGGAAACAGATAGCGTTTGTTTCCGAGCGAGGGGGCACCCCTCAGATATACATTAAACATCTGGAAACCGGCGAGGTGACTCGGCTGACCTTTGAGGGTCGCTACAATACCCAGCCAAGCTGGTCACCGGCAGGAGATAAAATCGTGTATTCGGCAATGGAAAACGGCCATATCAATATCAGGGTGATTGATATAGATGGCCGCGGATTGATGCAACTCACCCATGATGCGGGAAACAATGAGGGCCCAACCTGGTCCCCGGATGCAAGCATGATTGCATTCAGCTCGACACGGGAGGGATTGTCCAGGATTTATGTCATGACGTCATACGGAACAGATCAAAGGCGTTTGTTGACTTTGCAGGGGGAACAGAGCAACCCGCAATGGTCATCTATTATTCCCAACAATTGAATGCTTATTTTTGGAAGGAGGAAAAATGCGGAAAAGAATAATGATATGCTTAGCTTTGTTGCTTGTTGTACCGGGGTTACTTTTTTTTACTTCATGTGCGAAAAAGACAGTTCAGTCGGAGCCGACGTTGACCCAGCAGCCGCAGCAGCCGCAGGTACAGCCGGAATCGGCACAGGATGATGCTGCAGCCATACTGGCTGCAGAAAAAGCGAATCAGGAGGAGCTGGCCAGGCAAAAAGCCCTTGAGGAAGAACAGCTTAAGACAGCCGCTGCGGAAGCTGCCGAAGCTGAACAAAGCGAGGCAATGGTGGCTAGGAACATGTTTGTGAACGAAGATATCTATTTTGAATTCGATAGCTACGTGCTTTCAGGGGCTGCCCAGGATATCCTGATGGGCAAGGCCCAATGGTTGCGTATCAATTCCGATGCATCGGTGACGATCGAGGGACATTGTGATGAAAGAGGCACCAATGCATATAACCTGGCCCTGGGGGACAAACGGGCCGAGATCGTCAAAGGATATCTGGTGAATGTGGGTATCGCTGCCGGTCGTCTGATGACCATCAGTTACGGTGAAGAACATCCCGTGGATACCGGGAATTTTGAGGAAGCCTGGGCCAAGAATCGGCGGGCTCATTTTGTAGTGGATTAAAAGGGCCGGCTGTTTCATGGGATGCGGCACCTTCACTATTGCTTGGAAGCAGAGAACAACGCCAAATAGAACGATCTCGCACAAAGTATTTTTTGATTGCCCGCCTTATCGGCGGGTAATCTTTTGGTGATCTGCATTATTATCATTTAAAGGATGGCTATAATGAAACCCGCTTTCTTAATGACATTTTGCATGATTCTTTTATTTTCCGGGTGTGCTTTTCAAGATGATGTCAATCTGCTGAACAACCGGCTGATGTCCATGGAACGTCGTATACGTTCCATGGACAGACACAGTGCTGATCTGGGGGAAAAGCAGTCCACTCTGGAAGCCTCAATAACAGATCGTCTTCAGGTCAGAGAATCGGTTGAACAGAAAATTAAAAATCGGTCGGCTGAAACAACCGCCAGTATTGAGGAGATCGGGGTTGAGATTCGCAAATTACAAGGCAGGCTGGATGAAATCCAATATATTTTAAAAAAAGAGGGCACGACAAACCAGGACACGTATCGGAAATATGAAACCTTGATGCGGCAGTTACAGGCATCTGTTTCTGACGGAGAACAGCGGATCGCCCAGTTGGAGCAATATTTAAATCTGGAAAAAACCAGGGCAGCGGCAGTTGAGTCAACCGCAACGCCGGTGCAGCATACGCTTTCCGAGGACGAAAGATATCAGCTGGCCAAGCAAAAGTTTGACGCGGGTGATTTTGATGCGGCCCTGGCGGGATTCAGCGCCCTGATCAAACGGTATCCAAAGTCAAACCATGCCGATAACGCCCAGTTCTGGATCGGTGAAATTTATTACCGGGAAAAATGGTATGAGAAAGCAATTCTGGAATATCAGAAGGTTATTGAAAAATATGCCGGCGGCAACAAAGTGGCCGCCGCACTTTTGAAGCAGGGCTTTAGTTTTGATAATCTCAAAGACAAGGCCAATGCCCGTCTGCTTTTGCAGGAATTAATTAAAAAATTTCCCGAATCAAAAGAAGCCCAGATTGCGAAAAAAAAGCTGAAAGGGCTTTAGGATTTAGCAGTAATGGCCAGAATAATCGGCATTGACCCGGGACTGGCGGCAACCGGGGTTGCCGTTGTCAGGGGACATGGAATCAAGGTCGACGGCTATTCCTTTGGCAGTATCAATACGTCAAAGAAAATTTCACTTCCCCAGCGCCTCCATCTGATTTATACTAAACTTTCCCATACGCTCACTACTGAAAATCCAGATCTTATGGTGGTGGAGGATGTTTTTTCCCTTGAAAAATATCCCAAGTCGGGCATTACGCTGGGAAAGGTGACCGGGGTGATTCTGCTGGCCGGATGCGAGCACCGGATTCCGGTTGTTGAAGTATCGGTCCGGGAGGTCAAACAAATCCTTACCGGGAACGGGAATGCAAGCAAGGCCCAGCTTGAAAAGGCGGTCAGGCATGAACTGAACCGGGAAGTACCCATCCGGCCTTTTCATTCTTCGGATGCCCTGGCCCTGGCCTTGATCGGCATGTACCGCTATGCCCTGTAGGATAGTAATCGTAATCCTGCTCTTATTTTAATCAGGGTTCAGAACAAGAGAAAGTGTTGCAATGATGCGCAAGGCCAATCGCTGCAGTGTTTGTTGACAGATTGTGAGCTGTATACCGACAACCGTGAATGGTAACTTATGATGTTTCGATAAGGCAATAACCCCTGATATCGGATGCTTTTTATTTACGGCGTACGCCTTTTCAACAGCACTGGTTTTTTCGGCTATTTCTTTGATTCGTAAAAATTTTGTAAATGGAGCTGTCACATGATCGGTTATCTGGAGGGCCGGCTTTTAAAGAAGGAAGAGGAACGGATACTTTTGCTCGTCAATCAGGTTGGTTATGAAATTCTTCTGCCTGTAGTGGTGATGGAAAGCATGAATTCGCGGCAGGAAGGCGATGAAATTTCTCTTTATATCTTTTATTACCAGACGGATCGGCAGCCCAAGCCTGTACTGATCGGTTTTAATCTTGAAGTCGAGAAGGATTTTTTTCAATCCTTTATCTCGGTGGAAGCCATCGGCCCATTGAAAGCGGTCAAGGCCA
>Ga0307991_1001055_pt1 | contig 19626 bp, 17 predicted proteins | sample EllFjometagen131_FD_203146 | JGI IMG/M metagenome (GOLD analysis project Ga0307991, IMG submission 203146) | Marine microbial communities from Ellis Fjord, Antarctic Ocean - #131 | ecosystem: Environmental > Aquatic > Marine > Unclassified | place: Southern Ocean | collected 2014-10-08 | reverse complement strand
TCTGTTGAAGTAACTATCGATTCAATTTACCTTGTTCTGCCAAAACAAGTTATCCTCTGTAGCAATCAGCAAGTCATCCTAGATGCCGGAGAGGGGTATTTAGAATACAACTGGAACAGCGGACTTCACTCAGACAGGTATTTAACTATTTTCGAGGGGGGCGAGTACTCTGTTACTGTTACCACTAAAGATGGTTGTTATGGCAATGACACAACCCAAATTGTAGAAGATACTCTTTATTTAACCTACCAGACCACTAATGAAATATTCCCGGAAGGTAATAATGGCACAATTGAAATAACAGTTACCGGTAATCATTCACCTTTCGATTATCTCTGGAATACTGGTGAAATGATACAGGATATTTCAAACCTTGAAGCAGGTATATATATTATTCAGGTAACAGATAATGCCGGTTGTATTTTGGAAGAAGAGATCGTATTGGAAAGCGAAACAGCCTCAGGCATCCTTGATATTTTTAACCAACCAAATCCTTTTCACGATATCACAAGGGTAATATATTCACTACCTGAATCAGCGAAAATTGATATCTCGGTATTTGACATGAGTGGTAGGAAAGTAATGATACTTATAAACAGGAAAGCACGGGAAGGATGGCATACATTTACTCTCAACAGGAATAACCTGGTTAGCGGTGTTTATTACCTTCAAATACAAACCAACAAAGGACTCGTTTCCAGAAAAATGATAATTATGGAACAGAAATAATAAACAATGAATTTGAAAAAATATATATCCCGGGTATTCACTTTATTATCTATTCTTTTGTCAATGACATTTTCTGCCAATTGCCAGAAAGCCTTCCCTGAGCTAGATAAAATTATCCCCCCTTCACCTACTGCTTCCACGCTTGGTAAATTTGCCGATTTACCTGTAAGCTTCTATACCGGTACTCCCGGAATTTCAATCCCACTTTGGACAGTGAAAGGACGGAAGCTTTCTTTCCCCGTTTCGTTATCATATCATGCATCCGGTATCAGGGTTGATGACATAGCCGGATGGGTTGGTACAGGCTGGAGTCTTAATGCCGGAGGTGTAATCACAAGAACCATCAGGGGAAAGGCAGACGATTTGCAATCCGGATACTACCATGGCAATGCTAATGGTTTACCTTCACTCGGAAATAATCTTTTTGAATATGCCGAATGGATGCCACCCGGTGAAAATGATTATGAAAGAAATTTATACCTGCAAAATATAGATAATGGCATAGTTGATGCTGAACCGGATATTTTCTTTTTCAACTTCAATGGTCGCTCCGGTAAATTTGTTTTTGATACCGATGCCAATGTCAGGATCTTATCCCTTCAAAATATACAAATAAATCCTGAATTCGGAACAGATAATAAAATAATCCGATGGGAAGTAATTGATGAGACCGGCAACAAATACCTGTTCGGAGGTAGCAATGCTATCGAAACTACAACTCCCCTGACAATAAACGGCAATCCGCAAGAATCATTTATTTCAAGCTGGTATCTGGAAGAAATACAAACAGCTAATAATGAGGATGATATACAATTCAACTATATCGATTATAACATTGTCCAAAAGTATCCGGTACCACACCGTAAAGGAGGATGCACTTCACCTGAATGGGAAGATTTGAAGAAATATACCCAGACAAATATCCAGGGAAAATATCTTTCACAAATAAATTACTCCAAAGGCACAGTGATCTTTGATACTTTGGTTATACCGGGTTTCAACGGACAAACCCATACTGCTTTAAATGAGATTTTAATACGAGCAAAACCATCAAACCAGACAGTCAGGCAATACAAATTTACCTACAGCTTTTTTCCTGTTGAATGTCCCAACTGCGATCAGGATTGGCTGGGACCTACACTAAGGTTACGCCTGGATAAGGTAAGAAAACTTTCAGGGGATGGAAATTCTGGTAATCCTCCTACGAGGTTCTTTTATAATGAAACACCACTCCCACCACGTGGATCATTTTCGCAGGATCACTGGGGATACTACAACGGAGCTGAAAATGAATTTCTAATTCCTACGGTTACAGTACAGAATCATGATAATATTGACCAGATACCTCCTTATACTGAATCACCAATTAATGTAAATTTTGAGAAATTAATGCGGATAAACCTGGTTTTACCAAATACCGAAACCAATGTGTGGGAACTGGCAGGAGCAAACAGGGAACCCGATCCTGCTTCCATGAAGGCAGGCATCCTCGAAAGAATTGTCTGGCCCACCGGGGGTACTACCGTTTTTGAATATGAGCCACATGATTTTGGGTTCATTAGTAAACCCCCAAAGCCAAACCAGGAAATACAAACTGCATATTGGGATAATATCCATCAGGATAACGTTGTTCAAAAAATATTCTATGTTCCCTTTCCCCAAGAGGTTAAAATAACAACACTATTTTATATAATCCAGGGCATAAAAGACCCTGATGATGATCCATCAGTAAATTCTAGAATATTAATTAAAACCAAGCCGGGAGTTATTCCTGCTGAAACTTTCTGGTCATATTCATTTGGCGATACACCTGATAATTATACAGCGGATGCAACATTCCCGGTATACCTCGATGAAGGAGAATACCTGTTTGAAGTTATCGCGGGTGAAAAAGGCGATCTTACATGTGCTATTCTTGAATACCGCAAATCTATTCATGATCAGACTATACCAATTTATAATAACGAATATGAAACACAGGTACTTCATTCTGGTCAGGAACATTTTCCAGATGATATCAGTTATTATATGTCAACTCCTATAGTTCAAACCGGGGAAGACAAGGAAATAATCAATATTGAGTTTCGCTTCCACAGCAACTTGCATCCCAATGTGATCTCTGAATCTGAAACTACTGCTCAATTCACCGTTGTTGCTATTACAAACCAACAAAATGATGAGCAGGTTTTTAAACGTTATTATTATGGAGATGATCTGATAAAATGGGATGAGGGCAAAAATGAATATTATTACCAGGGAGAGACAACATTTGTACTTGAGCCAGGGCAATATGAAATTGAATTTATGCCCAGGATAGACTCGGAATGGGGATGGATAATGGTAAACCATGAAAAAATGGTTACTTCTAACAACTGGAAAACAGCGGGCGGACTGAGAGTTAAGAGTATCCTGAATATGGATAATGAATCAGATACTTTAACAATTCAAAATTTCTCATACCGGATGGATGATGAACCGGGAACCCGCTCCAGCGGGGTTTTGCTTTCCTATCCTGTTTATTATGATAAACCTGACGAGATATATTTTGCATCTGAAGGAGGTATCAGTTTTGGTGACTGTATCCCTATTAACCTTTATTCACAAGGAAAAAATGCGCTCGGGACAACCTCAGGAAGCCACATCGGATACAGGGACGTTACTGTAAGCCAACCCGGGGCAGGTAGGACAGTATACACCTATTACTCACCCGAAGATAACCCTGATATATCTAATACATCCTTCCCCTTCCCTCCCACCACATCCTACGACTGGAAAAGGGGAATGCTTAAAGAGAAAAAGATATACACTGAGAATGGAAACATAAGGCTTAAAGAATTATATGAATACAACCCTACAAGTGACATTACTAATTTGCGGGTGATCCCCGGATTAAAAGTTGTACAGCGCTCACCGGAAAATGACGGGATCAATATGTATGAAAAATATATGACTGTTGCGGGATGGAATATTCAAACCGGCAAATCAACAACAAAATTCGATATCAACGGAAACAATCCTGTTACAACGGAAGAAACCTACACCTATAGCCCACAACATCTCAGTATGATAGTCTCGGAAACAGAAAATAGTGATAGCAGTATTCTAAAAACTAATTTATATTACCCTGAAGATATAGACAATCCCACAACAGCGATCAATGAACTTATAAACCGGCATATTAATTCTCTTATAAAAAGCGAAACTTTTAATAACGGGAACAGGATACGGGGAAAGCAACTACAGTACAAGATATTTCAGGATCCGGTCAGGGTTCTTCCATACCAGGCTGAAGAGTTAGAAGGTAAAGCATATGTTCTGAAAACCACATTCGATAAGTACGACGAATATAGTAACCTCCTCCAGTTTCACCGTGAAGACGATATTTATCAAAGCTTCAACTGGGATGACCAGAACAATTATCCAATTGCTGAAATTGTTAACTCGGAACACTATACAGGATTAACCGGTTACCCTGAAGAAGCAAGGATAACCAGGTATTCATACAAGCCATTGATTGGAATTGAATCTGTTACCGATCCGAATGATGTTTCAACATATTATACTTACGACTTGATGGGAAGATTAACCACCATTTTCGATCAGGACCACCATATTATTAAGCAAACAGATTATAGTTATAAATCATTCACCGGTGATACTACGGTCAATGAATTGCCACCAGAAGCACCAAATTACTCCGTCCCTGCCACTGGTATTTCAGCATCTCTTAATCCCATTGCTTCAAACTGTGCTACAACGCTTACAGTAAATGGGGGACATCTGGGTAAAGACGCAAAATGGCACTGGTATGCAGATCACTGTGCAATGAATTATATAGGAACCGGTGAATCTGTTAATGTTTCGCCCGATGAAACAACAACCTACTATGTCAGGGCTGAAGGTACTGCGAATAATACACCATGCACTACTCTCACTATCAACGTATTGCAGGTATCTTTCAATCCTTTACCGAATTCACTGGATTTCCCTATAGAAGGAACAGATGGAACGCCTGCTTCTGTATTCATAAATTACAACGGATGTGATAACTGGGATGTATCTGAGGAATTGTCGTGGATAACACTTGTTGTTGAAGAAAATTATTTCAATGTTGAATGTTTATTCAACAATACTTTCAATACATTAAGCAGCAATATCAAGCTCTCAGGTAATGGTACTAATTTGTATATCCCGGTAACACAACAAGGACTTGTTCAACTGGAAGTTATCCTTATACCTTCACTTAATATTGTTAATTATAACGAAGAGATCACTGTAACGGCAAATATTACAGGCGGTGTGGGGCCATTCACCTACCTGTGGGAAAAACGTAACGATGGGACAAGTGACTGGACATACATTAAAGAAGAGACAACTAATAACCTGACATCATCAACAGGTCCCCTGACTATAGACAATGATGTTTGTTTCCGTTGCAGAGTATCATCGGAATACCAGAGCGTTACAGAATCAACACCCATGATAATATTCATCCCGGATCACTCCGAGCCCGCAACAGGTATTTCAGCATCTCTTAATCCCATTGGTTCAAATTGTGTTACAACACTGTCAGTAATCGGAGGATATCTTGCTGCTGATGCAGAATGGCACTGGTATTCAGGTAGCTGTGCGGAAAACCTTATAAGTACAGGAGCATCTGTTAATGTTACTCCGGATGAAACAACAACTTACTTTGTACGGGCTCAGGGCAGTGCAAATAATACAACTTGTGTTAGTCAAACTATTAATGTAACGCCGGTTTCGTTCAATCCATCTCCGGGATCAATCGATTTCACTTATGAGGGTACAGCCGGGACATTCATGTTAGTTCTCACAAATTATAATGCATGTGACACATGGGAGGTTTCAGAAAATATGGATTGGATAACACTGGTCAAAGAAGATATTAGTTTCAGAGTAACTTGTGAAGCTAATAATACTCTTGATGCCAGAAGCGGTAATATCAATCTCTCAGGTGGCGGGGAAAATGTTAGTATTCCGGTAACCCAGCATGGGCTTGTTCAACTTGAATCAAACCTGTCCTATACACCTTCTGTTGTTTATGGCAGGGAAAAGATCACCGTAACGGCAAATGTTACCGGTGGTGTTGGACCGTACACATACCGGTGGGAAAAACGAAACGAAGGGGTAAGTACCTGGACTTACATTACAGAAGAGACTACAAGCAGCCAGACATCTTCAATAGCTCCGCTTATCGGAAATAGTGATGTATATTTTCGCTGCCGGGTTACATCGGTTTACCAGGAAATAACGGAAACGATCCTAGTGATACTTTTTGAGGATCCGGATTGAATGTCAGAATAATTCACCGGATGATGATTTTTATTTTTAACATAAATAGGATAAATTTGAATAGAAATCAATAAACAAAAACATTGCTAAACCAACCATGTATTATGTTTATTAGATGTATCTGTCTTATTATGTTTTGGTTAATAGGAATAGTAGTCTGTACACATAAGTAATGTAATGGTAATAGGTTTGGGTTAGCAACAAGTTAGTCAGAATTTAAACAAAATACAAAAAAGATTATATTATGAAAAGTATGCTCTCAATACTTATCTTAATAATAGTTTCATTTATATCCTGCAATAAGGATGATGTCTTAGAGGTTATAATTGAAGAAGTTCCCAAACTTAAAACTTACGAAGTATCAGAAATAAGTGTGTATTCAATTCAAGTAGGTGGAGAAATATTAGATGAAGGTGATTCTGATGTTTTTGAACAAGGAATAGTTATTGGACTTTCCCCAACACCTACAGTTAAGAATAATTTAAACATATTTATTATTGAAGCAGATGATTCAGGTAAGTTTAAATTAACTTTAACTAGCATTCCATCAAATACTATTTATTACATTAGAGCTTATGCTATTAACTCACAAGGGATTGGCTATGGAAATGAGATTCAATTTAAGTCGTTAGAAAATAAAACATATGTAGGTGACATAACTCTTTCTACTCAAGACGAAGTTATAGAATTTGGTAAAGAAAACTACAACACTATTGATGGTAGTTTGTCTATTGAAGGATCTGTAACAGGTTTGTCTCCATTGGAAGAACTTGTCATAGTAAATAATGAATTTAAGGTCACTAACACATCAAGCCTAGAAGATTTTAAAGGACTTGAAAACCTAAAAAGAACTGGAGCTGTTTTTCCTAATGGATTTCGTATTGAGAACAATACTGGTTTAGTAAGTTTTCAAGGATTAAATGGTCTAGAGATGACTAGAGGAAAATTCTATATAATCAATAATAACTCTATTATAGATTTGCATGGATTAGAAAAATTATATGCAGTAAGTGCTGGAGATTTATTGATAAGTGATTGTAATAATCTCCAAAATCTCTCAGGTTTAGAAAATTTATTATTCATTGGAGATTCATTTTTCCTTATTCGTAATCCACAACTGACAGATATATCTTCTCTAAGCAATCTCAACTATATTGCTAGAAGAATTTATATTATAGAAAATAATTCACTGCAAAATTTGAATGGATTAGAAAGTATTACTACTGTGACGGGTGTCGAACTTCGTGATAATGATGTACTCACAAACTTAGATGGTTTAAATAATTTGACGTCTGTTGGCGAAATTATTTATATAACATCTAATGAGTCTTTAAATGACCTTTCGGCATTTAAAAATATTATTTCCGTTGAATATTTAACAATAGATAATAATAGTTCACTATCAAATTTGCAGGGCTTTAATAATCTGTCAACTATTGGAAATAGGTTATTTATATCCTGTAACTCTAATCTAATTACTCTTGATGGCATCGAAAAACTTGGCTCTCTAGCAAGTCTATATATTCATTTAAATAGTTCTTTGATAGATATTCAAGGATTAAGTGGTTTAGTAACTATAACAGGTAGCTATTCTATTACTATTGGACATAATTCAAGCTTACCAAATCTTAATGGTCTTGATAGTTTATCACAAGTTGATGGATCCATTCAAATATTTAATAATACTGTATTATCAGATTTTTGTGGGCTTCAGCCCTTGTTTTCAAATGGCACTTATAATGGGTATCTAAATTTTTCTGAAAATATGATGAATCCAACTATGGATGATATTATTAATAATTGTAACTAATATAAAAACAATTGCCACAGCATAATAAAACAGTGATATTTTTTTCCGTTGCCTGGTAACTTCGGAATACCAGAACATAACCGAAACTATACTGGTTAAATTGTTTGAGGATCCGGATTAAAATTCCTCCTCACTAACATTACGAATGATTATTTGACGTTCAATGACGGAATTGATCTTATTGGGCGGCATGGGTAATGTCGTTTCACTGATAACGAATTCAACCATTGTGGCTTTTTGCACCCAATTAGTTTTAAGGTCTTTATAAATATCCCCTTTGTAATGTGAGCTGCCTGTAGTCTGAACTTCCATGTTCGGCATCGGATTCATTATCATTTTGAATGAACTCTCACCGGAATCGTACTCAATAAGGGCACATGACCTGCCGTTCACTACACTCAATCCTTTGAATTCAAGGGTTATTTCACCATTTTTGAAAAACGAACCTTCAGAAGTATTGCTTCCTAAATTTACCGGCGGTTCGGAAAATGCAGCAGCATGAACAATTTTTTGTCCGATTTTTGTTAAATCCTGAATACCGCTGCCTTCCGGTGCCCTCCCGGCAAATACATTGCAAAAAGAATGAAAGTCGATAAAGGCATTATAAACATGATATGATTTATCGGGTGGTATAGTATTTCCGTTGCCGTCTGCCAGGTTTTCGAATTTGCTGTGGTTTATTCCAAATACCTGACCCTTCTCGTCTATTCCCGCCTTATTAAACAAATACTTCCAATTTTTGAGAACCGGTATCTCTGCTTCCGGATTGTCACCCTGCTGTACGGTAAAACGCACACATGTATATTCGTCACCCTCTTTCCCGGCGATTTTGGCAGGAATACATTTGAGACGAAGCCGGAATATGTCAGTGCCAACACGCTTTCCGTCTAATGCATAGGAAATAAGCCTGGATTCCATCAGAAAATACTGTGTTTCCTGAGCAGGTTCACCTGCCAGATCGAATTCCTGATCTAATATTGAAGGTGTTTGAGCTTTAATAATATTAACGAGAACAAAAATAGAAACGAAACTAATAATCGCTGATTTAAATAACTTGCTTTTCATGGTCTTATCATTTAAATTTTTTTTATGTAAATCATTTCTGATAATTTGCTGACTAAAATAATAGTTTTAATGTTAATTAAAAAATGATACACATATATACAGGTTCTTAAAAATTCACCGGGTGACCTGGAGTCACCTGGTGAATAAATTTAAATCTTTTTTATTAGATACCGGTAAAAAAGAAAATTGTTTATAACGAATTACCGGCAAATGCCGTCCGCCAGCTGGCGGATTGAATTTGCCGGCTTGTTATATGAAGTACCACGCTATAGCCTCATAAAGAAACTTTATACTACAATGTTAAAAGGGTCCAAAGCCCCCCTGCTGCATCAATTACACCAAACATGATGAGTACAGGCGGAGCTTTCTTGGTAACAACAAGTAGAATGAAACTAATAAGTACTGCAAACCTTCCAGCCACGGTTGCCCAAAAGATAGTTGCTAGTTCATTTTGGGCAATGATAATATAATAAAAGCCTAATATTACGATAATAGTACCCAATACTCTTATCCAGGGCTCATTTGTTTTAGGCAATTTAAATAGTGGTAAAACTGTGTTTGGGATCAATAAGAAACCAGTTCCAACAAGAACTATATAAATACCAAATACGAAAATACTAATAGCTGACGGACTCATATTTACCTCCTTTTTTATTAACAGACTATAATATGGTTTTTCATATAACGGCTGGTGTTTTAATCTTCTATTCTGTTTCTTCTGTTTCAGCTTCTACTTCGCCCTCCTCAATTTCCTCATCATAGGATAGAGTACTAACAAAGGATAGATATACAATTTTCCATTCGCCATCAACTTTTTCCAGAAATCTAACGCTTATTTCTTCACCGGTAACTTCACCTTCACTATTATATATTACTTGATCATAGATAGCCCAGGCACTTTCTTTATAGACTTTAATTCTATAATTTGTATTCTCAAATTTAGCTGTTGATGGTTCAGGATTATTCTCAAGATATTCCTTAAAATATGAACTATTTTTTTTCCAGCCAACTCCATACATATAACCGGATTTCCCGGTTCCTAACCAAATACTGGTTTCATCCTGGATCCAGGTCGCAGCAAGGCGGTCAAAATCCCTATCGTAAGCAGCATTCGTTTCTTCTTCGAGAACAGCAATTATGGCTGCTTTTTCTTTTTCAATGTCAATTTTTTCCTGGCAGGAATTGCCTGCCAATAACATCAGAGCAAATAATGCAAATACATACTTTTTCATAATTAAATAGTTTTAGGTTAATAAGTAGAAATTCACAATTTTATATAAGTTACAAAACAATTCAGATAAAAAAGGAAAATCAAAATATATTACATGAATGTCTCAGGTTTTAGAAATGCTAAAACAGGAAATTGAAATTTATAAACCTTTGTTTGAAGAATTCACCGGATGACTCCCAGTCACCCGGTGAATTGGTTTTAATCCTTTATTTTTTGGATGCCGGGCTTAAAGAATATTATTTATAACGGTTCCGTGTAGTATTAGTAAGGGAATGCGGAATCACTACCCTACCAACCTTTGATGAAATTGATGTGGGAATCGTGTCCCGAAAACCGGTTAAACCATTATTAATGTTACAGGTTATTGGCGATAGTTAAATAATTATTTTTCAACATTATCTGCCGAAAGTTTACAATCAAATAATTTCTGTTTGCCAGTTAATTCATCAAGTAGGGCCAATCTGTTTCGTGCCACTAAAATACCCATTTTAGGTATTTGCTCTATATAATAGGTTTTATCTGCTTCTAATACTATCGGAAATATATCTTCATTTTCTGCTTTAGAAATAAATTCATGATTACCTGGTTCTTGAATTGTATAAACATATCTTTTCCCACTTGTTGAACCAATAAATTTATAATCACAAGAAACTTTAAATTTAACAGCACCACCCATTGAGGATGGCCTTACTATATAAACTAAAGCTTTACCTGTTGGTGCGACTAAGTTTTTTGCTTTTTGATCAACTTCAATAGAAGCTTTTGGCACCATACAACCTGATACCATGATACCAATAATAAAAATGCTAATAATTTTTTTAATTGTTTTCATAACCATAATGAATTTAAGTGAATAATAAATTAGATTTATTTAGATTTAGATTTATAAAGAATAAAACCTGATAAAAAAGATATAACCATAAATAAGATACCTATTAATGAACCTTTTCTAATGATAAGACTTATTCCATAAAAAAAAAGCAAAATAATAATTACAAAAAACGCGAGAAATATTATTCTTTTCATTTGTATTAATGGTTATATGTTTAAATTCAGTTTAGCAAATATCGTATGGCGTCTCAATCCTCTATTCTGTTTCTTCTGTTTCAGCTTCTTCTTCGCCCTCCTCAATCTCTTCTTCATCATCCCCTTCGTCCTCCCAGGTTGAAGTACTAACCATGGAAAAATATACAATTCTCCATTCGCCATCAACTTTTTCCAGAAATTCAACATGTATACTTTTATTAGTTAACTCACCTTCACTATTATACCCTTCATTATCAAAGACAGCCCAGGCACTTTCCGGGTAGACTTTAATTTTGTAATTTGTTTTTACCTCTTTTGATCCATCTGGTTCAGGTGCACTTTCAAAAGCATCTTTTATAAGTGAATTAAGCTCTTCCACCCCAACAATATAGGTATAACCGGATTTGTTGGCTTGTAATCTAACAGTGGTTTCATCCTGTACCCAGGTTGCAACCATGCGATCAAAATCACTGCCATAAGCAGCATTTGTTTCTTCTTCGATAACAGCCTTAATGGCTTCTTTTTCTTTTTCGACGTCAATTTTTTCCTGGCAGGAATTGCCTGCAAATAACGATCCGCAAATATGGGTAGGTTGGGCATTCCGAGCCACCCACTTATCAGGCAGTTAATATGTTTGTTTTGTGTACTCAATTCAAAATCAGCACTTTCCCCCAGCTTACCTATATTTGCTGTTGGCAGAAGTGGAATCTTCCATATAATAGAAGTTACCAGGCTGTTTGAACAGTCACTATCACTTCTTGTTTCCCGTCTTTTAGACAATCTACAAACATTTTAAGATATTCAGCGGCTTTTTCCTCACCATATTTAGCGGTCAAAAAAAACATCATGTCATAACCGACAGGGCTTGTTGCCGGATCCATCAAATAAAAATATGTATATGTTCCGTCCTCGTTTTGTTCAACAGGTTTTAGTATCCTTACTATATTTAAAAGTTGCGGATCATACTCTGCCACAGCCGGGCCTAAGTAGTTGGAGTTAAAATCCTCAAACTGTGACACTTTATCAGCTTTGATAGGATTCCAGACTACCCATACGGTGTCATTTAAAGATGCCCTGGGCTGCGGTGCAGGATTACTTGTGTTCCAGATATCTTTGTGAAGTTTCCATTCGTTACCTTGCTTTTCCCATGTTACAAAATATTTTCCGTGGTCGATCAATATATCACCTGGAGCATAAAGCTTATAGCGCCCTTCTTCAATAGCAAAATCCCCATAACCTTCAGCAGTAACAGTTTCCAAATGGGCTTTCTTAATCCCCATATTCATAGCAGCATTCCAAAATCCTTCAATAGCTTCTTGTCCTTCAATTACATCACTATTTGAAGGATACAATTTTGCGTCAATTGTGTAATACTTGGCTAATGCATTTGCATCACCATTGTTAAATGCTTCCATAAATCCTTTATTAGCCTCTGTAATTTCACTAGTTACATCTGTTGGCCCTTGAGTGCAACTATTGAATATTAGACAAACAAGAAAAAAGAAAGCTAAACTGGCGGTAAATGTTGTTTTGTTTTCCATTTTGATAAGTTTTAAAATGTTAAGTAAATTATTTGATTAATCGAATTTGAACTTCGGATTGATTTCATTTCTGCCAATAACATCAGAGCAAATAATGCAAATACATACTTTTTCATAATTAAATTGTTTTAGGGTTAATAATTAATCTGTGATAATTATTTATTAATATACTGATAATGAACGCTTGCCGATAACCAGTTAGCGGTTAAACGTAGTACAGCTTATAAATACCATTCCCTTCAATCCACTCACGAAAATGTAAAATATGTTTTCTTCAGTAACCTGAATCTAAATAAGCTTTACTGAGTATCTACCCGCTTACTATGTGCCGTTTTAATGCTTGAGATAATCAATAAAATGCTATTGTATAACCCAGTCGGTGTAATGTTTTTCGGAATATATTCCCAATTTGTTTAACTCTTCCTGAACAGGTTGTAATTTCTCAAGCTTGGAATTGAATAATTCTGTGCCGGTTCCTTCTTGCGAGAAATATTTATCCCTAACCTCCACTGATTTAAAGACCCAAAAAGTACCTTCACAATTCTCATCATTCCCTCTATCACCCACCGCTATATACACTTTAATATCCCCCTGGAATTGCTTTTCAAATTCCGGGATGTATTTGTTTTGGTAGAAATCCATAAATTGGTTATACGTAACATCAGACTCAAGAATTGTGGTCCCCACATGAAAACCAACCAGGTTTCCTTTTTGCAATGTCTGTCCAAAAGTGGTTCCTGCCAGTAAGAGCAGGGCTGCTGCTGTTAAAATTAGTTTTTTCATGATTTGGTAGGATTTAAATTAGCTAATAATAAAAGTTAAGTCAATAAGAAAAGACAGAAAAGATATTGATAAAATGGCACAAAAAATGCTTTGTATCATATTACATAAAATACCATACTGTATTGTATATTAAACAAAAATATAACAATCTTTGGATAATTACAATACAATTATTGACTAATTTGAATCGATTGGGATAACTAATTGATTGAAAAGTATATAATATAAACTTTTGGAGAGAAAAGGGGAATAACTGGTGTTAGTTAAACATGTTATTAATCTCAGGGATTAGTTCATTTATTTCTGATTTCGACCCATTATAAAAGAGCTGATATATTCCAATCAATAAGGCAAAATTTAGCTTCGCCATAATCGAGGCTTTTTTAGAATCAAATCCTGTATCCAGATATAGTTTTGTAAGATATTCAATCCGTATAACATCAGTTTTGTCTAACTTTTGTTTTACCTCTTTACTATGGGAGCCCCAGGCCCTTAGCGAAACCTTTTCTTTTGAGATATTATTAATAATTTGCCGGTTAATATAATTAAGCCTTCCTTTTGGAGTTGGAATATCGTTAAAAGACTGATCAAGGTTTATCCTCTCCTTATTAAACAGGTATTCAAGCAACTTACTATAATAATCGTTGATATTCTTGAAATGATGATAAAACGAACCTTTTGTAACTTTTAAACGTTTGCATAAATATTCAATCTTAATATCTGTAAATGAGGTTTTACTTAATATGTCTAATCCTGTTTGTAACCATTTTTCTTTATTGAGCCTTTTCATAATTTAAATTTTCACATTATTTTCTTATAAAAAATTGAAAATGCAAACATAATAAAAATCGCAAATTATCCAATTAATTAAGTAAACTCATTTAAGTAAATAAAGGAAAATCTAAATATATTAAATGACTGTATCAGGTTTTGGAAATACTAAAACAGGAAATAAATATTTTTACAAAAACAGCTTATTAATAAACTACTTCAAATGTTGTAAGCTATAAGCCCGGAATTGAACTAATCAGTTGGTTTATCCTGATATTTGGTTAAGCCAAATACTTCAATAATATTACTTCCAGCATTTACTCTGTAAACGATGGTATATCCTCTAAAAACTAAGTCCCTAATGTCCTGGTTGTCAAAATATATTGACTGTCTGTTAGCATAAGGCATTTTAGCAATTTTATTAATTTCTTTCAATAATTGATTCTTGAATCTTTTTGCTCTTGAAGGGGAGTCTTTTGCGATGAAATCAATTTGCCGTGTCAGACGATTTACGAAGGTATCTTTAAATAGTATTTTCACGATTTTTAATGACATTATCTAAATGAGCTTCGAGTTCATAAATAGATTGAAATTTGGCTTTACCATCATTGATCTCATCCAATTCGTTTTGAAGATATTTCTGATACTCGAAATAAGAAGGATCGTCAGGAATAATTTCAATCTCGTTTCTACTAAATTTACTCAAAAGCCACATTACTTTATCGTAAACTTTATCATTTATTTTAAGTCTGACTGTTTGCATTTGGATATGTTTTGAATATTTTCAATCAAAGATACAAAAAAACAATTCAACCAGGTTTTAAAACAGTTTTGCCTAATGTTTATCAGGCATTGTTTAACGCCCGCTGTTTTTTTCAAATTGCTTCTCTATATCTTCCCTTGAGTTTAATTTTTCTTTTGCAGATTTAAAAGATTCCGTATCAACCGGGATATTAAAATTGGCCCAAAAATTCTTGTCATATATAAATTTTAATTCATATATATCAACTTTTCTCTGCAAATAATTAAGCCAACTGATATTTCTTCCATATCCAAAATTATATGTAATATATTCTTCATATAATGTTATACTACCCACACGGATATCATCGGTACTATCAACATTCCAGTCTTGTTTCACAACATCCCAGTCTTGTTTTAAACTTTGATAGCTTTTTATCATCTTATCCCCAAAGTCTTTGTACCTTATTGAAATCTCGGTATTCAGATGTTTAAACTGAAGAGAATCATTTGGAGATACAGTTTTGTTGTCATAATTATTTGTGTAGTCAAGTTGTAGTATTGCATAATCCTTTTTTCGAATTAGTATATTTCCTTGATATTGTGGGGTCAAAGTATTTTTTGACCAAAATGATATATTAAATACTATTGAACTATCTGATTGTAAGACGTTTTCAATCTTAAAATTCCAATAATCAATATAGTCCATATCAAAAATTTCTTTCCTGAATCGAATAGGATCATTAATCAAACAATCAGCTAAATAATTATTTCCTTCATTCCATTTATATTGCCTGAAATCATTTGATTTTCTTAATTGCTCTATCCTTGCATATACCCCCCTCCGCTTATGGAATCCCTTATCAAATACACGAACTGATGCCTCCAGATACCTGACAAAGTTTTCGTTTTCCTGTAAAGCAGTTCTGAAATATCCACTATAATAATGATCTTCGCATGGGTAATTGTCCGGGATATTTTGAATGGCTGATTCTATAATTGCCTTTGATACCAGTTTTGAAATTGTTACCGGGCTAATAGTATATACCTGCTTTTCAAGTCTGATTTCATTAATTTGGTTATTTTTCAATTTTTTTATTAAAATATCCTGGGATAAATACCCGATTGCAGATACGGTTATTGTTTTGTTTCTGTACTTGTTTTCAATTTTAAATTCCGCCCTGCCTTCAGCATTTGAGATAGTCCCGATATTTTCATCTTTAATAACAACATGGGCATATGGAACAGGCAAGCCTGACTCATTATCAAGGAAAAGTAAATTAAGTGAGGTTACTTTGCTTTGACAAAAAAGAGTTACTGGAAGAAGGAATATTACAAAAAAAATATAATTTTTCATTACTAAATACCTAACTATATTTCACTTTCCTCTTCCTTGTCCCAGGTTGAGGTATAAATTGAGTTAATATGTTTATTTATAACGTTTTACATAAGTTGCAAAATCATTTTAATTTTTGCCAAACTTCAAATAAGTAAACACAAATACACTATACAAAATACTGATTACCAAACACGCAGGGATGGCGTGAATAAGAGAAATTAAAGGGATATCAATTAGTATCTCTTCCCAGCTTACTTCTTGAAATATTCCCAGTATTTTTCCAAAAATATATCCAACTTCCCAACTTACAATAAATGCAGCAATGCTTCCAAGTAAAACAATTACAAATAACCTAGATGTAATTGCAGGATTTTTTTCCTGGCCTGCTAACCTCTTTGGTACCCGTTTCCTTACAATAAGTTCGCCAATATAAGAACCCAGCATTATAGAATGAAACGCTGTTAAAAGAACTTTCCAGAAAGGTCCTTCCAAAACACCACAATGGTCCCAATTTATTATGTATCCAACAACAACAAATATTAAGCCGTAAATACTTCCAACAATTGTAGCAAGCCACATTCCTGCACGAGTTATTATATTTTGTTTTTGCTCGTTCATCATTATCAAATTATTAATTAAATATTATTGTTTCATCTTTATTGAATTAGTTGTAACGTCTTGTTTACAGATATTTCTTTGAAATTCCATATGTTAATCTATTTGGCTAATATATGAAAAACTACTTGTACTAATTGAACATACCAGGTTTTAAGGAATGCAAAAACAGGAAATAGATATTTCTAAACCTGTGTTTAAAGAATTCACAGGGTGCCCCATAGTAACCCGGCGAACAGGTTTTAATCATTTTTTCCTATCTTTGCAAAATGAAAAGGCATATTATAAACCTGACAGCAATTGGAATGACTTTTGTCTTCCTGATACTGGTAGCCGGGATCAGAGTCTCTGAGCATACTTGTTTAGAGTGCGGAACCAGACAGGTGAAAATTGAAAATTCCTTCCATCCTTTTAATCTGGTTTTATCACTCAACCAGGATAACTCCAATTGTTGTGATCTATTCCATGAACAGCATCAGGACCATTCAAATACATGCTCTTATAGTTTTCTTAGCTATACCGTTCCATTTAAGGTCATGAAGGAATCAGTCAAAAACCTCCAAAATCCGTTAACATTTTTAATCCGGGAAATGAACCTTCTCCAGGTCTCGTCTGAAAAGCCCGGTTTTCTAAATACTACAATTACTCAAAATCCGGTTTCGGGCGGTATTCTGCTCAAAACCTGCCAGTCCCTTACCTGATAATAACCCGGAATACACCAAAACCGGAAAGGGAAAACCCTGCATTTTTCTACCAGAATTCAATCCTGCTTTACAAACCGGTATTGGTAATTCATTACCATTAAATAACCAGATATTTATCTGAATCAAAAACGGATATTAAATCCACAAATAAAATAATATGAAAAAATCAATTTTTCTGATTTCCATTGTAGCTACAATATATCTGTTTGGATGTAATAACGTTGCAAAACAAAACCAAAATCACTCAAAGGCAGATCATATTAATGAGCAAAAAGTTGAAGATCATCAACATGGTGAAGAGGAAATTCAGACTCTGACCCTGAAAAAGCAGGAATTCAGAGATATCTTGAAAACAACGGGAATAATTATCCCTTCACGAGAGAATTTTCAGTCATATCAGGCTCAGTCGAATGGATTCATCCATTTCGTTAATAATAATCTTGTATCTGGCTCAGCCGTAAAAAAAGGCGATGTTCTTTTTGAAATCCAGGGGGGTATTCTTACTGACGAAAATTATGACCTGAAGTTTCATGAAATAAAGCTTGAATATGAAAAAAATAAAATGAACTATGAACGTGCCTCTGAGTTAATTAAAGAACGGATAGTATCCGAAGAAAAATTTCTGGAAATTAAAACCAATTTCAAAAATGCCGAAGCCCGTTATTTTGTTTATTTAGAAAACCGGAATCAGAATGGTCAGAAGGTTATTTCAAAAACAACCGGGTATATTCATCAAATCTATGTATCTGAAGGAGAATATATTAATGCGGGCGAAAAATTAACAACTGTTATTACACATAACAAACTCATTCTGCAGGCAGATGTATCACAGAACCATTTTAACAAGTTAAGTACGTTTACATCTGCAACTTTTACCACTTCATATAGCAACAGACTTTACAGGAGTAAAACCCTGAACGGGAAATTGCTGGCTTATGGTCGTAGTACAGATGAATCTTCCTTTTTCACCCCTGTTTCCTTTGAGATCGACTACCAGACTGATCTTTTACCAGGTTCTTTTGTTGAGATAAATTTAATGGGAAAACCTTTTACTGGTGCTATTGTTGTGCCAAAAACCGCTCTTATGGAAGAACAAGGGAAAATATATGTTTTTCTTCATCATGAAGATGGGGATTACGAGAAGAGATATGTTGAATTAGGAAACGATGATGGAGAATTTGTTCAGATCCTGGCTGGTCTTGAAGAGAACCACACGGTGGTTGTGGCAGGTGCCTACCAGGTAAAGTTAGCAACCATGTCTACCGATCTTCCTGATACGCATTCACATTAATAAAGAAAAAGATGTTAGACAGAATTATTAAATACTCTTTAAACAGCCGGCTGGTAATTATAGCTATTGCGGTATTGATCCTTACTGCCGGTACGATTGTCACAATGAAAATGGAAATTGATGTGTTCCCGGATCTCACTGCTCCTACTGTTGTAGTTATGACGGAAGCACATGGAATGGCACCTGAGGAAGTGGAACGTTTAGTCTCCTTCCCTATTGAAACTGCAATAAACGGTGCCACCAATATCCGCCGGGTCAGATCTTCTTCTGCTATGGGTTTCTCCATTGTTTGGGCAGAATTTGATTGGAATACGGACATATTCAATGCACGTCAAACAATTACTGAGCGATTAATCCAGGTCTCTGAAAATTTACCCCGCGGTGTAAGTAAACCAATGATCGCTCCCCAGTCTTCCCTTATGGGTGAAGTTATGATACTGGGTTTGACCTCCTCTAATATAGACCCTATGGACCTGAGGACTTTTGCAGACTGGAACATCCGCCCACGGTTGCTATCCATTGCCGGTGTATCACAGGTTGTGGTAATTGGGGGTGAGTATAAGGAATATCAGATCCTTGCCAATCCGGATAAAATGCGATATTACCAGGTTTCACTGGATGAATTATTAGAATCTGCAAATGGGGCTAATGAAAATGCCAGTGGAGG
>Ga0307991_1001053_pt1 | contig 19659 bp, 15 predicted proteins | sample EllFjometagen131_FD_203146 | JGI IMG/M metagenome (GOLD analysis project Ga0307991, IMG submission 203146) | Marine microbial communities from Ellis Fjord, Antarctic Ocean - #131 | ecosystem: Environmental > Aquatic > Marine > Unclassified | place: Southern Ocean | collected 2014-10-08 | reverse complement strand
ATCCCCAGGTAACGGGTTTTGTTAACTCACCTATCGCAAATACTGCAACCTGCGTTTATGTAGCTTTTCTTACTACAGTTACAACTCCGGATATACCACATAATGAAGGTGTTTACCGACCTATTAAGATCTATGCACCGGAAGGAAGCGTTGTTAATCCACTCTTCCCGGCTCCGGTAGCTTCCTGTACACTGGATACTGCCTGTGCAATTCTGGAAGCCTGCTGGAAAGCCTTAAGTAAGATCATACCGGATCGTGTACCAGCCGGATGGAACCGTTGGAATGGACCAACTATTACTGGTATTGATCCTCGTAATGAAAGATTCTATGTTATGTTCGGATTCAATGGATTTGGTGGTGCCGGTGGAATGAATGGTATGGACGGTCGTCACTATATCGGTGATGGAATTGATCTGGGAGGATTGATTGCTCCCAATATAGAAACAAATGAAGTTGATTATCCACATATCACTGAATTCAATGAATATACTCAGGATTCCTGCGGTGCTGGAAAATTCCGGGGTGGCTGCGGTGCAAAATACAAGGTAAAACTTTATGATGCAGCTCCCACACTGGTCAATTTTGGTGATGGTAAAGATTTTCCTCCTTATGGACTATTTGGAGGGAAACCAGGTTCCTGCAACTATGCATTAATAAACGAGAATAAAGAAGACCAACGTGAACTGAAAGCTAAGGAATCTCTGAAATTGAAACAATATGATACATTTTCATCCTACCCTTCGGGTGGTGGTGGCTGGGGCGACCCATTGGAAAGAGATCCCCAAATAGTTCGCAAAGATGTTCGAGACGAATTGATCTCCAAGAAAAGTGCTCTTGAAAATTATGGAGTAGTTCTTTCTGGTGATGACCTTGAGATCAATTGGGCTGAAACAGACAAATTAAGAAATAAAAAATAAAAGGAGGAGTCGTGGTTAAAATTGAAAAGATTGCAATTCTAGGAGCTGGCAACGGCGGTTTCATGTCTGCTGCAGACCTAGCAAATCAGGGCTACGAAATCAGACTTTTTGATGCAGTGAAAGGAAAGCTTGATGGTGTAATGAAAACTGGAGAAATTGAAGTACTGGATATTAATTCCAAACCTTCTGGAGTAATTGGTAAAATAGCTCTGGCTTCAGAAAATATTGAAGAAGTGATAAAAGGTGCTGACGTAATTATTAATCCAGTTCCCTATTTTGTTACTGAAACTTATGCAAAACTAGCTGCACCTTATCTGGAAGAGGGTCAGGTAGTGATCTCTCTGGGAAAAGGTGGAGCCTCTTTAACCTGGGCAAAAGTATTAAAAGAAAGCGGTAATAAGAATAAAGTATATCTTTCTGACTGCAACACTTTGCCTTATGGCGCATCAAGATTAAATGACAATCAGGTAAGGCTGGAAGCTCGTACTCAAAATCTAATGGTAGCTTCCTTCCCATCTAAAGACAACGATCATGTTTTTGAGGTATTTTCAAAACTCTGGAATAAAGAGAATGGATATACAATTCGCAAAGCTGCGAATCCAATAGATACATTACTGGTTGATTACAATGCCATAACTCATACACCCCCAATGATCTGTAATGCAGCTAGGATTGAACTGGGTGATAAAGATTTCCACCTTTTTGGAGTTCAGGAAAACACTCCAGCTGTCTGTAAAGTGATGGAAAGACTTGATAGAGAAAGAATGAAACTGGGTGAAAAACTCGGAATGAAACAATATACGTTGGAAGAAGAAATTACAATGGTAAAATGGAACCGTGACGGAGTTGACCATCCACTACCTTTCTATGAAGCTATTCATACACCTTTTCTGGAAGTATGCGAAGGTCCTTTTAAACTGGATGCACGTCACTTAACAGAAGACATCCCTTTTGGTCTGGTAACTTATTCATCTCTAGGAAAAATGTTGGGAGTTCCAACACCGGTTATTGATTCAATAATTACAATAGCTGAAGCCCTGCTTGATAGAGATTTCTGGAGTGATGGACGTACCGTAGAAGAGCTTGGTCTTAATGCAAACTGGTCTGTAGATCAGGTAAAAGAATACCTACAAAATGGAAAAATATAAAGGAGAATAATAATGAGAAAATTAAAAGGAAAAGATTTACTTGGCATAACTGATTTAACAGGTGAAGAAATTCAGTTTGTTGTTGATGCTGCCAAAAGACTGAAAGAAGACAGAAGATTGGGAATTTCCCATAAGGTTCTGGAAGATAAAGCTTTAGCTGGCATTTTTGAAACACCTTCAACTCGTACGAGTATTTCTTTTGAATCTGCTATGACTCATCTGGGCGGTCATATGATGTGGTTGGGACAGGATCGTCTCTGGACTGGTGATGCAGCAGAAGAGAATTGGTTTGATACTATTAAAACTGTAGATCGTTATGTGGATGGGATTGCTTATCGCTGCAGTAATCGTGATAAATTAATTGCAGCAGCAAAATATGCTGATGTTCCCGTGATCAATGCTTCATGTCCTGTTGAACATCCTACTCAGGCTTTAGCTGATGTACAGACAATGCAGGAACATCAGGGTGACCTGAAAGGTAAAAAAGTAGCATTCTTATGGGGCTATCGTGCCGCTAATCCTCCTGCAGGACTTACTAACTCTACCATGCTTATGGGCGCAAAGATGGGATTTGACGTAACTATTGCCTGTCCAGAAGGATTTGATCCTGACATGAATTACAAAGCAATGGCGGACGAAGCTGCAAAATTAACCGGAGCAAAGATCAACATAGTAAGATCTTATGAAGAAGCTGTAAAAGATGCTGATTTCATTAATGTCTATTCATGGGTTTCCCCTGAAGTATTTGCAGAAGGACTTAAAACACATTTCAAAGGCAGCCCCGAATTTGCTGAAAAGAAAACTGCTTTGAAAGATAAATGGTGTGTCACACAGGATATCGTAGATATGGCAAAACCAACCTGTAATGTTATGCACTGCCTTCCGGTTGCCCGTAATGAAGAAGTAACAAGTGAAGTTCTGGATTCTTCCCAATCTATTATATTTGATGAGGCTGAAAACAGAATGCATACTATTGAAGCATTACTTGCCCTTCTTGTAGGCGGTACTGTTTAGAAACATAAGGTAGAAATTAGCTCTTCTAAAGTAATTCTATATGGTTTCTTGCAACTTTGTGAATTCTAAATGTTCTAGATTTAAGAAAAATGGAGGATACATGTTCGGAAAAAGAAAATTATTTGTAATCGTTATGGCGATTATAGTTGTTAGTTTTTTAATACCAGAAGCAAATCTTGCTTATGCCAGGGTTGTAAAACGGGACAAATCTGTTGTCTTTAGTGCTGTCTGGCCGCCTCAACTTGATCCAGCTGTTGGACAAGGTTTCGGAAGTGCCATCTGTTACGCAAATATCTACGACAGTATTGTTTTCCCGCAGAGCGATGGAACTATAGCTAATCATTTAGCTGAAAATATCATAGTCTCAACAGATGGTCTTGTTTATGATATTACACTTAAGCAAGGTGTAAAATTTCACAATGGTGATGAACTACAGGCCAAAGATGTAGTTTTTAGTATGAACCGTATAAGAACGATCGGCGAGGGATTTGGATATCTCTTTATCCCTACTGTAAAAGCAATCAGCTCGGATGGACCATATCAGGTAACAATAGAATTAAATAAAGCCTTCGGTCCATTTTTATCTACTCTGGTAAATTTATACATTTTGAATGAAGCTCAGGTTATGGCTAATTTAGATCAGGAAGGTGCTTACGGAGAATTTGGTGATTATGGAAAAGGATGGCTTATTACTCATGATGCAGGTTCCGGACCATATATGGTATCTGAAATGAGAATACAGGAGCATATGATTGCTGAAAGATTTGTCGATTACTGGGAAGGATTTGATGCCAATAATCCTGATAAATTTATCTTTGTTGGAACTGTAGAGCCTGTTACAACTAGGGTAATGATGGGAAAAAGAGAATTGGAAATTTCTGATCAATGGCAATCTGAAGAAAGTTTTGCTGCTCTAGACAAAATTGATGGTGTAGAACTAGTAAAATTTCTGTCCGGTAGCACATTGGGAATTCAATTAAATACAAAAAGAGCACCTACTGATGATGTTCATATAAGAAAAGCCTTAGCTTATATCATGGACTATGAGGGAATTTTGAAAGGTGTATATCCGGGTGCTTCACGTCTGGTAAGCCCTGTTTCCTTATTAATGCCTGGTTCAGATCCCAATATAGTTGGTTACCAAAAGAATCTGGAAAAAGCACTGGAAGAAGTCAAGTTATCCAAATATTATGACAATTTAGATGAATATCCGGTAGATGTATGTTACGCTGCTGAATGGGTTACAGCCGACAAAATAGCTCTCCTATTTCAAGCAAGTGCAGCACAGGTTGGCATAAAAGTAAATATTGCCAAACAACCATGGGCTAAAATGATCTCAGATGTTTCAAAAATGGAAACAACTGCTCATGCTAATATTCTTACAATTGGACCACATTACGGAGAAGCCGGAACATTTATCTCACGTTATCTGTCCAGCAGTTGCGGAACCTGGGAACAAACAGAATGGCTACAGAGTGAAATGATAGATAACATGATCAACGATGCTCTGGCAACAGTTAATGTAACTAAACGCTACATTAAATACACCAAGATCCAGAAAACTATCCTTGATCTTTGCCCTACCATATTCCTTGTAGATGTACTTGAAAAACATGCTTACCAATCCGATTATCTGGAATGGGGTGTTGTCGATCAATTATCTCAAGGTGGAAAAGCTATTCCGGTTCAGGGTTATAACATGTATATGCGGAATATTAAAGTATTCCCTGAAAAAGCTAAAAAATAATTCTGATAATAATCAGGAAAGAGATTAAAATTGAATACGCTAAAATTCTTGTTTAAACGGATAATGCTTTCATTGATCGTATTATTCGGATTATCCGTAATGATATTTATCCTGGGACGCGTTGTCCCAGGAGATCCTGCTAGAATGTCTCTGGGTGCTAACGCACCTCAGGAGACAGTAGATAAAATGCGACAACAAATGCATCTGGATGAGCCTATAATCGTGCAATACGGGTACTGGTTCAGCGGAATTATTCAGGGAGATTTCGGTAAATCACTCTATACAAAACGACCTGTTATTGTAGATTTGGCTGAGTTTTTCCCAGCAACTATAGAACTAGTTTTGTTATCAGGATTTCTGATGGGTTTGGGTGGTTTGATCCTCGGAATTATCTCAACCAAATTCAATAATACTTGGATCGATAATATCATTCGGATAGTTTCTTACCTGGGAGTAGTAACACCTTCCTTTGTCTTTGCTATAATCTTTGTACTAGTTTTTGGTTATCTCTGGCCGATATTCCCCACTATGGGTCGTTTAAGTCGATACCTTAGTTTCCCTCCAAATCATACAGGGCTATTACTTATTGACAGCATAATAGCTGGCGAGTGGGAAACCTTCTGGAATGGATTTTCACATATCATACTACCGGCAATTGCCTTGGCCCTAGGCGGTATGTCTCAGGAAGCAAGAATAACCCGATCTTCAATGTTAGATAATATGTCAAAAGACTATATCCTCAGCCACAGAGCTTATGGAATTCCGGAAAGGAAGATATTTTATAAATACCTTCTAAAACCTTCTCTTATCCCAACTGTTACAGTATTTGGACTTGATTTTGCAGTCCTTTTTGGAAATGCTTTTCTGGTTGAAATGGTGTTTAATTGGCCAGGGTTATCCCGTTATGGAATTAATGTAATGCTGCAGAAAGATCTTAATGCTATCTCGGCTGTAATCATTCTTCTTGGCGCCATCTTTGTGATTATGAATATAGTTACCGATCTAGTGGTCTCTTTCCTTGATCCAAGAATTCAACTAGCAGATTAGGATAATATATGAAAAATAATAAATTTATATTTTGGAAAGAAAATGCCGGCCGATCGTGGTATAAGTTTTCAAGGAATAAACTATCCGTTATTGGTTTAGCTCTCTTTATTTTACTGATCATGGCTGCGATCTTTGCTCCTTTGATCACTCCCTACCCAAAGCATGCAGGAAATTATGTTGATCTTATTTTAGGCTCTCAAGCTCCAGATGGGAAATATCTGTTGGGAACTGATATTTATGGCAGGGATATGTTTTCTCGCATTATCTTTGCGCTTCGCCCTGCACTTTTAATGGGAATGATGGTTCTGGCAATAGTTGTCCCGATCGGCACTATCCTAGGCTTGATTGCAGGCTATCATAAAGGCAAATTCGGTGATCATTTTATTATGAGGTTTACCGATGTTTTTCTGGGGTTGCCACCTATGATCCTGGCTTTGGCTGTATCATCTATTTTAAGGCCAACTCTAACCAATTCAATGATCGCTGTTTCGGTGGCATTTTGGCCCTGGTATTCGCGATTAGTCTATAATATGGTTATCTCCATTAAGAATGAACATTATGTAATTTCTTCTGAACTTCTGGGAGAATCAAAAGCACATATCCTCTTTAAGGAGATCCTGCCTAATTGTCTGTCTCCGATTTTTACTAAAATGACACTTGATTTCGGTTGGGTAATTATAATGACTGCTTCTTTAAGTTTTGTCGGCCTGGGTGAACAACCTCCTGCCCCTTCATTGGGAACAATGGTAGCGGAGGGGGCACGGCTACTTCCAGATAAATGGTGGGTAGCTATCTATCCGGCCTTTACCATTGTCCTTCTGGTGTTATCTCTAAATCTGATCGGTGACGGCGTCCGGGATATGTTTACAGCCGGGGAGGAATAAATCAAAAACGATATCTTATTGAACGTAAAAAACCTTAGTGTTGATTACAAAGTATATGGTGGTCAGTTAAAAGTTCTGGATGGCATAAACTTTTATGTAAAGAATAATGAAAGAGTGGGAATAATTGGTGAGACAGGATGTGGAAAAACTACAGCCATGAAAACCATTTTGCGCTTACAGGCAAATAATGCTGTTGTAAGACAGGGTAGTATTGAAATTGAAAACAGCAGTGTACTGGAAATGAGCGATAGTGACTTTCATAACTATAGAAAAGAACGGGTCGCTATGATCTTCCAGGAACCCATGATTGCTCTGAATCCAGTGTTTACAATCGGACAGCAGATAGAAGATGTTATTCGGCATGCCAGTGAAAAAAAGTTAAAGAAAGCAGAATTAAAGCAGAAAGCCCGAGATGTTATTACCAGCGTTTCACTACCGGATGCGGACAGGATCCTCAAGAACTATCCCTTCCAGCTTAGTGGCGGAATGAGACAACGGGTATGTATTGCCCTGGCAATTTCCATGGCCAAGAAATTATTGATAGCCGATGAACCTACAACTGCACTGGATGTGACAATACAGGCTCAAATTCTGGAATTAATAAATCAGATCGCCAGTAAAAAGAAGATGTCACTTATCCTTATAACTCATTCCTTGGGGCTTACCAGAAATACTACTGACAGAATGTATGTTATGTATGCAGGTTCAATGGTCGAAACCTGTTCTACCAAAAGACTTTATGATAATCCTCTGCATCCTTATACTGTTGGATTGTTGAATTCTATTCCACGACTGACCGGTAAAGAATTCTCCAATGGGATACCGGGACGCCTACCGGATTATCTGAACCCGCTTCCCGGGTGTCGTTTTCAGGATAGATGTCCCAATGTTATGGAAAAATGTCGGAAATCGAAGCCGCCAGAAATTGAGGTAGAACCCGAACATTGGGTTGCATGTTATCTCTTTGAACAGAAAGGAGATAAATCATAATGAATCAGGAATTTATTAATATAAAAAATGTAAAAAAATATTTTCATATCGAGAAAGATCTATATGTTAAAGCTTTGGATGGAATAGATCTTAAGATAAATAAAGGTGAAACAGTAGGTCTGGTAGGAGAATCCGGTTCTGGGAAAAGTACTTTAGCTTATACACTTATGGGAATGTATGAACCTACCAGCGGAGAGATAACTTTAAAGAACACAGATATTGCCATGAAGGCTCAGAAAAGAAGTTTGAGCATAAAACGGGATATGCAGATCGTCTTCCAGGATCCCAGCGGTTCTCTAAACCCAAGAATAAGTATTTCCAACATTTTATCCCGACCATTACTTCTACATAAGATCGTTTCCAAAAAAGATCTACATGAAAAATTAATCGAGCTTTTAGCGACAGTAGAACTTCCGGAAGAACACCTTTATAAATTCACTCCAGCCATAGGGGGAGGTGAAAAACAGCTTGTAGCAATCGCTAGAGCAATTGCTACTAATCCGGAATTTTTAATACTAGATGAGCCTACCAGTTCACTTGATGTTTCTGTTCAGGGCAAGATAATTAATACCCTGCTGAAACTTAAAAAAGAATTAAATCTGACCTACCTTTTTATAACTCACGACTTGAGTTTGATGCGTAATGTTGCAGACCGTATAGCAATTATGTATCTTGGTAAGATCATGGAATTGGCAACTACCAAAGATTTTTTTGAGAATCCTCTTCATCCTTATACGAAAATGTTATTATCTTCCATACCTGTTATAAGTAAGGAAGAAGAACAATTGATCCCTAAAGAGATAAAATCTCAGGGTGAAATCCCAAGTCCGGTCAATTTACCACAAGGATGCAGATTTATCACCCGATGTCCTTATGTGACTGAAGAATGTGAAAAGAAAGAATCAGAATTGGTAGAAGTAGAAAAAGATCACTTTGTTCGTTGCTTAAAGAAATTCTGAGGTAAAAAATGATTCACTCTCAAGATAAGGAAAGACTGTTAAGTGTAATCGATGATTGCAGTTCGGAGCTTCTGGAGTTACTGGCTGGTGCTATTAAAATTCCCAGCATAACTCCTACTTATCCAGGCATTGATGAAACATCTGTTCTGGGGGGTGAAACCCGGGTAAATGAATATTTTCAAAATTACCTGAACTCTCTGGGTCTAGAAACCAAGATGGTCACAAAAGTTACTGGTAGATCCAACCTGGTCGGGAAACTGAAATCTTCCGGCAAAGGAAGATCTTTGATCTTTAACGGACATGTTGATGTTGTTCCGCCCGGCCATGAATCAGCCTGGACTAATGCTGGACCCTGGAGTGGAAAGATCTCTGAAGGTAAAGTATATGGTAGAGGCAGTTGTGATATGAAAGGTGGTCTTTCAGCGGTAATGATTGCTGTTAAAGCCATCCTGGAGGCAGGATTCCAACCTGAAGGTGATATTATAATAGAATCTGTAGTCGGTGAAGAGATGATGAATACTGAAGTTGGAACCGGTGCTGTAATAGATAAAGGCTATCGGGCAGATGCTGCTATAGTGGTGGAACCTACAAGTATAGACGGTTCGATCAAACTTGTTCCTGCCAGTGTTGGAACTCTTTTGATGATCTGCAATATCAAAGGTAAAGCAGGTCATTCCACTTTGCGTGGAAAAATGATCAGAGCTGGCGGTAAAGGCAGTGAGATCGGAGTATCATCCATCGACAAAGCATTTATTATATATAACGCTCTCCGGCAATTGGAAGAAATCTGGGGCCAAAGTAAAAGTCATCCTCTTTTTAAACCCGGTCATTTTACCATCCATCCGGGAACAATAAGCGGTGGACTGGAAGGACCCTTTGTTATTTCTGAAGAAAGCGTTATCCAATATGCTGTTTTTTATGCTCCACAGGAGAGCAGAGAAGATGTGATCAAAGAGATTGAAGAACATGTTTATCATGCTTCTCAAAACGATCCTTGGTTAAAAATTAATCCTCCTGAGATCTCATGGCCGGTCTGGTGGCCACCTTTTGATGTTGATCCTGACTCAGATATCTGCAAATCCATTTCTTATACCTATCAGAAAATTACAGGTAACCAGATATCTGTTGGCGGATTCCCCGGAAACAATGATGCATCATTCCTGAATGCAACAGGTATACCAGCAGTAACTTTAGGTCCCGGTAGCCTGGATATGGCACATGCTGCAAATGAATATGTTCTTATCAGCGAATTGATGGAAGCTGTAAAAATATACGCTTTCACAATACTTGACTGGTGCGGATATACAAAGAAATGATATATATCTTTAAATAAATAGTAGGTTAAATATAGAAAAAAAAATCCTTCAGCAATGATCTGGGATTTGAAATTTAAAAGGCCAAATCATTCAGTTGGATATTATATAGTTTTAAAGGAGATTATTAAATGCGTTATTTCCAACCTGAAATGCTAAAAGATCTTTTATTGATCTTAGATCACGAAGACAACTGTATGATCATTGCAGGGGGAACAGATCTGGTTATCTATCTTCAGGATACAGTTAAAAAACCGGATTCATTAATCGATGTAACCAATGTGAAAGATCTTATTGGAATTAAAAAAGAAAAATCTGGAATAACTATCGGTTCTGCTACCACTATATCAAACATTGCTGCAAGTAATATTTTACCAGAATGTCTGAGAAATGGGGCCGGCTCAATTGGATCACCTCAAATCAGAAATCTGGCAACTATCGGTGGCAATATTTGTAACGCTTCACCCTGTGGAGATACATTAGCTCCATTATTAAGCTTAAAAGCAGATTTCCTGCTGCAGTCAGTAAATAGCGAAAGGTTAGTTCCTGCCGATCAATTTTTTATAGGACCCAAAAAAACAGTAATGCAATCAAATGAAATTCTATCTGAGATCCGGATAAGCAGTAAATATCTGGATGGTATTTCCGATTTCAAAATGATAGGTCAACGTAATGGACAGGTTATCTCTCAGGTAAATCTGGCTATATGGTTAAAAACAGTAGAAAGCACGAATATAATAAAGGAAATTAGAATTAGTGCGGGTTCAGTTGCACCTACCCCGGTTAGAATTACAAAAGCAGAAGAATTGCTCTGCAATAAAGTTCCAACTACTGAATTGATCTTAGAAGCTGCAAAGCTGGTTCAGTCTGGCATCTGCCCCATCGATGATGTCAGGTCTACAGCAGTATATCGCAAAGATGTGATTGCAGGTTTGTTTCAAGACATCATGACACATTTATTAAATAATTAAAGGAGTCTGAAGCATGTTGATAGAATTTATATGTAATGGACAACCAATCGAAGTAGATGTTCCTGCAGATATGCGAGCTTTAGATCTTATTAGAGATGAACTGGGATTGACCGGCACAAAATGTGGCTGTTCTAAAGGTGAATGCGGTGCTTGTACAATTCTTGTAAACGGCCTTCCAGAATGTTCCTGTTTGCTTTTAGCCCCTAAATTGCAAGGCAGGAAAATTACTACAATAGAAGGTTTGGAAGGACCGGGCAGAAAGCTGCATCCCATACAAGAGGCCTTTTTGGAAGAAGGAGCAGTACAATGTGGCTTCTGCACTCCAGGAATGATACTCAGTACAAAAGCATTATTAGACAGATGCCCTTCCCCAACTGTTGCAGAAATTGAGGAAGGACTTAGCGGCAACATCTGCCGTTGTACAGGGTATACAAAAATTGTAAAAGCAGTTCAATCTGCAGCATTAAAATTAAATGGAACAAATCTATGAAAAATAAGAATTTGAAGCAGGTAGGAAGATCAGTATTAAAAGTTGATGGCAGAGAATTGGTAACAGGAAAAGCAAAATTCTGCAGTGATTTTCAATTTTCGGATCTCTTACATGGATATGCCTGCAGAAGCAATATTGCTGCCGGTATTATAAAAAAAATCGAAACAACTGTTGCAGAAAATATTCCCGGTGTAGTTGCTGTGATTCTTCCTGAAGATATTCTGGGAAATAATATTATTGGGATCCTACCGCCATTTGATCAACCATTATTGGCAGATAGAGAAATCAGATACGCCGGAGAATCATATTGTCTGGTTATTGCCACTTCTCAAAAAGCTGCTAAAGCCGGAGCAAGAGCAATTAAAGCAACTATTGAGCCGCTCTCTCCAATATTAACTATTGATGAAGCATTAGCTGAAGGAGCCCGAAAGATCCATCCTTCCGGTAATATAACTGCTTCCAAAAATCTTATAAAGGGTAATGTTGAAAAAGCATTTTCTGAAGCTGATGTTATTATTGAAGATACTTTTGAAACGTCTAATCAGGAGCATGCTTATATGGAGACAGAAACCGTTTGTGCTATTCCTACCGGTGATGGCAGGGTAACCGTTCATGCTTCCTGTCAGTCACCTTTTCATATTAGAGGTCATATTGCTGCTAATCTGAATGTACCTGCAGCACAGGTCAAAGTTATTCAAGCCTATACGGGCGGATCTTTTGGTGGAAAAGATGATGCTGCTACAGAAATTGGCAGCCTTGCTGCAATTGCAGCTCTCAAACTGGATCACCCTGTGGTGATCGCCAACGAAAGGGAAGAATCTATTACAGGCTCTTCCCTGAGACATGCTTCCCGGATTAACTATCGTGTGGCTGCTAAAAAAGATGGAACGATTATTGGAAAAGAGATCGACATCCTTCTGGATGGAGGAGCATATGCAGCAGAAAGCCCCTTCGTTGTAATGAAAGCTCTTATTCATTCTGCCGGACCTTATAAAATTGATCATGTAAAAGTTAAGTCCACAGCTATTTATACTAATAAAACCTATTGCGGTGCGTTTCGCGGATTCGGTGTTCCTCAGGTAACTTTTGCCTGTGAATCAATAATGGATGAACTGGCAAATAAACTTAAGATGGATCCTCTGGAAATTAGAAAGAAAAACGCTTTAAAACCCGGTGACCCTAATGCTACCAGCCAGATATTCCAAAAATCTGTTGGGATAGTTGAGACGATTGATAAAGTTGCAGAAGTTAGTGATGCTTATGATCTACCCACTGAAGATCAGGATCGTTACCTATACGGGACTGGTTTTGCCAGTATGTATCAGGGAATATCAAACGGTGCTGAAGGAATTGATGTAGTAGGAGCAAGCGTGCAGATAATGCAGGATGGAAGTGCCCTTGTAAGTATCGGATTAACAGAATTGGGACAGGGATCAAGAACAGTATTTGCCCAGATCGCAGCAGAAGTGCTGGGCCTATCCATGGATAAAGTTATGGTAAAACATGTAGATACCGATTCCGTCCATGATTCCGGACCAACCGTAGCATCCCGAAGTACTACAGTGGGAGGGATGGCCGTTTACAAAGCTGCAGGGGAAGTGAAAAATTCTCTGCTAAAGATGGCCGCGATTATGTTTAAAACAGAAGAAGAGAACATTGTTTTAAAAGATAATTTTGCTCAATTAATTTTTGATGATAAAGCCAAAATACCTTTAAATGAGGTCTGTGTGGCAGCCTATTGGACTGGATTCCCACTCATGAATTTGTCCTTTTCCAAAGCACCGGAATCCAAATACGATCAAGACACCACCCAGGGTAATATCTATATAGCGTATAATTACGGAACTCATATGATGAGCGTAAGGATCGATAAACTGACCGGAGAAGTTAAAGTACTGAAACACCTTGCAGTCCACGATGCTGGGAAAGTAGTTAATCCCAAAGCTTTTGAGGGTCAGATTGAAGGTGCTTCCTTAACTGGTTTTGGTCTTGCTCATTTAGAGAAGATCCAGTATAAAAATGGTGTGATCTTAAATCCGAATCTAGCAGATTACGCAGTTCCAACAATTAAAGACCGCATACCCAGTGAAACTATTTCTGTAGAAACTTATAATCCTACAGGACCTTACGGAGTTAAAGGAATCGGAGAACCTCCTGTATCTGGTGCAGCAGCATCTTTTGCCAATGCTGTAGCAAAAGCAACGGGAATAAGATTCAAGAAACTACCAATAACCAGACAAGTAATATTAGAAGCAATAAATAGAAATAAATAGGAGGTTAAAATGGCTGATTTGTTTATTAAAAATGGCTTAGTATTAACAATGGAACCCGACACTTTCAGTGGACTTGTAATAGAAAATGGTGCTGTCGCTGTAACCGGGAATATTATCGTAGCAGTTGGAAAAACTTCTGATCTGGAAGCTGAATATGGAAATTCAAAACGTGTTATAGATGCCTCAGGAAAAATTATAATGCCAGGGCTTATCATGACCCATTCGCACATGGCATACCCCTTAGGACATAATATGCCGGTCGATTTCACACAATTAAAATCATTCTGGGATATGTTGATGAAAATGGGTTGGGAATGGCTGGAAGATGTAACAACTTCTGATGATGTTTATGCAGCAACCATGTATTCTGCAATGAAAATGCTGAAAAGCGGTAATACTACAGTTTGCGAAACAGTGGAAGCACCTAATGCTCTACCAGGACCTCTAATGGCAAGTGCCAGAGCAATAGAAGAGATCGGGATCAGAGCTCAGGTTGGTTATGAGATCACTGAACGTGTTCCCGGAGAAGACATTTTGAAGACCCAGAGTCTGGAATGGGCTGATAAAGGTATTCAGGAAAACCTTGATTTTCTTACCAAATATCCTAAAAATAACGGTAGCCGAATAGAAGCAAGACCAGCCATACACGCTGCCTATACTGTTTCTGAAGAAACATTAAAGAAAGTTCGTACACTAGCTGATGCACTTGATTGCGGTATTCAAATTCATGTTTCAGAAATTCCCAGGGCTTTTCTTATAGAAAAATATGGAAAATCCGCACCCAAATATCTTGAGGATGCCGGTTTACTTGGTCCTGATGTTATTGCTGGTCATAGTATCGATCTGAATGATGAAGACCTAGAGATCCTACGTCGTAATGATGTAAAGGTTTCCTATACACCAATGACGGATTCACTGGGCGGCAACCCTGTAGCACGTATTCCTGAAATGCTGGAAAAAAACATGAATGTTACTATCGGTCATGATTGCTTTTTTACTCTGGATATTTCGGAATACATGCGTTACACTTACCTGGTGCAGAAAAATCATCATCATAATCCGCTGGTAGTTTCCCCCTTCCAGATGCTGGATATGGTAACAATGCAGGGTGCTCGAGCTTTGGGTGTGGAAGATCAGATCGGAAGCTTGAAGGTTGGAAAAAAAGCTGATGTAATACTTATTGAACCTGATTCACCATCACCAACAACAGCAGCTACATATTTATCTTATTTCACAATGACCTTCCAGGGAAAACATGTTCATACAGTAATTGTAGATGGAAATATTGTGGTGGAAGAATATAAAATGAAGAACGTCAATGAAGCTTTGATAAGAAAAAATTGTGTTGAACATGCACGTCAGCTCTGGAAAAGAAATGGTATAGAAGTTTAGTCTTTCCTGAATTCTAAAACTGGAACCTGAAAGCAGTAATTGATATCGATAAAAAGGAGATTGAAATGGCTAATCTGAATTGTAAAATCGGTGATGTAAAATTAAATAATCCGTTTATTGTTACAGCAGGAGAACACGGCAGAGACGGTGAAGAGATCTTAAGAGTGGCTAAAACAGGGGTGGGGGCTATAACCACTAAAACTATTGTCCCTCATCCGGCTCCAGACCCAAGACCTTGTTGTGTTCCCATGGATAATGGTTTTTTAAATTGTGTTCTGGCTGCTATCATGCCCAGTGAGCAGTGGTTTAACGAAGAAATACCTCTCGCAAAAAAAGCAGGCTTACCTATCATAGCTAACCTTGCTTCAGCAGACCCTAATGAAGCTGCAGAACTGGCTGTTAAAGCTGTGGAAGCCGGCGCAGACATGATAGAATTGGCAACACATTGTCCTCATCTGGCCGAAAACCTGGAAGCTCAATTTCCGGGATTAAAAATCCCACCTCCGGAAATGGACAATCCGGAACCATTCTATGCAACTGTAAAAGCAGTTAGAGAAGCAGTTGATGTCCCCATTATCGGTAAAGTCTCCGCCTGTCACTTCTCATCTATACTTCCCTGGATCAAAGCAGGTGTTGAAGCAGGATTGGATGCTGTTGAAGTAACTGATACAATTGGTCCGGTCATGCTGATCGATATCGACACAGGTCAGCCAAAACTGGGTGGACCGCGTGGTTTCGGCGGCTTGTCGGGTGGAGCATTAAAACCTCTAGCCATGCGTATGGTGTTCGAAATAGCTCAGAACTTTAGTATTCCTATTATTGCTTCCGGCGGTATTCAAACTGCAGAAGACGCAATTGAATATACTATGGCCGGTGCAACATATTTCGGGGTTTGCACTGTGGGTCATTTAGAAGGTAGGGACAGGTATACTTCTCTTATAAAAGATCTTAACGACTACCTTGATACTAAGAATATTACTCTGGACGAGATCAGAGGTCTGACATTACGTAGAGTTGAAGAACGCAAAGAGAAAGGATGGATCTGCAATCTTGAACCGATCCCACCAGTTGTTCATGAAGACATCTGTATTGGCTGCGGAAAATGTAAAGCTGCCTGTATATACGATGCAATTACAATCGAAAATAAAAAAGCTGTTATAAATAGCGAAATATGTTATGGCTGTGGCTGCTGTATCTGGACATGCCCGGTAAAAGCGATCGAAAACATGTATTATAAAGAAAAATAAATAAGGAGATATTACTATGAGCCAGGTAAATTTAACCACTGAATTTTGTGGTCTTACCTTTAAAAATCCGATAATCATTCCAGCCGGAGTACACGGTAGAAGTGGGAAGATTATTAAAGAAATTTCAAAATCTGGTGTTTCAGCGATCTGCACAAAAACAATAGTACCTCAATCTGCTCCAGATGTTTTACCCTGTTTTTCTCAGGTTCCTAACAAAGCTGGTATGCTTAATTCTGTGTTTGGCTCAGATAAATCTTCTGAGTATTGGTTCACAAAAGGAATTAAAGAAGCTAAAGAAGGAGGGGCTTACGTTTTCGCCAATCTGGCGGGATATTATCCCCAACAGACCGTTGAACTTGCCCTCAAAGCTGAAGCTGCAGGAGCTGATCTGATAATAACACCCACCCACTGTCCACATATGGGTGAAATCCTTAATGCTATGTTCCCGGATATGAATTACCAGGAAGCCGGGCTAGAGGATACAGCTGGTATGACCGCAACTGTTCAAGCTTTAAAAGCTGCTTTAAAAATTCCTGTAGTTGTTAAATTATCCGGTTCACACAACCATATAACTCCGGAATGGACTAAAGCTGTTAAAGCAGCAGGGGCTGATGGCATAGCTGCTTCAGATGCCTTTGGACCTGCTTTAGCTATTGATACAAGAACCGGTCAGCCTATGCTGGGTGGTCCAAGGGGAATTGGTGGATTAACAGGCCCTGCTATTATGCCTTTAGTATTAAGAATGGTATTGGAAACTGCGATGTCTATCGATCTTCCTATTATAGGAGTTGGAGGAGTTTCCAGTGCCAATGACGCTCTACAGTATATTATGGCAGGAGCTACTCTAGTGGGTGTATGCACAGCAGGTCATGTGGATGGTCCCAAACGATATACAAAAATAATCGAAGATCTGAAAGTATTGCTGGAAAGCCATAATGTAACCTCCCCGGAAGAGCTCAGAGGATTAACTATCCAACGTATTCAGGAACGAAAAGAGAACGGTCAGATGGCAGTTACAGATCCCATTATCCCAGTAATATCTCAAGAGAACTGTACTGGATGCGGGAAATGTGTTTCGGTATGCACGTACGATGCTATTTATATGGAGAATGGAAAAGCTAATATAAAAAGCGAATTATGTATTGGTTGTGGATTATGTAAAAGTGTATGTCCTGCAAAAGCAATAAATCAGGAATATTATTCATAAACCATTTATTTTTAGAAAAAGGGGGTGCAATATGATGCTTTACCGATAAATTAAATTATCAGGCATTACTTTATGTATATTAAAAAAAAACAAATTAAAATTAAGGAGGAAACAAATGGAAGTTGAACAAAAAAAAGATTTTGCAAATATGTCTAGTCTAAGTATTGGAGTGGATGACAAGCTAAGCATTGGAGAGAATGTTCTCTATGGATTTCAACATGTTCTTGTTTTAATGCTGGCACCATTAGTAACACCAATAATTTTTGCCAGTGTCTTTCACTGGGACGTAGCTATAACAGCATATCTAATGGTTATAATGTTATTAGGAGCTGGTATTGAAACTTTAATTCAAACTAGAGTTCTTAAACTACCTGTTGCGCAAGCACAGCATATCGTGTTTATTGCAGCAATGATCCCCGCCATCTATACCGTCGGTCCGGTAATGACCTGGATTGGTTTGTTAATTGTGAGTTTCATTACTATTTTACTGGTAATACCTTTTAAAAAGGGTTTACTTGGAAGATTTCTACCCTATGTTGCTACACCGGTTGTTTTGGGTCCCTTATTTATTGTAATGAGTGTTGGGTTGGCCAAAGCAAGTTGTGTAAACTTGATTTTCCCACCAGATTATGTAAATGGTGGATATGTTGTTTCATCAACAAATTTAATTTTGGCAGGAATTGCTATGTTCGTTCCATTGTTAATATCATTTTTGGTTCCCAAAGGGATATTACGTTATGCCAGTATACTTTGGGGTGTAGCAATAGCTATCATAGTAGCTGCAATCATGGGTGAAATTGATTTTGCACGCATAGCAGCAGCTCCTTGGTTTATTTCACCTAAAGCCATTTGGGTATTATTTGCTGATAATATGGGAAGACCTATAGCTTTTAGCTGGAGTTTCATTCCCGTAATATTGATTCTATTTATTGCTGAACTTAGTAATGTATTAGATACAATGGGTTGTTATCAAGCTACTGCTAGTCTGGTAGGACAAAAGATGACCACAGAACGTGCAAATAAAGGTTTATTTGTAGAAACAGTAGCTTCTTTTTTCACAACTATTTTTGGCAACATCCCGTGTACTTCATTTAGCCAAAATCTGGGAGTCCTTTCACTTTCAAGGGTGGGAGCAAAAAGCATTATGGTAGCAGGTGGAATTATAATGATCTGCATCGGTTTACTCTTCAAAGTTGGAGTATTCTTTGCTGTTATTCCATGGGCTATTTATGGAGGAGCTTTAATCATATTGCTTGGAACAATACTTGTTGTTGGTATTCAAATGATTGTGACAATGAAGATGACTGAAACAAATAAATTAATTGTTGGCTTTGCCAGTTTCATTGGTATAGCATTTGCTTTTGTTCCGCAAGAAGTAGCCCAACAATTCCCATTATTCTTCAGTTTTTTCATTGGAAACCCAATTGGAACAACTGTAGTTTTAGCAGTTCTTTTAAACTTGATCTTTGTGCACGCACTTAAGAGTCCTGGTAAATAAAGAATAATCATCAAAAAAAGGTGTCGATGTATAACCGCAGTAATTACTGCCAAAGGATTATTGCGGTGCATTGGCATATAATAAAATGGATTATTTTATATAGCAATCCTGCAAAACACATTTTAGGGAAATGGCTTAGAATAAATATTAGATCTGTGATATCATAAGTTCTTGTAAATAAACATAATCCTGCTTTAAAATTACATACAAAAGCAATCGGGTACCTTAATCGATTAATTTTTTTTATAATTTTCTAAGTTTTTACATTTTCTCTTCAATGAAAGTTATTGTATCGGGACGAGAGTAAAATGAATGTATTAATATCAACAGATCGTTTTTAATGCATCAATTTCACATTTCAATTTCACAACAGTGCATTTTTTTCGTTGAAATTTTGCATAACTAAGTATTTTATATGTAGGTTTTACGAATGTAATTTGGTCGGGATGAGAGGATTTGAACCTCCGACCTTTCGGCCCCCAGCCGAACGCGCTAACCGAGCTGCGCTACATCCCGACGGTGGACATCTTTGAAATCTCACTATTAGCTGACAAGTATTTTC
>Ga0307991_1001052_pt1 | contig 19660 bp, 13 predicted proteins | sample EllFjometagen131_FD_203146 | JGI IMG/M metagenome (GOLD analysis project Ga0307991, IMG submission 203146) | Marine microbial communities from Ellis Fjord, Antarctic Ocean - #131 | ecosystem: Environmental > Aquatic > Marine > Unclassified | place: Southern Ocean | collected 2014-10-08 | reverse complement strand
ACCTGTAAACTACCGATGATATTTAATTTGTCTTCCAGAAATAATTTCAAAGTAAACACATTCTGATAGTACATAAAAGTATCTTGACAAACAAAATAGAAAACACAGTATCAGGTTAGCAAAAGATAATTCAAGGAGTTTATTATGAACATATTTGGAAAAGTAGTACTTATTGTTTTGTGTTTTACGATGTTAATCCTCTCAGGCTGTTCGTCTTATGTCTCTAAAGAGGCAAGAGAAAAATTTGAAACTCGAGATGGGGTATTCTCAGTAACTGTATATCCAGTAAGTGTAGTAATAGGTCAGGAACGTGTACATGATGAACAACTTGCAGCAGAAGTAATTGATTTTCTGGTTAAGGAACAACTTGCTGACCCTGTAATGGGAACTGGTTTCATTGACATACCCGTGAAATGGGGGATTGATCAAGCAAAGATGGCTCAACTTAGTGCCATCAAATTTTCTGACCAGATGAAAGAAGAAGATATCCAGACTGACTATGCTCTTTTGGTAGAGATCCTATGTAATTATTCTGAAACCAATGTTGGTGGAGTACATTATTATCTGTGTGATAAAGAGGGTAATCTTGCTGACGGGGGACTTACGAACTCTCATTGGGATGAATTCCATGAAGTAGAGCCACACGATAGAAATGGTGGATTGGCAGTAGCAAAACTGATGCTTCGTAATGGTTGGAGCACTTCTGAGAATGATATCAACGCTGATTAGATATATCCAGAATGACCCATTTATCTTTGCAGATAATCAAGACTGTGAGGCTATTTTATTATAATTCTATCCTGGCTTGAACTATAGACTTGCAATCATAATCAAAGCATTTTCCTACTTGTAAAATTTGCATAATTAATAAAATCATTGTGTATTTATAGTACAATTTCAAAATTCACATTATTGAAAATAAATAAAAAATACAGGAGAAACAATGGGAACACCTCATATCAATGCGAATAAAGGAGACATTGCCGAACGCGTTCTGCTTCCTGGCGATCCTTTACGAGCCAGATTTATTGCTGAGAATTATTTAGAAAATCCAGTCTGCTACAATAATGTTCGAGGAATGCTGGGTTATACAGGGTTTTACAAAGGGAAACGTGTCTCTGTACAGGGAACCGGTATGGGAGTACCATCTATCTCAATTTATGCACATGAACTTATCACTGAATTTGGTTGCAAAAAATTGATGCGAATTGGTACCTGCGGTTCAATTCAGGAATTTCTGCATTTGCATGATGTGGTTATCGGAATTGCAGCAAGCACAGATTCAGCAATAAACAAGGTACCTTTCAGTGGCAGGACTTATGCTCCGACAGCAGATCAGGAGCTACTTTTTTCTGCCTGGGAAAATTCTAAGAAATTGGGAATTAAGGCAAGAGCAGGTAATATTCTTACATCAGATGTGCTTTATGACGATGATCCGAATTTCTGGAAACTTTGGGCTGATTATGGAATTCTTTGTATAGAGATGGAAGCTGCAGCTCTTTACACTATAGCTGCAAAACACAGAGTTCAGGCAATAGCAATTTTGACCGTTTCAGATAATTTAGTAACCGGTGAACATTGCACAGCTGAAGAACGTCAACTCAGTTTTAAGCAAATGATGGAGCTTGCGTTAGAAACAATATAAGTGTCGGAAATTCTTTCATTTCATTTATAAATGTTGAAGATGAATAAATGGTGTCACAAATTGCTGTAACAAACAATAATTGTTAGAGAAAAAGCCACTGCCTTTGAAAGATATATGAAAACTTGATCAGGAAGAGAGTTTGCACATAGACACTTTTAACATTTCTCAACTCATCAAATACTCACATTGGAAATACCCGGCGGTGCACATGCATTTAGCTGCAGATATTTATTGATTTCGGGTAGGAAGCCAGATTACATAAAAGTAACTTGACAAACAGGATAGAAAATGCCGTATTAGATTAGCTTAAGATAATTCAAGGAGCTTATTATGAACAGTTTTAGAAAAGTCGTACTTATTATTTTGTGTTTTACGATGTTAATCCTTTCAGGATGTTGGTCTTATCTCTCTAAAGAGGCAAGAGAAAAATTTGAAACTCGAGATGGGGTATTCTCAGTAACTGTATATCCAGTAAGTGTAGTAATAGGTCAGGAACGTGTGCATGATGAACAACTTGCAGCAGAAGTAATTGATTTTCTGGTTAAGGAACAACTTGCTGACCCTGTAATGGGAATTGGTTTTATTGACATACCGGTGAAATGGGGGCATAATCAAGCAAAGATGGCTCAACGTAGTGCCATCAATTTTTCTGACCAGATGAAAGAAGAAGAAATCCAGACGGACTATGCTCTTTTAGTAGAAATCCTCTGCAATTCTTCAGAAAACAAAGTCGGAGGAGTACATTATTATCTGTGTGATAAAGAGGGTAATCTTGCTGACGGGGGACTTACGAACTCTCATTGGGATGAATTCCATGAAGTAGAGCCACACGATAGAAATGGGGGAGTGGCAGTAGCGAAACTGATGCTTCGCAATGGTTGGATGATTTCTGAAAATGATATCAACGCTGATTAGACATATCCAGAATAAACCATTAACCTTTGAAGATAATCCAGACAGTAAGGCTATTTTATCACATTAATAGATGTAGATAAATCTGTCACCCTTATCGATTGCCAAGAATTTCTTCAGATTATAACCTGCATCTAATAAAGTCTGGTTAAATTCCAGATAGGAAGTCTTATTGCTTCCTGCTTTTTCAAATAAGTTACTTTTCAAAAAGGAGAAAATTTATAAATCTTGGAAACCTGGTGAATATTGTTAACGCAATAAAATTAGTGAACTAATTTTTCTTATCACACCTTTTTAAAGGCACGGCATAATTTTGTGCAGATGCCGCAATCTGTACATTTTTCATGATCAATACTGGGTAATGCCTGGTAATACTTTTGTGTAATGGCTCCAGTGGGACATCTTCTGATTATGGGACACACGTGATCCTGTGGACAATATTCTTCGTTAACCTTGATCATTACTATTTACTTTATCTTTTTTCTTTTTTACAATATCTGGCAGCAGCAAACCAAAGAAAGCTGCTCCAAAGATAATAGTGATATAGGGATTCGATGTGATGGGGCAGGAGCCACTAATGCAGCCCACAAAGTAGTAATATAACCAGCCCAGTAATCCACCAGCTATCACAGAAATTATTCTTAACTTCATCTCTATCCTCCAGTTTCTTTCATTATCTTTTAATCTTATAAGACTGTGAAAGTATAACTTGATTTTGATTTATTGCAAATATTGTGAATAAGTTTATATAATACTGTTCAACCTAAGTAATTGATATCATTGCAAGTTTTCAATTTTTGGGAAATTGACATATTCCCTGAAATGTAAAAACAGCCATAAGAGCAGTTAATTTAAAGTATCAGGAAATTTAGATCATTTCCCCTGCAAATTCTTCGCCATTTCGCACGAAGATTGTTGTTTTCAAGCCTTCTGAAGATTCTTTTAGTTTTTCTATATAGCCTGCTTCTTCACCTTCAGCAGGGATATTTAGCCCCATAAAGACAATATTAGCATTGGCGCTGTTTTCCCGCATGATCTCAATTACGGTTTTATCTTTGGGTTTTATGATGATCTTAGTTTCTGCTTTTATGCGAACATCATTTATCATGTCATCCAGGCTTTTCAGCATGAACTGTCGATCTTCTTCAATCAAGATCACAGTATGGATAATAATTCTGGCATTTTTCCATTCACTATTAAGACAGATTAGATGTGCCATAAGCAGCATCAGATCTCCATTACTATGTTTACCACGCCACCATATATCAATACGATCATGTCCACTCATTCCCGGAAGTTCATTTATTCTGACCAGCAGTGAACTTTTCTGAATCCCCGTTATCACTCTGATCGATCGTATAATTGAGATTAATCTGTCCGCTTTATTTGACCAGCCAAACATTATTGTATTGGAATGCAATCCGGCTATACCATTTGACTGAGTAATATTGATAGTGCCACTTTCAAACTGGGATACAACATTCACTTCATTAAAAGCAAGAATACCTGCATCCTCTAAAGTTTTGTTCATAATTGCAGTTTCTTCCTTAATATCATAAGTTCTGTCTTGCAAATCTCCTGTGATCATATTACAGACAGTGAGAATTCCACGTCGCTGATTCAAAGAATTTGCTAATTGTACCAAAGCCAGTCTTTTGCGTACATCTCCAGCAAAAACCAGAATATTGGGTCGCCAGTTACGGGGATCTTTCTCGTGGGACTTCAGTTTGAGGAGAGCAAAACGTGCTAATGTTCCCCAGAATCCTGCCCGGACATCTCCCCATTCTTTTTTCATAGAGCGTCTGCGCAATATCAAAAATAATATTATCTCAAAAGCAATACCAACAAAACATGCCAGAGGACTAATAAGGAACATCACTGCCAGTGCTCCTATTGAACCTAAAAGAGAGATATACCAGGGGACTTTGATTTTAGGACGGTAAGATGCGTCTGCTGTAAGGCTCTCAAGAGCAGCACTAAGATTTATCATTACATAAAGCGTAAGGAATAATATTGATACGAATTGAGCAACCGCATTCAGTTCTTTCAGACTTACTGCAGCCAAAGCAATTGCTCCACTGATCCAGGTGGAGATTGTTGGTTGACCGGTTTTGGACAATTTAGCCAGGAATTTTGGTGCCAGATGATCCTGAGACAGGGACTGCAATACCCGAGGACCTCCTAATACACTTCCAATTGCGGAGGATAATATTGCTCCAAATATGCCCGGAACAACCAGCCAGGAACCCAGAAAAGCTATCTTAGTCCAGGTTTCTACTCCTGTTGATGCCAATTCTTCATGACTCAATTTTCCAGTTACTGATAAAAATACTGGTACAAATAAATAAATTATCAAACCAGTTGTAACAGCAAGTAAAGTACCTTTGGGAATAGATTTACTGGGGTTTTTGAGGTCACCACTCATTCCGATTCCGGCTGTGAAGCCAGTAACCGCCGGAAAGAATACGGCAAATATATACCAGAATCCCCTTGGTGCTGTCCTATATGTGGCGGACATCTCTGGCGCATGAAGTTCATGAGTTAGAATGCCGATAATAAGTGCTACTATAGATATTCCCACAGCGATCAATATTGGGATTTGCAATTTGAGCACTAATCCCGCACTTTTCCCAGATAAAATTGTAATAATAATTATTATTACAGCGGTGATCAATTGCAGCATATAATGAGGCATTTCCCCCCAGCCAGGATGCCAGAACATGGCAATTACTTCTGCTATCCCAAAACTGTAAAATGTGATACTGAGCGTTCTACAGAGATAGAGTGGGATTCCAATTGCTCCCCCAAGTTCTAATCCCAGGCTTCGAGATATCATGTAATATTCTCCGCCTACACCAACACGCATATTTGTGGCAATTGAGGCAGCACTAAGGGCAGTGATAAATGTGATCGAGCTTGCCATTAGTACTATCAGCAAAGTAAAACCAAGACCCACATTACCCACAACCCAGCCAAAACGGAGATACATCACAAGACCCAATATCGTGAGAACACTAGGGGTATACACCCCTAAAAAAGTTCCAAATTTCTCTCCTACTGGTTCAGATATATCCTTTAAACTATCATTATTTTTCATTGATTAAAAATTAATATTGGTCAAAAAAGTGTCAAATTAATCCTTAAGTAGTTAATATATATTATCTTTTATATAAATATGAGAATTATCTCATAAATGAAAATGTAGTTAACTATTCCACAGTAACACTTTTTGCCAGATTGCGAGGCTGATCTACATCAAGGTTTCTCAGATCAGCAATATGATAAGCCAGCAGTTGAAGGGGGATTACTGATAAGAGCGGTTGCAGAATATCCATAGTTTCCGGAATATAAATCACATCTTTACTGAGATCAGTGATCAATTCATCACCTTGAGTGGCAATGATTATGATCCTGCCGTTCCTCGCTTTCACTTCCTGAAGATTTGAGATAATTTTATCATAAATTTCATCCTTCAAGGCAATCGCGATCACCGGCATGTTTTTATCAATGAGAGCAATAGGTCCATGTTTCATTTCCGCTGCGGGATATCCTTCAGCATGGATATAGGAAATCTCTTTGAGTTTCAAAGCGCCTTCCAGTGCAACAGGAAAATTTATGCCTCTTCCCAGATAAAGTGCATTAGAAGAGTCCACAATGGTTTTGGCAATTTCTCTGATATAGTCACTACTTTTGAGGATTAAGTCTATTTTTTCTGGTATAAGTCTTAATTCCTTGAGGAATCGTTTTCCGTAGGTTGGTGCAATATGATTCATTCTTCCCAGCATAACAGCCAGAAGAACAAGCACAGTTGTTTGTGAAGTAAAAGCCTTGGTAGAGGCTACTCCGATCTCGGTTCCGGCGTGGATATATACTCCTCCATCTGTTTCTCTGGCAATACTGCTGCCAACTACGTTAGTAATACCAAAAACTTTGACACCTCTTGCCTTTGCTTCTCGCAAAGCAGCAAGAGTATCGGCAGTTTCGCCAGACTGACTTATGACAAAAACAATTGTACCGGGTGTAATTATGGGGTTTCGATAGCGGAATTCACTGGCATATTCCACATCTACAGGGATTCTTGCCAGAGATTCAATTACATATTTACCAATTAGACCGGAATGCCAGGAAGTACCGCAGGCAATTATCTGAATTTTCTGAATGCTTCTTAATTCAGCCGGGGTTATATTTAGACCGCCAAGTTTCACTGTTGACAGTTCATTTATCAGTCTGCCACGGAAGGCATTTTCAATTGAAACAGGCTGTTCAAAGATCTCTTTCATCATGAAATGCTTGAAATCACCTTTTTCTATCGCCGAAATATCCCAGTCCACTTCAGATACTTTTGCCTTAATTACCTCATCATCAAGAGTTGTGATCACAAAGTCATCTTTTGTAATAGTGACAATTTCGCCATCATTAAGATAGATAACTTTATTTGTATGAATAATTACAGCACCCACATCAGAGGCGACAAAAAACTCATCGTTTCCAATCCCAAGGATCAAAGGGCTGCCTTTTCTTGCCGCAACAATTTGATTGGGATCATCACTGCAGATCACAGCAATTCCATAAGCCCCCTCAACTAATTTTAAGGCTTTCTTAACTGCTGTCACAAGATTATTGTCTTTATAATAGAAATAGCCTATCAGTTTTGCCAGTACCTCAGAATCTGTTTCACTTTCAAAAGTGTAGCCCTGATCAATGAGGGTATTTTTTAGAGTTTTGTAATTTTCAATTATGCCATTATGAACCACTGCGATCTTATTTTGGCTACATGTGTGCGGGTGGGCATTTATAACTGTTGGTTCTCCATGAGTCGCCCAGCGTGTATGACCTATTCCAATATTACTAAAAGTTTTATCAGATCCAGGCAGGATACGTTCAAGTTCTATAATTTTTCCTTTCTGTTTAAAAACTTCCAATTGCTTGCTTTTATTGATTATTGCCAGTCCTGCACTATCATAACCTCTATATTCGAGACGCTTTAATCCCTCAATAATAATTGGGACAGAATTTCTCTTGCCAATGTATCCTACAATTCCACACATAATTAATTTCCTCTACTTGTTCATTGATTTTAGAAAATACTCAATAATCTATTTGTCAAGGTAATAATCACCTCCATTTCCCATAATAGGCGGAGACTGTTCAATCTTTATGATTGATTTATTCCTTTTAGGGAAAATGTCAATTCCCCAAATTATTAAAACTCAATATCTTCATCTTCTTCTTCAGAGTGTATAGAGTCGAAATCATTAGCGCCATAAAATCCACGAGCAAAAATAACCTTGTATTCATTACCTGGAATTATCGTTCTATCATACTCAAATTATATGCCAGAAGGGTAGATCCAACAAAGAGGGAATTAGCGGTGAATTTGTATCGCAATTTCACTCACTATTCAATTGTCAATTTTGCCGATTTCTTTCCGAACTTATTACACTTAGTGCGAACCTTGATCTCATCTCCTGGTTTAGCATCAACTATTTTATAGAAAACTTCACCTGTTTCCAGATTATCCTGTTTTTCCAGCATCTGTTCAATTATCTTCTCACCATTCAGTTCAACCAGGATTTCAAGGATAAAGTGTTTATCAATATCTTTCACCTTGTGATTAAAATTTACGGTCAAAACAGAAGTTTCTTTATCGAAACTCAGATCAACTTTTGATGCCGGGTGTGCCAGTAATAACGCACTACTGACTAATAATACTATAACTAATAAGTACTTCATAACGCCTCCAGTATTTGCATAAATTCTCATTTAAAATGTAAATGATTAATTATAACATAACTGGATTTAAGTAATTGCTGTATCTTTTTCTGAATTAACCTGATTTAATTTTTCTTCTTTTTGAAGTACATTGCTTTTATCCAGCCAAAATTCAGGATTAGGTGAATTAATCCCATTATAATAAATATTGTTCCAGCCATTTCGTGCATTTCGTACAAAAACTCCTCTCCTTGTATTGCAGATGGGATTATTTTATAAAATACCAATGATATTGCCGTAATTAGAAAAGCCAGAACCAAAAAGATATTCACCACTTTCAATGCCTTTTGTTTTTTCATCAATATGCCTCCTAATTATATTCAGTTTGCTATAACCACTGCCTACTGACCTACACTTAATCCTCTTTGAAATTTCTTGATCTCAGTCTGCAATATGTCTCGATGCTATTTCATTAGCAGCATCTTTTTTGTGACTGACCCTGCTGACGTTGAAAGATTATAGTAATAAATTCCAGAGGAAACCTGATTTTGCAAATCATCAGTTCCATCCCATTGCAGATTATAGGAGCCTGCTGTTTGAAAAGCATTTATCAGGCTTTTGATTTGCTGACCTTTTATATTATAAATATTTAGCTCTGTATAAGAAGCCTCTGAGATGGTGTAATGGATTGTAGTTTGGGGATTAAAGGGATTTGGGAAGCAGGATAGTTCAGTGATCTGGGGTAATTCATCTTGTGGAGCAGAATTCTGTGAGATCACATCTTCAGCAATATAAGAATATTCTATTGTACCAGTACCTCCAAAAGTGTCAGTTACAAACATCACTACATTATCATAATTTTCGTAATTATTGGGCAAAGTGATCTCACCATAAGCAAAATCATCGAGTTCCATTTCATATAGTGCATAGGGAACGTCACCATTAAATGAAACAAACCTTACCGAATATTGAGAATAATCTGCACCACCTATAAAAGTAACTTTCAGACTGTTTTCCAGACTAGAAAATGTAATATAATTCACGCTCCAGTGCTGCATGGAATTAGTCTCTGAAGTGGGGTAGAAGGTTATATCATCAGCTGTTCCCATAGCATAATTGCCTGTGCCTACCGGATTGTCGCTATAACCAAATTTCCCATCCATGAAGCTGGGGTCATTAATATAATTAGCTATTACCCAATTATTGAATACATCTTCTGCATTCACATCATCCCAACCGGTAGTAATAAGTGCAGCATCTATTCCATCCATACCATTTAATGGTTCTGCCACAAGGTTATGGATTATATTTTCATCATCAAGGCAATAATGTTCCCAGAAATAGATCATGAAAAGCCAGGTTTGGGGATAATCGGGACCAGCAGTCCACTGGATCAGGTTGTTATCAGGATTCATAGTGAACATCACCATCCAGTTAGGGCTTACCCAGCCGGTTACCGTTTGTGCAAAACAGGAAAGACCTTCATTTACCCAGGTTTGTTCATTACTATCTAAGGTATAGTGAATAAGATGTTGGAATTCATGGGCAACTGTGGAGAAGCAGTAGGAACTATTTATCCCAGAACCATGGGGATTTTTATCGATATATAGAACTTCCATGTTATTACTGTGAGTTCCTCCAGAGATATCATTAGGTGAAAAAAATCCATTTATATTCGCATCATCAATATCATAGATAAGGATATTAACTTTTCCGTTTTCATCAATATCAGAAGGTATTCCAAACATCTGGGTATCGAGAAGATAAATGCCATTATCAGGATCAGCTGCAGTGGAATCGTCAAAAACTCTTGCTACCAGTTCTACATCATTTGGTGTAATGTCAATATTCCATAAATCGTTATCTACATATACATTACAATATTCACCAGACATTTGTTGTGTAGCAGTAATTTCTGAATAACTATTATTATTAAAGTGGTATGCCCAGAAGTTCCTTTCTTCAAAAGTGCTTTCTTCCAGGGTGAAACTATAAGTTTTTGAGGTTGAGGTGATATTAGAGATGTTCATTACCATATAATCATATTCGGGTTCAAAAGCAGGCAAGGTTATTGATCCTTCATTACTGGAAGCAACGAGATTAATAACTTCTGTATCTCCAAAATTATTTATCATAAGGAGATTAACAATGAATTCTCCTGTATTTACCGTAAAGCTGATATCCAGATCAACATCACCAGTGACAAATTTATAGTAATCTGCCGCCCAGCCATTAACGGAGGCACTGCCACTTACAGGATAACTATTATAAGTATTTACACAATGAAAGGTTGGCAGGTCAATAGTGGTATAATCACCCAGGTAATTGGCATTTGTCCATTGTGCAAAGATATAATTGAAAGGTGCCATATAACCCAGATTGATCAGGGCATTTTGGATACCAGTGATGCTGTTGGCTGGTTCAGCTACAATCTCACTGATTAGTTCATGCCCACCATAGTTTTCAGAAAGAAAAACAGTGAAAAGGTAGGTTTGCACATAGTCTGAGAAGGCTTGGTCCCAGACGATAAGATTATTGTCTGGCTGAGTAGGGAAATCCACTATAGGGTCAGGATAGCCATATAAATACATGGCATATTCAGAGCAGCCTTCATTTACCCAGGTATCTTCATTGATATCCATTCCCCAGTGGATAAGATGCTGCATCTCATGCGCCAGAACAGATAGCCTGATGGGTGCAATTGGATTCAAAGGGTTGCAGGTCATATAGATCATTTCGCATTCATTACTGTGACCGGAAGGGTCCATTCCATTGGCTTCTTCTTCTGTAACTTGATTATAAGCACTGAAATAGCCATCAAATGAAGTGCCTTGATAACTTCCTAAAGCTGAATAAAAGATGATCATTTTGGGGTCATTATCAAGTTCATCAGGTACGGGTCCAAAATATTCGGTATTAAGATCATAAATCCCCTGATCAGGAAATGCTATCGTGTGCTCCTCGAAATGTGCCAGAACGGTATCAACATCTGCCTGGGTCATATTTACATTCCATTCGCTATCAGCAACAAAGATGTAGCAATGTTCACCTACTGCCTGACAGGTTGATGGTGTTTGTATCCAGGCAGGTGGCATATCAAAAAAAAACCAACTCCAAAATGATTGAGTATCACCAACAGAATAATCTCTGGTTTCACGAGTTATATTTTGATGTGCGGGATTATTGAGAAATCTCTCAGTTTGACGGGTGATATCTGCCTGGAATTCTGTGAACTCAGCAGAATTTGCATAAATTATACTAAAAGTTAGAAACACGGAAAAAATAACAAAAAAGTACTTCATATAAACTCCATAAATAATTTTAAGTTTATTTAACTAATTAATACAGGGAAAAGTTGTCAAATATAATAATTACCTGGCATCCCCCCGGGATTAATTTATAACTTGTCTTTGATAATTTTGTGGTGCATTAGTCGTCACCATCCGGGAGGTGCACGACCATCCAGGAGGTAACTTAGCTTTATAAAAGACCTCCCATCTGAAACCTTCCGAATGGTCGGAGACCTCCCGAATGGTTGACCCTTTTCAACATATATTATCTTTATTAGCTCCAGTTATTTAGACCTGTTAGCATTGATAAAGACAGGGGGATGCCAGTAATAATTACATATTAACCTGGTGAAGAGATTAGTTCTATTTCACTCAAGTAATTGATTTATTTTTGGCAACTTCTTCTTTAAGAGCTTGAATCTCATTCTTCAATTCTTTGATCCTGAATTCTCTGGCAATAAAAAGCTCATGGTAATGCCTAAGGTCATTATTCTGTTTTTCCAGTTTTTCGGTTCTTTGCTGAACTAATAGCTCCAGATGATTACGGTGTTGTTCCAACTCGATTTCTTTTTGCTTAAACTCTGTGATGTCTTGAGATGTTCCATAAATTTCATAAACCTCTCCATTATCATTATATCGTGGAAACCCCAGCGAAATTATATGATGAGTAATGTTATCAGGATAATTAATCTTTAGTTTAAGGTTATTAGGTACCCCTTGCCGACATTTTTTTACGCTTTCATCAAACATTTCCAAATCATCGGAATGAATAAGGTTTTTATGTTGTTCATAATTTGGTGCATCCTTAGTAGGATCTAGTCCAAAGATAGTGAACATCTGTTCTGACCACGTTAAATTTCCGGTTTTAATATCGTAAGTCCAACATCCTATCTTAGCCATATCCTGAGCTGCAAGCAAAGTTTCATTCGTCTTCCTTAGCTGATCTTTGGCTTGTTTTTTGGTTGTAATATCTGAGAAGATGGTGTAAGCACCTGTTGGCAAATCACTATCATTATCATAAATAGGAGCAGAATTTACAGTTAACCAGATCAATGTATTACTCTTAGCATCAAGAAGTCCCATTATAACATTCTGGCAGTGTTTTCCTTGACTGAGACTAAGAGAAACTGGGTGATCTTCAAAGGCATAATCAGAACCATCTTCGTGAATAGTTTTCCATTTTAAATTTTCTAATTTTGATCCTCTAATTTCAAGTAAAGAGAAATTAAGGATCATTTGAGCTGCTGGATTTGCATCAATCACATCAGCATTTTTATTGAAGAAAATAACGCCTTCGGAAAGGGTATCATAAAGCATGTGATACTTCTCTTCGCTTTTAATAAAGGCTCTTTCAGAATTTTTGCGGGTTGTGATATCTGTATTAAATCCCAGAAATCTATTCGGTTTTCCATTTTCATCCCAAAGCGCCATTCCTCGCCCGGTTATCCAGCGAAAATAACCTTCTTTGCAGAGCATGCGAAAGGTTGATTTATATACTTTTATTTTACCAGACAAATATTCATCAACTTTTTTTTGAGCATAAGTGAGATCATCAGGGTGTATCAGATCGCTCCAGGCAGCACTTGTATAAGGTAATTCATCTGGTTCATAGCCCAGCATAGTGGCAAATCGATCACTATGGTAGGCATAATTAGTTCGCAAATCCCAGTCCCATAACCCATCATTAGTGCCTTCTACAGCAAGCTTAAATCTTTCCTCACTGGTTTTTAGTTCTTCTTCAATTTCTTTACGCTTGGTTATATCACGGGCAATACCATAATAGTATATTTCATCTTGAAGTTCAAATTTCACTCCAGAAATTTCTAACAAAATTTCATGTCCATCCTTGTGGGTATGACTTGTCGCAAATAATGTAGGTGCGGAGGGTGCTATCTCTTCCCAGAATCTATGGAATAAATCCAAACTAAAATTTTTATCTACATCCGCGATTGTCATTTGCATAAATTCTTCTCGACTATAACCCATCATATCACAGGCTTTCTGATTCACCCGGACAATCTTTCCCTTCGAATTCATCAAATATATTGAATCAGATGCTGTTTCGATCAAAGAACGATATAGCTCTTCACTTTTTCTAAGCTCCTCTTCAGCATTTTTTCTAAGCGTGATATCATGGATCACGCCTTTCACTTTCAAGGGATTTCCAGAACTGTCTTTTATAAGTATCGCTTTTGAGCTGATTACCTTTGGTTCCTTCTGATTTAGAGGAAGAATTTCAAATTCGAGATCATAGGGAATATCAATTTCAATCAAATCTACTAAGGACTGGTGTACATTTTCTCTATCTAATATCCTACTCTCTACATCTTCAGCAGAAAGAGGGTTGTTATCTAAAGGAAATCCATATATTTTTTTGGATCCAATGGAACCCCAGAATGTGTTTTCAGCAATATTAAATTCCCAATTTCCGGTATTTCCAATCAGTTCTGCATCTTCATGACGATTTTTAGTTATTTCCAATTCTTTCTGTAACAATTTTTGCTGAGTAATATCCCTGCCAACCGCAAAATAATCTAATAATCTGCCATTTTGCTTAAATCTACCCTTGACTTTCCATTCTATCCATTTTATACCCTCTACACTGTTAATTCGTTCCTGATATGATGAATAGTTTTCCTTCTCAGATAATTTACTTAAAGAATCAATTACCTTGTCACGGTCAGCTTTCACAATGAGTGAAAGGAAATTTCTGCCTTTTAGTTCTTTAAATGTTTTCCCAAATATCTTGCAATAGGCATCATTAATGAAGCGGATTATATAATCACTTTCAAATATAATGATCAGATCTGAATGATTATCTATAAAATATTTCAATGTATCAATGTGCTTTCTCATTTTCACCCCATAATTATTTAATATTATTAACGCTTTTTCCCCTCTCAATGTCAACACAAATATTAATAAAAAAAGAAAATAAGTTTATCTTTTTAAGATCAATTAAGTGAATTGTTTGACTATTTAATAGTACTATGAATATTATTGTTTTGTAAAAAGAAAAAGGATATGAGCATGATACTAACAAAAACAGAAGTAAGAGTAGTCGGAGCTTTGACAGAAAAAGAACTAACAACTCCAGATTACTATCCGTTGAGTCTAAATGCTTTGCGTAATGCCTGCAATCAGAAATCAAATCGTGAACCAGTGATGGATGTAAATGAAGAAACTCTTATTAATACCCTTGATGAATTGAGAGAAAAGAAACTTGTGATATTTTCCAGTGGACAGGGACAAAGGGTCACAAAATACAAGCATAATATAAAAGAAGCTTTGGGGCTTGATCAGAGGGAAACAGCTCTATTGGGAGCTCTATTTCTGAGGGGAGCACAAACGCTGGGTGAATTGCGTTTGCATACTCATAGAATGCACGATTTTGAATCACTTGATGAAGTACATCAGTTTTTGTTAAAGCTTTCAGATCGCGAGATACCTTTAGTTAAACTCTTAGCTCGCCAGCCTGGACAAAAGGAACAACGCTATATTCACTTATTTTTTAATAAGGAAGAGGTAATAGATGAATTACCTGATATCATTGAAGAAAAACCGGATAATGAAATTTCAATTCTAAGGGATAAAATTGAGCAATTGCAGCAGGAAATGATAGAACTAAAAATTGATTACTATAATTTGAAAAAAGAACTGGGAATTAGCTGATTTTCAAAGGAATATTAGACTCAAGATAACTGCGAAAAATAATGCTGGCAGCATGTTAAGAACTCTGACAGGTTTAATATTCATGATCCTTACACCCATAGCTATTAATATCAGACCACCAGTAGCAGTTACCTCGTTGATGATCAACTGATTGAAGTAATCCCCAAATAGATTGCTCAGCAGTGTGAGACCTCCTTGATAGATCACCAGCGGTATCACAGAAAACATCACTCCAATTCCCAGTGTAGAAGTTAAAGCAATTGCTGCGAAGCCATCAAGTAATGACTTAGTTAATAATAGGTTAGGTCTATTACCAAGCCCCTCTTCAATAGCTCCCAAAATTGTCATTGAGCCCATGCAAAATAACAGAAAGGCTGTTGTCATACCTTCTGAAAATCTGTCATTATTGCTGCTTACCTTTTGCTTGATCCGATCAGTGATTTTCTCGATTGCCTTCTCAAGATCAATTAATTCTCCGATTATAGAACCAAGGACTATACTGAACACCAGGATCAGATAATTTTGTGTTTTCATGCCCATTGAAACGCCCAGAAATATAGTGAAAACCCCAATCCCGTTAAATGCCGTCTGAGTTATCTTCTCTGGCAGTTTACGGTTCAGTAGTAAACCCAATAAGCTGCCGGCAATAACAGCTCCAGCATTGATTATAGTACCCAGCATTATTATCTCCTTTTATACTTTCTAAAATTCTCAATAATCAAAAAAGATGCAAGTAAATTAAAATAAAACAAATTAAATAGGACGTGCACCGCTAACGGTACTCCGGAAGTGGGGCGTGAACTACGAGCAGTTATCAGTAGCAATTTATTTGCTCATATTGTTTGATAGCGGTCGTTATCTGCGCCCCACCTGGAAATACCTGGCGGTGCACATCTCATTTAGTGGTGATGCAATCAAATCGATTATATTGACAAAATCTCTTAAAACACAATATTCTCCGTCTGATATGTGATATGCGGATAAAAGGAGAAGATGAGATGTCTAATGTATATTTTCATAAAATTGATGCCAGCACTTCAGTAGAAGAAGTGCAAACGATAACAAATGCCTTACTTACCGAGATCATTGATAAAGAAAATATAAAGCTGGATAAAAAGATACCCTTGAAGGTTCACTTTGGAGAAAAGGGTAATCATACCTTTATAAAATCAGAAAACTATCTGGGTATTATAGATTTCTTACAAAAACGAGAAATTGAAACCTGCTATATTGAAACCAGCGTGATGTATGGAGGTCAAAGGCATAACAGGAAATTGCATATCAAAACTGCTGAGGAGCATGGATTCACGCAATTGCCTATCATCATTGCCGATGGGGAACAGGGAGAGGCATTTGCTGAAGTGGAAATCAACCAAAAGAACTTCAAAACCTGTAAGATTGGAAAGGAATTTCTGGATTATGATCAATTAATAGTCATCTCGCACTTCAAGGGTCACGCTCTGGCAGGATTTGGTGGAGCCATAAAACAGCTTGCTATGGGTCATGCAGCCAAAGGTGGCAAAATGGCAATGCACATGGGGATCAAACCCCATATAATAAATTGGAAATGTAAAAAATGTAATCTCTGTAAAACCAGATGTAATGAACAGGCGATAACCATTGGGAAGAAATCATTTATTGATCATGATAAGTGCGTCGGTTGTGGAGCCTGCGTCTCTATATGTCCTGAGAAAGCAGTTTCGATTTTTACATTGAAGAGTGTGCTTCATTTTATCGGGATAGGTAATAACTTTCAGGAAAATATCGTAGAATACGCACTTGCAGCTCAAAAAGGGAAAAATAATATCTATATCAATTTCGCCATGAATATTACATCAGGATGTGATTGCGAACCCCGAAAGATGAAGATATTAATGGAAGATGTGGGGATATTCATCTCAACTGATCCCGTGGCAATAGATAAAGCATGTCATGATATAATAAGAAAAAAAGGCAAGAAATTCCGCGGAGCTAAGCAGTTTGAATACGCCAGAAGTATCGGTTTAGGCTCACCGGATTATCAACTGATAGAAATTTAAATCAGTCTGGTTAAATGAAAGAGACTGAATAAATAAAAATATTAGAGTATAGAAAATTTCGGGAATTTGGTTCCACAGAATTAAAGACTTCTGCTTTGGATATGGATTGTATGAAACTATCTACAATGAATTTAAACCACAATAGGTAGAAACAACCTTAGGAAACTGAAAGAGATGGAATAACCAGCTTATAAAAAAGTATTGCCTATTATGATTGTATTTTGGAGAATGTCTTTGATCAAAGTGAAAGTGATCTGTAAAAGGAGTAATTAATAATGGTGAATGATATCTCAAAAACAGACTCTGTTCAAGCATGCAATAAATTAGATGAATTGAAGTCAGTTGGAGTAGAATTCTGGTTGGCAGGTGATTACCACAAGGCAGAGGAATATTTTCAGGATTATCTAACATTAGCACAAACTCATAAAGATGAATATGCAGAAGTGCAAGCTTGTAATCTGCTGGGAAACGCCTACTGGAGTCTAAGCGATTATAAACGCTCTCTTTTTTACTTTCTGGAGCTGTTACGTTTAGCGAGTGCAAGAAGTGGGGATAGCGAGTCAAATTATCGATATCAGGATGAAGTGATCAGGGCAAAAAATAATCTTGGAAACCTATACATCAGCCTTGGCAACTATGAGAAAGCCTTAGATTATTTTCTAAAAGCTTTAAAATTACTGCCAGAATCAGCTAATAAAGAGGCAGAAGCAAAGATATTGAATAATATCGGGATAGTCTATAACTATCTGGAAAGCTATCAGGATGCCTGGGATTATCATCACAAGTCGTTAAAGATTCGTACTGAGATCAATGACCGGATAGGCATCGCTCATTCATTGAACAATATTGGGCTGGTGTGCCAGGAAATGAAAGATTATGATAAGGCTTTGGAATATCTGGAAAAATCCGGCAAGCTAAAAGAAGAGACTGGTGATAAAAATGGGATGGCAAATACATTGAACAATATCGGAACTATTTACATGAATTTAAATAAATGGGATATTGCTCTGGAATACACTGAAAAGTCATTGCAACTATATCAGGAGGAAGATTGCAGATTTGGTGTGGCTTCTTCTCTGACCCAAATTGCAAGGATACTGATCAATCAGCACAAATATGAGGAAGCAAGAGATTATCTGCAGAAAAGTGAAGTTATCGCCAGCGAAATAACAGCCAAAACAATACAGAGAGATAATCTTAATGAATATTACCAGTTAGAAAAGGAACTTCATAATTATCCGGCAGCTTTGGAATATTGCGAAAAGTATAATGCCCTCAAAGAAGAGATATTTAATGAGGAAAATGCCAGAAAGACATCTGAAATGAAAATCTCATTTGAATTGGATCAAAAGGAAAAAGAAACTGAAATCTATCGGAAAAGAAGCATTGAACTGACAAAGGCAAATACAGAACTGGAAAGGTTAAAAGATAATCTGGAACTGAGAGTTCAGACAGGTATAGAGGAAAACCGTAAAAAGGACTCTATGATGATCGCCCAGTCGAGATTAGCTACAATGGGGCAGATGATCAGCTTCATTGCTCATCAATGGAAGCAGCCCCTTAATGCTATAAGCGTGATTACCCAGAATACCGAAGATGCCTGGCAGTTTGAAGAGCTAAATGATGAGAAATTGCATTACAATTCTACTCAGATACTTGATCAGATAAAATTTATGGCGGATACTATAGAGGATTTCAGAAACTTCTTTCGACCTGATATTGAGAAATCTGATTTTTACCCGGGTGAAATTATTCGTAAAACTATCAGATTTATTGAGAAGAACATTCAAGAAAATGAAATAGATATTGAACTTGATTTGAATGAAAAATGCCTCGTGAAAGGTATGCCAAACGAGCTTTCACAGGTTGTTCTTAATATCCTCAATAATGCCAGGGATGCCTTCATTGAAAAGAAGAGTAATCCAAAGCAGAGAAAAGTAAAGATCACCCTGTCATGCAGTGAAGATCAAAGTATTATCACATTCAGGGATAATGCAGGTGGCATTCCTGAGAATGTTTTACCGCGTATATTTGAGTCTTATTTCTCTACAAAGGGAAATGAACAAGGAACTGGATTAGGTCTTTCCATGTGTAAAACTATTATCGAAGGTAGAATGCATGGGAAATTGACTGCCGAAAATATTGATAATGGTGTAGAATTCCGTATCATTTTTTAAAGATAATTTTGTCTAAGTGCCAAAACCTGTTCTCTGCCTGCTTCACTTATGTAAATACTATTCATTTTGATTTTCCTCCAGATCATTAATGCTCAGCATCATATCTGCGATAAATAGGGCATCGCCACTAAATACCAGCTTCGCTTTACGTTCTTTGTCATAATACATGAATTCAAAATCTGATCTCAGGTAACTATTATTTTCACTATTCAA
>Ga0307991_1001049_pt1 | contig 19681 bp, 15 predicted proteins | sample EllFjometagen131_FD_203146 | JGI IMG/M metagenome (GOLD analysis project Ga0307991, IMG submission 203146) | Marine microbial communities from Ellis Fjord, Antarctic Ocean - #131 | ecosystem: Environmental > Aquatic > Marine > Unclassified | place: Southern Ocean | collected 2014-10-08 | reverse complement strand
AAAAGGTTTTATGGAATATTAAACCTATCATACCAATAATGCCAATCACTAAAATTCCTCCATAAGGATTTCCTGTTAGGCCAAAAGGTAAATAAACAAATATTGGTAATAAAAAGGCAGGAAACATCACAAGCCAGTTCGATGCACCCATTCCCTGGTAATTGAATGCAGAACCCTTGCCCAGGTCCATTCGCTTTTTATTATATGTTGCCAAATATAAAAGCAAGATACTCAGGCATCCGATATTATATAAAAAGCAAACAAAATTTATCAGCAAAATATCCATTCCAAATAAAAAATACGGAATAGTAAGAAAGAAACTTATTGAGCTCATCGAAATAGCTATCATAAATTTTACTTTCAGATATTTTCTAAGATCATAATTATTTGTCAGGATGGCATCGAAATAATTGCTCTCGTAACTAAACGAATAATTTGCATAATTCATCATCAGGCCTCCACTAACAAATACTCCGATGAAAATCAAAAAACTATAACCATTGTGATACTCTTCTTGTGGATAAAAAAACAATCCATATAAAAGAAACAAAGGAGTCATATAAAGAATTGTTTTGGTTCTTTTATGGCGCAATAAAAGTTTTAATTCAACAGCAATCATATCACCTGTTTTTCCGAGTGTTTTAAGATATTTGTTATCTGATATTCTATCAATTTTTTTTTCTTTATGAATTCGAATTTCTTCGGGGTATAATCCTGAGTTTAAGTATCTGTAATTAATAATATATACAAAACTCAAAACCGCAATCGGAATAATAATGAAAGTAAAATTATTTATAAAAGAAGTAAAAACTATTGATGAAACTCCTGAAAAAGAATAAATCCCAAAATAATCAAGAAGGATTAATCCGGCAAGTATTAATCCAAATATTCCAACAACTTTTGGGTTAGAGGCGAATTGTTTTTTCAAATAAACCAACAAAAAATTATTCGACAAAATCATAAATAATACTGACAAAAACCACACCCAGGTAGCTGCTATTGAGTGATAATAACTTACCTGAAAAACTGCAATTGGAATTACAATAAACAAAGGCAAAAAATTAAAAAAGTTAAAAAGTGTTTTCGACAAAACATGATTGATTATTTTACTTCGTTTTATCGGTAGATGAAGATAAGGAGTGACTTTTAACACAGGAACCTGTTGCATAAAAAAGCGTATTATCAAGTCAAAAGCGAAATAGTAAATCAGGTAACTATTAAACTTTTCTACAGGATTGTCGTTTGGAAATATCTCATGCCAGTTTTTCCCGAGAACTATCCCTCCGACAAGTGCTTCGAGAATAATTAAAAATACAAAGAAGCCTAAAACGATGTTAATGACTAAATTCTTTTGCCACATAGACGAACGCTTGGCATCTTTCCACTGATGACTAATAAACCATTTTATCATGCTTTTTGTTTTAATTCACACTTACTTAACAAAAACTATGCAAGAAAATATTTATTTTTGTTTTTCAGAACTTTACAAATATATAAAATTATTTGACTGTAAAATATTGTATGTTTTCGATCATGATTGTTCGCTGGTGTACAGTGAGCTAGCTTGCTTTTGATTTGTTTAGTTTGGGATCTTGGTGGAAAAAACCAGATGTAATTTGTTGTAATTTATTGTAATTAAAATCAAATTCCTATATTACAGCCGCTTAGCGGGTTTCTATTGACCCAAAATACAAATTGGAATTTCTCTACATCTTATTAAATGACCCGCTTAGCGGCTTTTTTGACTAACCACTAACGTTAATAATATGAGGAGGCCGAGATTTCGAAACTCCGACTTATCAAACCGTTACAATTTTGAGTAAATGTATAAAACTTTAAATTACACATATCGCACGGCTTACGTATATTGCGTGTTGTAGGCTGGCCCTTTTAACACTATTCAGGTATATCGGGATCTGGTAACTCCATATCAATTCCTAGTTGAAGATAAGCTCTGATAATCGCCTGTGAGGCAATATCAAGCTTTTTATCTCTTGGGTGCATTTTTACAGCACCTTCGACAATCGTTTTTAGCTCTTTAAGTTTTTTCTTTTTATCTTCTGGTTCTGACACCCATTTTTTTATAAAACCATAAACACCTTTACAATGTATATGAGAAATATGTGGATCATCTCTCCCTATCGTTAATAATAAATGACTAGCTAAATCATCTGCTTTATGTTTATATTCTAGCGCATGGGAATAATCAGGTTGAGCAGTACTTAACTTATAGTATAATAAACATTTAGCATTTTGTACATATGAGTAGGAAGGAGCTAAAGACTCTGCTTGATATATATAATTCTCTGCTAAACTTAAATCACCACCTTCACCTTCTAACTCTAAACTACCATATTGTAACCAAAAATGAGCATCATCATCAAAATAAAGTGTGAGAGAATCGTATACCTCTCTAGCATGTTCAATATTATTTTTAAATCTATAATAGAGGATTTGATGATTAATTAAGGATTTATATAAATTAAATTTTCTTGAATTTCCTTGAGACCTTTTTAATTCAGGAGATAGTATTGAAAGTACTCTAATATATGCCGTTTTTAACATTTCAAGATTTGCACAATGCATAATCATGAAATCTGCTAATATTCTATGCCTTAGCATAAATTTTGATGAGTCTCCAACATACATTATAATTCCTGCCAAATTTTTATTGAGATAATTTAAAGCCTCAGAATGTGTTACTTCTGAAAACCCTATAAAATCTTGCTTTGTATTGGTAAAGCCCAATTCCGTATTTAGGGCAACACATAAACAAAGGAGTTTTGCTTCATATGGTTTAATGCCTTCAAATTCACTTTGAATAATATCATTGAAAGATTTACCTTGAGTTGCCTCTTTCATAGCCACTAAAATTTGCTTTTTTGCCCTGTATTTGAATTCTTTAAATCTATTACTAGAATTCATTCCTTTTAAGCGACCTAATAAGTTGTTCTGTTCTAACTTAAGAATTAAATTATCAATTTCTTCATCTTCCAAATCTTTTATAATAAACTGTGTGTGATCAATCAAATCAGGATCAATCACATATTCAAGTTTATGGTTTTGATTGCTCCTTAATGCTAGAACAATAATTGGAGTATGTTCAAGAGTTAAAAATGCTTTTACTAATTTCTCAATCTGAGATACAACATTCTTAGCATTATCAAAAATAAGAACTACTTTTTCATTTATCGCTTCCAAGACTTTTACAATATGGTCAGGTCTAGGTAAATAATCGGAATCTGAAATAAATACTGTTTTACCATTTTGAGATAGAGAAAGGCCCAATCGCTTTATTATTGTAGACTTTCCTGAACCCGCATAACCAATAATAGAAACAATCTTTTGCTTATCAACATCATCCTTTTCAGTTGAATAACTTATTATCTTATCCACTAGTTGACTAGTAATTGACCTAGGTATATCAGTTTCTTTAAAAATATCATTCCAACTAGGATTGGCTCCTAACAGAAATGCAGATCTAATAGTTTTTACCTTATACTCCGTAGGTACACGTTTAAAGGATGATGCAAATTCATTTATCGAATAGTTAGGTGCATTTGTTAAATCTGCAAACTCAAGAATACTAAGTAAGCTAGGATATGTGTTACGTAATATCTCTTTTCGTGTGGGTAAGTCATGTTTAATTTTATTAATCCATTGTAAAAATTCTTCTGTCGTACCCTTAATATGGTGTACGTTATATTCATTTTTAAGGATTTCTCTTTTAACGGGAGATAGACTTGGTATGATAATAAAAGATTTTGGTCGCAACTCAGCATATCCACCTCTACCTTCTCTCGATTCAATATAACTCTCAAATAAAGGTTCATTTAAATCCGTTCCAACAAAGATTGTTGCATGAGTTGCATAATCAAATACAAATTGGCTATATAGTGGTTGGTTTTTTAAATTAGCTTTTGCATATTGCTTACTGGAGAAAATTACTTTGTCAGGATTACAAGGTAATTTTCCATGCAGATAAGTAATTAGTGTCTTTTCCAATGATTGATCTCTTTCTTTAAATTCGTCATATGGATAAATCAAATCTAGGATTTTATTATTAGTCCTCCTATATACTTTCTCCAGTATATCATCAATATTTATAGTGTAGATCTTATACCAGAATGGTATGGATATGAGGTCATAAATTTCAGGAATTTGACTACTTAGAAGATTTTCATTTAAAAAGTCTATCTTCTTTTGGCGTTTAATTCCTGCACTTAGAAATGCTTGATACATTTCAGGTAATGAGGAATTGTCATATTTCCCATGGAACTTTAGGAAATTCCATATTTTTTCACCTAATTTGTATCCAGTAGGGTAACTCTCGCCAATTTGATTTTGTGCATCTCGTGAGAAACCTGATCCTAAAAATAGAACCACCTCATTTCTACCTAACAGACGAATTATGTATTTTTCATCAGTATCTGAAAACATGATTTATATTTTAAGAGATAATAATATCCTTTCAACTTTTGTATATTAGTTTTATAGTAACAGTGTGCTCATTTGACTAGACTACAACTTATAAAAAACAGTATCAATATTGTTTTAATATCCCAAATTATACAAATAAACATTGTACCATACTATTTATTTCTTTCATATCTTACGATAATAATTTCTTTAATTATCAGAAAATAACAAAACACCTCCAAAGATATAAAAAAGAATTATATAAGTTAATCTTAATATTGAAAAAGAATTCAAAAACCCGTAATGAAACTTCTCATTGCAAGCTAAGTAGGTATATCATTGGAATATTTTATTTTCCGTACGTAGCAAGGTGTGGAGAATAATACATGGAGATCCCTCGACTACCACCAGTGATCCCAGCCTTGATGGCAGGCAAGAGTTCGGCTAAATGATTTTGTTTACAAAATCATAGTCTCACTGATTTATAATTAATCTTACCTTTGCAAAAAAAATCTAAACAGTGCAAAAAGAAACTCAGAAATTTAACCTAATTGCCAAAACCCTCGCCGGTCTTGAAGATATTCTTGTCGGGGAATTAAAAGAAATTGGTGCTGAAGATATTCAGGTATTAACCAGAGCTGTAAGCTTTAGTGGCGACAAAGAAATAATGTATAAGGCAAATTATTTGTGCCGCACAGCAATAAAAATTCTAAAACCTTTTGCAAGTTTTCTTATCAGAAACGAGGAAGATCTGTATAAAGAAATTAAAAAGATTGACTGGTGGGATTTTATGGATGTTACTGATACACTTGCTGTAGATTGTACTTTAAGCGATTCTTATTTAACTCATTCGAAATATGCTTCGCTAAAAACCAAAGATGCTATTGTTGATAAATTCAGAGACAAATATGATGAACGTCCATCAGTAAATATTGAAAATCCTACTTTAAAAGTTAATGTTCATATTTACAGAAATAATTGTTCGGTTTCCCTTGATAGCAGTGGAGAATCCTTGCATAAGCGGGGCTACAGAAAATCAACTGACATGGCTCCAATAAACGAGCTTCTCGCTGCAGGAATGATACTTCTGAGTGGATGGAAAAAAGACTGCAACTTTGTTGATCCGATGTGCGGTTCGGGTACAATTCTTATCGAAGCTGCGCTTATTGCCAATAATATTCCTTGCGGATATTATAGAAAAAAATACGGTTTTGAAAACTGGAAGGATTTTGATAAAGAGCTTCTTGAAAAGATAAAAAACGAGGCAGCAAGTAATATTACGGAATTTGAGCACAGAATAATTGGTTCCGACAAATCAGCAATGGCTTTAAAAATAGCTAAAGAAAACATCAGAAACGCCAAACTTCATAAAGATATTGAATTAAATCATGTTGCTATTGAAGATAATTTTCCTCCTGAAGGTGGTGGAATAATTGTTACAAATCCTCCTTATGGCGAACGTCTGAAAATTGATAACATCATTAAACTCTACAGTGTTATTGGCGACTCTTTAAAAAACCAATTCACAGGTTTTGATGTATGGATACTAAGTTCTAACAATAGCGCACTTAAACGTGTGGGCTTACGAACTTCAAGAAAAATTCCATTATATAATGCAAAACTTGAATGTAAATATGTTAAATTTGAAATCTATAAAGGGAGTTTGAAAAAGAAAAATAATCCTATAGACAATGATTAAATGCGTAAATGATTAAATGATTTATACTTACAAGCATTAGAAGAACATACAAAAATCATAATAATAAAAAATAAAATAAACACTCAATAAGCAATAATCAATAAACAATAATCAAGTAAAAAAATAAAATTGAATGTTGAAATGTTATGTTAGTGATCTTTCTAACAATGTAACACTGAAACAATTTAACAATGAGACAATGCAACACTGAAGCAATGCAACAATGAAACCAAAATCCTAATGATAAAGAAACTAAATAAGATAGGCGTACTAACTTCAGGCGGGGATGCACCAGGTATGAATGCTGCAATAAGAGCAGTTGTTAGAACAGCTATTTATAATCATTTAGAAGTAATTGGAATAAAAAGCGGTTATGACGGATTAATAAAAAATGAATTTATTAATCTCAAAAACTATTCAGTTTCGGATATTATCCAAAAAGGTGGAACAATAATAAAATCCGCACGAAGCGAAGAATTCAAAACTGCTGAAGGAATGCAGCAAGCATATAGTAATTTGAAGAATGAAGGAATTGATTCAATAGTTGTAATTGGCGGTGACGGAACTTTTTCAGGAGCAAATGAATTTGACAGAATATATGATTTCCCGATTGTCGGTTTACCAGGAACAATCGATAACGATCTCTTTGGTACAGATTTTACAATTGGTTACGATACAGCTTTAAATACTGTTGTTGAAGCAATCGACAAAATAAGAGATACGGCATATTCTCATAATCGTCTGTTTTTTATTGAAGTTATGGGAAGGGATGCAGGTTTTATTGCTCTAAGAAGTGGGATTGCAGGTGGTGCAGAAGATATTCTTATCCCGGAAACGAAAACTCATATTGAGGATTTAATTCATAAACTGGAATACGATTGGCGACATAATAAGAAATCAGGAATAGTAATTGTTGCCGAAGGAGATGATGCAGGTGGAGCTTATGAAATTGCGAGAAGGGTAAACGAAAAATTCACCAATTACAAAACCCGTGTTACAATTCTCGGACATGTTCAAAGAGGAGGTTCGCCATCATGTATGGATAGAGTTTTGGCAAGTACCTTGGGATACGAGTCGGTTAAAGCTTTAATTAATGGAAAAAGAAGTGTTATGGTTGGCCAGGTGAATAAAAAAATTGCCTTTACTCCTTTTGCAGAAGCAATAAAACATCATCAGAAAATTGATGAAAACATGCTGGAGATGGCAAGGATTTTGGCACTGTAATTTGTTTTTAAAAATGTGAGAAATACAGACCTAAATTAATCCAGGCATAAACTTAAGGCACTTTTTTATTATGGAACGAATAACACTTTTCGTAGATGTACTGCTTCCCCTTCCGGTAAAGGGTACTTTTACATATCGTGTTCCTTTTTTATTAAATGATGAAATAAGAAAAGGCCAGAGGGTTGTTGTTCAGTTTGGTAGAAAAAAATTATATACCGCTTTAGTTTTAAATATTCATGAGAAAGTTCCGGAGACATATTCGGTAAAATATATATTGTCGATTCTCGATCCTATTCCTATTGTTAATGATGTTCAGATGAATTTCTGGAACTGGATGTCGGAATATTATTTATGCACCAAAGGTGAAGTGATGAACGTTGCTTTACCCTCGGCACTTAAACTTGCCAGCGAATCGAGTATTATTTTACATCCGGAATTTGACGGCGAAATTTCAGGACTTAACGAAAGAGAAAGAAATATTACAGAAGCTCTTCACAACAGAAGCAAACTAACAATTTCGGAAGCTACAGAAATAGCTGAACTGCAAAAAATCTTTCCTCTTATAAAAAATCTTATTGAGAAGAAAGTTATTCTTGTTGAAGAAGAAATTCATGATTCGTACAAGCCAAAGAAAGAAACTTTTGTTCGTCTTTCAGAAAAATATAAAGATGAAGAAAATCTAAAAGTTCTCTTTGATGAGCTAAGCAAAAGAGCATTTAAACAACTCGAATTGTTGATGTCATTCATTAAATTAACAGAAAACGACATTCAAAATGGAGAGGTAAAAAAACCTCTGCTCTTAAAAAGTGTTAATGGTTCGGCATCGCAAATAAATTCTCTTGTTAAAAAAGGGATTTTCGAAATCAAAACAAAAATAAGCAGCCGCCTTGAAATCAGAGAAAGTTCTTCCTCTGCAGAAGAAATTGAATTAAATCAATATCAGCAAAAATCTTTTGAAGAAATTAATGATGCGTTTAAAGAAAAAGATGTAGTTCTTTTTCATGGAGTTACCTCAAGCGGAAAAACAGAGATTTACATAAAATTGATAAAGGATGTAATCGCAAAAGGAAAACAGGTTTTATATCTGCTACCGGAGATTGCGCTCACAACACAGATTATCAGCAGACTTCAGAAATATTTTGGAGAAAATATCGGGGTTTATCATTCGAAATACAGCAATAATGAGAAAGTTGAAATCTGGAATAATATCCTGAATAATCAATATAAGAGTAAAAATCAAAAAAATTCATATAAAATAATTATAGGTCCTCGTTCTGCAATGTTTTTGCCATTCAATAATCTTGGTTTAGTGATTGTTGATGAAGAACACGACACTTCGTACAAACAATATGATCCGGCTCCACGATACAATGCACGTGATTCTGCAGTTTATCTCGCTATAATGCATAAAGCAAAAGCAATTCTGGGTTCTGCCACTCCTTCTTTAGAGAGTTATTTTAATACTCAAACAGGTAAATATAAACTTGTTGAATTAATCCACAGATATGGTGGAATAAAAATGCCGGAGATAAAAATTGCCAACCTAAAACAGGAAATCAGGCAAAAAACAATGAAATCACATTTTTCATCATTTCTGATCAACCATATAAAACAAGCTCTGGAAGACAAAAAACAGATTATTTTATTTCAGAATCGTCGTGGTTTCTCCCTCCGGTTAGAATGTGAAGTCTGCAATTGGGTACCTGAATGTTTGAACTGTGATGTCACTCTCACCTATCATAAACATAATAATCAACTGCGATGTCATTACTGTGGTTATTCTACAAAGGTTCCTGATAAATGCCCTTCTTGTGGAAGTACTGCATTAATGATGAAGGGTTTTGGAACCGAAAAAGTAGAAGATGACCTTTCAATAATATTGCCGGAAGCCAGAATCGAAAGAATGGATCTCGACACAACACGCTCTAAATACTCCTATCAAAGGATAATCAATAGTTTTGAAGAACGTGAAATTGATATTCTGGTAGGAACACAAATGGTTACTAAAGGTTTGGATTTTGACAATGTTAGTGTTGTGGGAATTTTAAATGCTGATAACTTGCTAAGCTTCCCGGATTTCAGATCACAGGAAAGGAGCTATCAGCTAATGGCACAAGTTAGCGGAAGAGCCGGGAGAAAAGGCAAACAGGGTACTGTAATAATTCAGACATACAACCCAAAACATCAAACCATACAAAATGTAATCAATAACGATTACAATAAAATGTATCTCAGCGAACTTTCCGACAGGTATAAATTTAATTATCCTCCGTATTACAAACTAATACTTTTAAAATTATTTCATAAAGATTATCATGATTTGAATAAGGGTGCGTCTTATCTGGCGAAAATTTTAAAACAGAAATTTGGCAAACGTGTTCTTGGTCCGGAATATCCATTGGTATCACGAATAAAAAACAGATATATTAAAACTATTTTAATTAAAGTTGAAAGGGAAGTATCTGTAAAACAATTGAAATCGGAACTACTTAATGAGATTGAAAATTTCAGGTCTCATAATGAACATAAAAAAATACATGTGGTTATTGATGTAGATCCGTTGTAGCTTTCTTTTACCTTTCCTAAAATGTATTAATTTTCATCTTCATCCACTATAATATATATATCTTCATTATCGCGTTTCATGAGATATTTTTCACGGGCAAATTTTTCGAGTGTAGTAGTGTTTGTAATTAATTCGTTGGTAGCAGCATTGTTTAATTCAATTTCATTAAGATAATATTCTTTTTCATTATTAAGGTCTTTCAGGTTGGAAGATAATTTAGCTTGATAAATGAAATTATTTTTATCAAAAAACAACATCCAAACCAGAAAAGCAAGGATAGTATAAAAATATTTATTTTTTAGAAAAAAAGGTAATCTCTGAAACATATCAAAATCTTTTTACAAATGTAAATTATAATATTCTTGTTTACGTAAAAAGCTTAAAAAAGTTTACCCAATTAATTGTTAATAAAATATTAACCAACTACAAACCCATCACATCGCTAATCTCTTTCATAGCTTCAAGGCAGATAGCAGCAAATTCGTTTAATGGAATACCAATCTTCTCGCATTCCATAATATTTTCGCGTTTGACTGATGCAGCAAAAGCTTTTGTTTTCATTCTTTTTGTAATAGACTTGGGCTTAACACTTGCAAGTTTTTTATCAGGATAAACCAAAGTAGTGGCAACAATCATTCCGGTAATAGTTTCTCCGGCAGCAAGTGCATGTTGAAATTCTGTTGTTCGTTCTATTCCGGTTGCCTCTTCATTATGCATTTTTATTGCATCAATTATTTCAGCATCGATATCAGTTTCTGCCAACATGTTTGCGGTTTCCAGCCCATGAATTTTAGGATCTGCATTTACTTTTTCCACATCCAAATCATGGAGTAAACCTGCCAAGCCCCATCTTTCCACGTCTCTTCCTAATCTTTTAGCTAATGCCCGCATCACTGCTTCAGAAGCATAACTATGCTTAAGCATATTTTCGCTCTTAATATTTTTCTTTAGAAGTTTTATTGCTACATCTCTTTCCATTGCTTTTTGATTTTGAATTGTTCAGTTTATTAAGAATAATTAATGCACATCAATACCATGCAGCATAAATATCAAATGCTTTAAAGTTTTAAAAATCTCATGCAGATATTCATTCACTGCTTTCACGCTTCCCGGAAGTGCATAAACTAATGAGTCGCCCGCAACACCTGCTACTCCCCTGCTTAAAAGTGCATTTGGTTTTTTCTGCCCGTATTTTATTCTTATGATCTCCATAATTCCCGGAATTTCTTTGTCTAAAAATTCGGTAACAACCTCCGGCGTAATATCTCTATGACTTATTCCTGTTCCTCCGCTTGTAAAAATCACATCAAAATTATCTTCTTTAGCTTTTTGCAAAACAGATTTTAATTTTTCCTTGTCATCAGGAATAATCTTAGAACTTACATCACACCTCCAGTCAATTTCTTTGAAATATTCTTTGGTGAGCTCTTTTATTCTTGGGCCGCTTCTATCTTCATATTCTCCTTTGCTTGCCCTGTCGCTAAGTGTAATCACCAATATTTTAAATACTTTTGGATAATATTTCAACACATCGCCGGCAGTCATTACTCCACCTTTTTTCACACGACAAAAAATTCCTTCTTTTGGCATCACACAATTTCCAACTTCATTATAAATTGCGCATGAATCACCGTGACATTTTTTCCCAATCTGAGTAACTTCCAGATCGAATTTATCAGATTTAAATCTGTCAAAAGGTTTTGTTTTATACAATAACATTCCTTCTGTGGTGATGTTTTCAGCAAACTCACCAAATTCAATTTCTCTTTTTGCTTCTATAGAAAATTTGTCAAAACTTTCTTTTCCAAGCAAACTTATCATTCGGTGCCAGCTTCCTGAATGTGCATCACCTTCAATACCTGTTTTAACTAGTTTAATTTCCTTAACGGAATGTTTTACTGTCCCTTTTTTTTCAGAAACATTAACTGCTAATACCTTTATTTCCTGTTTTTTATCTGTCATTTTATTCTATATCCTTTTTTGTTTTTTCAATTAATGAAACATCACTAATAATCATATCTTTATCAACAGCTTTGCACATATCATAAACTGTAAGCAAAGCAACATTTACGGCAGTGAGAGCCTCCATTTCGATACCGGTTTTACCGACACAACGAGCTTCGCTTTTTACCTCCACCCCATCAGCAGTCAATTTTGCAGATACACTAATTTTTGTGATCTGCAAAGGGTGACAAAGAGGAATCAATTCGTTGGTTTTTTTCCCCCCTTGAATACCTGCAATTTCGGCAATAGTAAGCACATCACCTTTTTTCATGTTATTTTCTCTGATAAGAGCAACTGTTTTTTTATTCAGTATGATTTTCCCTTTAGCTTTTGCAACGCGTAGCTGATTGATTTTGCTACCAACATCAACCATTTTGGCTTTACCGCTTGCATCAATATGACTGAATTTTTTCATAATATTATTTTTTTTTATTATACGTAGATTTTTTTAAAATCGTAAGTCCTTCACCTTTAAATATTGTGATCCAATCATTTGAGTTTTCAAATAACGATGTTAATGAAAAAAAGTCATCTTCATCTAAAGGATATGGATCTTCTTTTTTAGAATAGATAATAAACTCAGCATCTTTTATCAATGGAAATTGATATATATTATCTCGATATGATAAGTGTGGTAAAAAAGGAGATTGTGCACTAACAATAGCATTTTGGGGAATTTCTGAAAGTTGCTTATGTACTTTAATCACAGAATAATCTCTTGAATAATGAGAGGCCTTATAAAATCTAATCTTTGACTTATTTGTATACAATACAGTATTATCCATCACTCTAATTGTACAGCTTAAAGTTAATATTAGGATAACGATACTTGTTAACTTCATTACCTTTTTATTTCTGAATTTACTTATAATCGAAAAAATACCAATTGCTAATATAGGTGCATATTCAATACTATATTGCCCATCAATACCCCACATGATATAATTATCATGATAAAGTTTTTGAAAGTAAATAGGAATAAGCATTAAAATGTAGTGTGGTTTTCGAATCAATAGGGGTAAACCTGAAATTAAAACAAGAATATGTAATTCAATCTTAACATAATCTCCAAATGGATGGTTAGTATGATTAATAAACAAAACTTTAAGCGACTCTAAAGGATGTTGGATTAAAAACATCAAAGCATCGAATGAATTATTTCCTAAAAAGGAGTAATGAAAATGGGGGTAAAGTTGATTATTGGATAACCTTGGCATAATAACTGAAGTTACTATCCAAAAATAAACGATACAGAAAATGAATGAAAAGATCAAATAATTCCGCCAAAAAGGCTCTTTCCTATGTTCAAATATCATACATATACAAATAAATGCGATCCACAAGGAAATATTCTCTTTTGCTATAATTATTAACAAAATCATTAAAGATGTAGCAATAATTTTTTTCTGTTTAAGAAAAACAAAAAACCAAGGTACAAGTGATGTAGCAACTACATTGCTATGGTAATCAAAAGAAACAGATGAAAAGACACCAAAAAACAAAAAAAAGTAAAGGGTAGCATAAATAGCTATATTGGCGTGTGTTTTGTCAAGAGTAAAATATTTGTAAATGCCAAAACCACCAAATAAAATAGAAAGTATCTGAAGTATGAGTAGTGTATAATTTTTGAATATTAGTGATAATGGAGAAAAAAGTATAAGATATAAATCAAAGTGATCAGATAACAGATTCTCCTTTACTTCTTTAAAGACCGTACTATCATTCCATTGAAAATGAGCATAATCATACAACGCATTTGTATATGCACCTAAATCTAATGCATGCGTTCTAAAATTAAAATGATTCACAATAGAAATTATAGAATACAGTATTCCAAATCCTAAGATGATTACTAGTAAATATTTATTTGTTTTGGAATTCATTTTAAATTTTAGTCACTCCAAACTTTAGCGCACTTTAGTCACTTTTAACAATTAACCTCCAATATTATAAAACTCACCACTTTTATTATAAGTTCCTGCTTTAGGTTTATTTAAAACTGCCTGATTATATGCTTCTTCAATACCAAGCTCTCTAACATCAAATTCTAAATCATTAAAAAGACAAGGTTTTATTTTTCCATTGGCAGTCAAACGCAAGCGATTACATTTTACGCAATTACCACCATCACCACCTTCAACAATAGAAAATTCTCCTGTTGACAAATTCATCTGATGAATAAAACGAACTTTAAGATCGTTTTCCTCACAGAATCCGGCAACTTCTTTTGCGTCCTTTTCCTGTGATGAATTCATTACAACACAATTAATTTTTATTGGAGATAAGCCTGCTTTTTTTGCAGCTTCAATACCTTCAAAAACATATTTAATATTTCCACCACGGGTAGTCAATTTATAAGTTTCCGGATTAAGAGTGTCAAGACTGATATTTACTCTTTGCAATCCGGCATTTTTTAAATCCTCGGCAAAATCAGCAAGAAAAGTTGCATTGGTTGTCATCGAAAGATCCTTTACGCCTTCAACATTCCAAATCATCGAGACTAAATCAACAATACCTTTTCTAACTAATGGCTCGCCACCTGTTAATCTTACTTTATTTATTCCAAGTTTAATACCTGTTTTAACCACCTCAACAATCTCATCAAAAGTAAGAATCATTTTATGAGGAAGCAATTTTATACCTGATTCAGGCATGCAATATTTACACCTGAGATTACATCTGTCGGTAACAGAAATTCTTAAATAATTAATATTGCGATTATATCTGTCTAACATCTACTAATTCTCCTTCGTTAATTTTTGTAACACCTATTGGCACTGAGATTAATCCGTCTGCATTTACTAATGCTTTACTATGTGCCGAACCATGATATTCAATTGGAAGCACTTTTCCCTCATCTGTAATTTTTACCGGGATAAAAGACAGCCGTTTAGCTTTTTTTCTTTCATAGGATTTTGCCAAAGGTAATTTTATAGATAAAGGTTTGTAATTATAACCCATCATTTTATAAAGCAGAGGCTTTGACAGAAGCTCAAAAATATTAAAAGACGAAACAGGATTTCCGGGCAAGCCGAAAATAAACTTTTTCCCTTTCATACCAAACACCGTAGGTTTACCCGGCTGAACAGCTAATGTCTGAAAAAATATTTTAACATTAAGGTCTTTTAGAATATCCGGAATAAAATCAAATTCACCCATAGAAACACCACCTGAAAGAAGTATTACATCGTTTTCGTTAAGTGCAGTTTTTATAGCTTTAAGACTGGCTTCTGGAGTGTCGATTGCAATTCCAACATAGTTTGGAATACATCCAATTTGTTCAATCTGGGAAATAAGTTGATAAGCATTACTGTTTCTTATCTGTGATAATCCGGGTTTTTTATCAGGTTCAACTAATTCGCTTCCGGTAGAAATCACTCCAACTTTTATCTTTTTATAAACGCTTGGCATTGTACAACCAACCGAAGCTAAAACGGCAATATGTTGTGCTCTAATCAAAATCCCTTTTTTCAGAACAACATCACCTGTATTTATATCTTCTGCTTTAAAAGCAATATTTTGATTTGTCTTTTCCTCGGTAAAAATAATTTTATTTTCGCCAATCTCCTTTGTATGCTCAACCATGATAACACAATCTGCACCTTCAGGAATCATTGACCCTGTCATTATTTTAGAGCATTGATTTTTTTGAATTCCTTTTTCAGGAGCTTTTCCGGCAATAATAGTTTCAACAATTTCAAGCTCATTTTTTAAGTCTTGCTTTCGGCATGCATAACCATCCATAGCCGATTTGTCAAATGGTGGCATATCTAAGTCAGACAGGATATCTTTTGCAAGAATCCTGTTTAAAGAATTATTTAAACCTACTTTTTCGATTCCAAGCTCATAAGCTAAATCCAAAACAATTTTTAATGCTTTTTCCAGTAAAATCATTTTGCAAAATTACAATGAAATTTTTAATTATACAGCTTGACTTTTACTAATTTTAGTTCTGTTATTATTTTAGATAAAATACGAATATAGTTGATTAATAAAAGTATTTTATCGTTTCAACATTTCAGGAAAGACAATAAAGTTTGTTGAATATTCAGAAACAGAAATATCAGTCCATTTTTCATTATTAATTTTTACACTTACAACAGCTGTAGTTGGAAGATTATCAAATATTTTATCAAGAAAAACATTTGCCAATTCGGTTAATCCCGGATTATGTCCGAATATCATTACAGAATCAAACTCATCATCAATTGCATAAAGAACATCAAAAATTTCATTAAGCTCAGCAAGATAAAGTTCTTTTATTATTTCAATTTTCTCTTTCGGGAAATTAATTATTGGAGCAAAAACTTTTGCAGTCTCCATAGTTCTAACAGCTGAACTGGAAATTATTTTATCGACAATAATTTTCTTTTCACAAAGATAATTAGCTACTATTTTGGATATATTGATTTCTTCTTTTAATAAAGGTCTTTCATAATCAGACAATTCAGGTTTATCCCAGGAAGCTTCACCATGTCGAACAATAAATAAGGTTTTCATTTTACATTTTAAATTATACAAATAGAGCCATGGAATACCATGGCTCTACAATAAAACAAATATTTTTAAATTATCTTACCATGCAAACATTGGAAATTCTGCCATCATTTCGTTAACACGTTTTTTAACTGATTTTAAAACATCTTCATTTTCAATATCAGAAATTACTTCGTCAATAAGGTCAACAACCATTGGCATATGTTTTTCTTTCATCCCTCTTGTTGTAATAGCCGGAGTGCCAACTCGTAGGCCTGAAGTCTGGAATGGTGATCTGCTATCAAAAGGAACCATATTTTTGTTAACTGTGATATCAGAAAGAACCAAAGTGTTTTCAACAATTTTTCCTGTTATTTCAGGGAATTTAGATCTTAGGTCAATCAACATCAAATGATTATCAGTTCCATCAGAAATAACATGATAACCTTTTTTAATAAAAGCATCAGACATTACAGCAGCATTATTTTTCACCTGAATAATATAATCTTTGTAACCAGGTGTTAATGCTTCTCCAAAAGCAACAGCCTTAGAAGCAATTACATGCTCAAGCGGTCCACCTTGAATACCGGGAAAAACAGCAGAATTTAATAATCCTGACATTTTTCTGATAGTACCTTTTTTTGTAGCTTTACCCCAGGGATTTTCAAAATCTTCACCTATCAAAATCATTCCACCTCTTGGTCCACGTAAAGTTTTGTGAGTAGTAGTTGTAACTATATGACAGTAAGGCATTGGGTTATTAAGAATTCCTTTTGCAATTAGTCCTGCAGGATGAGCAATATCAGCCATTAAAATTGCACCAATTTTATCAGCAATCTCTCTCATTCTTTTATAATCCCAGTCTCTGGAATAAGCAGAAGCACCTGCAATTATAAGTTTAGGTTTTTCGCGAAGTGCAACTTCTTCCATATTATCATAATCCACAGTTCCGGTATCTTCTTTAACCTGATAAGCAACAGGTTTATATAAAATTCCAGAAGAATTAACAGCAGAACCATGAGATAAATGTCCACCATGCGAAAGATCCATACCCATAAAAGTATCACCAGGATTCAGGCAAGCCAAAAAGACAGCCATATTTGCCTGTGCACCTGAGTGTGGTTGTACATTTGCATAAGATGCTCCAAATAATTCCTTAGCTCGATCAATAGCTAATTGCTCACTTTTATCAACAACTTCACATCCTCCGTAATATCTTTTTTCAGGATAACCTTCGGCATATTTATTTGTAAGACAAGAACCCATTGCTTCGAGGACCTGCTCGCTAACAAAGTTTTCTGATGCAATTAACTCAATTCCGTACAACTGACGTTTTTTTTCCTGCTCAATTAATTCAAAAATTTCATTGTCTCTTTTCATAATTAAATTTGGTTTTATATTTTTTATATATTTGTAATCATATCTTTTAAAGTGCAAATTTATAAATTAATTTTCAATCAAAAAAGGAGAAAAAGATGTTAAACTATAAAAGAGTAATTATTGCTACAATTCTTGGAATTATTTTCGGGATAGTTTGTATGCTAATGGCTAATTCTGACCCTGACAAGGTTGTAGAACCACAAATTTTATAGTCCATCGTTGCCGGAAGAGGTTTATTGGGCTTTATGATCGGCATTAGTGCATTAAACTGTAAGTGGTGGCCACACGGAATAATTCTTGGACTTATTAGTAACATCCCAATGACAATACCTGTAATTAATGACATTCCAATTTTTATTGGTACGTTTGTTATTGGTATGATCTACGGTTTCTTAATCGAATTAATTACTTCAATTCTATTTAAAGCTAAGCCTGTTGGATTATTAAAATAATGTAAATGAATTTAGATTTTAGATTTAAAATTATTAAATGCACAATTTAGGTTACTAAGTTTTTTATCAGCTTAGTAAGCTTTTTTTTATTTCATATAAACTCCACAAAACTTCACAAAACAAAAATCAATGTTTCTAAAACATTTTTATTATTTTTGAAAAGCACACTAAACATCAAAAAATCAGGTTATTTTATATAAATGCAAAAGAAAAATAATCAAATCAGTAAATTTTTTAACAGAAAACAATTCCTCTCAATACTGTTTTCTGTCATTTTATTGATGATTTTTTTTCCTTCAAAGACATTCTCCCAAACTCACTATTTAAAATGTATCTCGGTTGAAAGCAATAATGATATAACATTAAACTGGGCTCCTCCGGTTCCTATCGCAGATTTTGTTTCATACAATATTTTTCACACAACAAGTTCTAATCCAAGTGTTTTCACAGAAATTGCTGTCATCACCAACTATTCCACAAATACCTATGTTGATTTAAACACTAACGCCAACTTTGTTCAGAATTATTATTTTATTGAAACCATAACAAACGAACAGTCTCTAATTTCAGACACTCTGCACAGTATTCGCTTGCGGCTAATGAACTTTGGAAATGGAAAAGCTGAGCTCGACTGGAATCCGGTTCATAATCCTTCCTTGCCGGGATATTCAGAAAATTACGAAATATTCAGAAAATATTCTTTCGGTGAGTGGGAATTAATTGGAACTACTCAGAATCTTGAATATAATGACATTATTAGTGTTTGCAACGATACAATTAATTATTACATCCAAATTACAAATGTATCGGGATGTACATCAAAATCGAATATTGCAGGCGACTGGTTACAAGACATTAACAAACCACCTGTTCCAACAATTGATTCAGCAAGTATAAATTCAGAAAACAAAACTATAATTGGGTGGGAAGAAAGCTCTGCAAAAGATACAGAAGCTTATATAATTTATCACTTTCGCTCGGGAACTTGGAATACTTTAGACACCATTTGGGGTATTAATAATACATTTTACAAACATAATTTGTCTGAGCCCTGTGGTTCGCCTTATTCATACAGCATAGCAGCCTTTGATAGTTGTGGCAATACCAGTCCCTTTGGGATTAATGAAACTCATGAAAGTGATTCACTAAAAAGTATTTATTTCAAAAATCCAATTTTTAATCCATGCAGCAACGACATAAGTCTTAACTGGACAGAATACATTAATATGAGTCCTTCCCTTGGCGGATATGAAATTTACATAAGTAAAAATGCTACTCCTTTTACATTTCTGGAAATTGTAGAACCTACCTCAACTTCTTATGTTTATGAATCACCGGATAATAATTCAGATTACGCATTTTTTATAAGAGCATTTAATCCCGAAAGAAGTATTACCTCAACATCCTGCCAAAGAAATGTACAAACATTTTACCCGCAAATTCCAGAGTTTAACTATTTAA
>Ga0307991_1001048_pt1 | contig 19690 bp, 16 predicted proteins | sample EllFjometagen131_FD_203146 | JGI IMG/M metagenome (GOLD analysis project Ga0307991, IMG submission 203146) | Marine microbial communities from Ellis Fjord, Antarctic Ocean - #131 | ecosystem: Environmental > Aquatic > Marine > Unclassified | place: Southern Ocean | collected 2014-10-08 | reverse complement strand
CCCATCTCCATTACTCCATCACTCTCCCGCAAAAGCGGGATTTCGCTTCGCTCAACATTACTCCATTACTCCAATTTCTTCCATCTCCCCTCTAACCTCTTCCCTCTAACCTCTGTTATTGCCCGGGGTTATTCACGGTGTGACTGATATCGGGTGATCAGGAAAAGTCATCCGATGAATAGTGCTTAAGCTATTGACCCCAAGCTATTGGGAACAATGCCACTTCCGGGGGTAATTCATCGGATGACTATCCACCACTCCAATTTTTCTCCATCACTCCACCCCTCCACCCCTCCATCACTCCATCACTCCATCACTCCATCCTAACATGTTTCTCCGTAGGAGTCCTTCGAACATTCATTCTGTCATTCATTTCATTCATTCTGTCATTCATTCATTCTGTCATTCACTCCACCCCTCCATCCCTCCATCACTCCAATTTCTCCCATCTAACTTCTCCTTCTCAATCTAAAATCCTATTTTTGCCGGAAATTGAGAAAGGATTAAAATTATGATTGAAAATATACTTGTTGCCAAAACCATCGAAGCCATTCAATCGCTCTATGGGCAAACTGTTGAGGGTAAATTGGTTTCCATACAAAAAACACGGAAGGATTTTGTTGGTGATTATACCATCGTGGTTTTCCCGTTTTTAAAAATTTCAAGAAAAAATCCCGAGTTGACGGCCTCCGATTTAGGTCAGTTCATTCAGGAAAACATGCAGGAAGTTATCGGCTTTAATGTGATCAAAGGATTTTTGAACCTTGAGATATCCGATAGCTACTGGCTCGATTTTTATTCAAAGATCAAAGGCAATCCACAATTTGGGTTATTTGATCCAAAGCAGGAAAAACCTGTGGTGATCGAATATTCCTCACCCAATACCAACAAACCCCTTCATCTTGGGCACATAAGAAATAATCTCCTGGGTTATTCAGTAGCAAAAGTTTTGAAAGCAGCAGGTAAGCCGGTGCAGAAAGTGAACCTTGTAAACGACCGTGGCATTCATATATGTAAGTCGATGCTGGCCTGGCAAAAATGGGGAAATGGCGAAACACCCGAAACTTCCGGAATGAAGGGCGACCACCTTGTAGGAAAATATTATGTGCTCTTCGATAAGCATTACAAAGCGGAAATAGTAGAGCTGATAGAAAATGGCATGGATGAGGAGTTGGCCGAAAAAGAAGCCTCCTTGCTCATGGAAGCCCAGGAAATGTTGCGGAAATGGGAGGAACAAAATCCTGAAGTACGCCAATTGTGGAAATCTATGAATGGCTGGGTTTATAAGGGGTTTGACGAAACCTACCAGAAATTGGGTGTTGATTTCGATAAAATCTATTACGAATCGGAAACTTATCTTTTGGGGCGTGAAATTGTTTTTGATGGTCTTGAAAAAGGCATATTCTTCAAAAAGGAAAATGGGTCGGTTTGGTGCGATCTTACCGATGTAGGTCTGGATGAAAAATTACTGCTTCGGGCCGATGGTACTTCTGTTTATATGACACAGGATTTGGGAACAGCACAATTGCGCTTTGACGAGTTCGATCCCGAAAAGCTGGTTTATGTAGTGGGTAATGAGCAAAACTATCATTTTGACGTGTTACAGAAAATTCTGAAAAAAATGGGTCGAGAATGGGCTGACGGGATTATGCACCTGTCGTATGGCATGGTAGAGTTGCCCCATGGCCGGATGAAATCGAGAGAAGGAATCGTGGTGGATGCTGATGAGCTGATGGATGAAATGTATTTGGCTGCAAAAAAAACAACCGTGGAATTGGGCAAAATAGACGAATTTTCGGATGAAGAAAAAGATCAATTATTCAAAATGCTTAGCCTGGGTGCTTTGAAATATTTTATGTTAAAAGTTGATCCTAAAAAAACCATGCTTTTCAACCCCGAAGAATCCATTGATTTTAATGGGAACACAGGGCCTTTTATCCAATACTCTCATGCCAGGATTAAATCCTTGTTCAGAAAAGCAGGGGAAAAAGGAATTGAGATGGATGAAAATGCAATGCCTGAAACGCTCCAGGCAATCGAAAAAGAGATTTTAAAGTTAGCTTACGATTTTCCGTCCATTATCAGTGAAGCTGCTGAAAACTATAGTCCGGCGCTTGTCGCAAATTATATTTATGAACTTGCCAGGGAGTTTAATAAATTTTTTCAGTCGATACCAATTTTACGCGACACCGATAAGCAAACAGCATCATTCAGGTTGGGGCTGGCAGCCGTAACAGGCAATATTATAAAAACGGGAATGGACTTGTTGGGTATTGAAGTTCCTGATCGGATGTAAACCAGAACCAATGATTTTTGGTATTGCTTATTTTTTGGAGGAGAATCCTCGTCTTTTATTTGATCAATAATTGGTATCAGGTTTAACTTGATAGATTCTTCTCCATCGGTTGGCGAATCAGAATGACAAATGGGAATAGATTTCTCCTGCCGCACGTGCGGCATCGAAATGACAAAGCTTCGGGCTGTGAATGGGGTGGGTGAAAGTGGGCGCAAAGCGCCCACTTTCACCCACCCTCAATCCCCCAAATCCATGTCACCTCGAAGGAGCTTGCCGCCTGCCCCGACACTTCGGGGACTGAGAGGTCTCTCTAACAAAGTGTACCCCAACTCCACTCAAATACTTGTCATTAGTACCAAAATACACAGCGAAGTAGCCTGCCCCGACACTTCATCGGTTTTATTAAACCTCTTTGATTTAGTAAATAGAAATTTAAAAATCACATAAAGAAGATATTAAGATGAATATTTTGAAGATTAAATATGGCGGCAGTGAAGTTCAAATAGCGAAACCTCCCGAAAAATCGGGACAGGCTGTACCGGGTTTTTTCGAATCATGGTAATTCTATTGAGCTACAATACCTCAACCTCCCGCATGGGCGGGACAGGCTGTACCGGGTTGCTAAAAACTCAGTATAGCCTGTTCCGACTCTTCGGAAAGTTTAGGTATTGTAGTAAATCAATATCCCTAAAGAAAAACAACCACGTAGTGGTTGCGCTATATGAATGAAAAAAACCCGATAGCTATCGGGGGTATAAACCACATCATTTAGCGCATCCGCCAAAATTTATTTTAGAGAAACACTGACTAAATGCCTGAATGTCACTAATAAAACAACCATATTACTATTGTAAACAAGCAGTAAAAAAAATCGCTGACACTTCGTGGAAGTGAAGCGAAGAATCTATTGTTAATCCTTAGTTTTTCAAGAGAAATAGTGAAAATTCATATTAATGAAAAAATTCCTCAAAAAGGGCAGTAGAACTTTTTATTATTAAACCTCCACCAGATCATTCACTGAATCCCGGGTTCTTTTTTTAAAATCTTCCCATGAAGGATCTTCGAAGCTGATATTTCCAATTTTGAACAAAATAAAGGGCATCACCTTTTCAACAGGCTTATAAAGCAGTGAGCCTTCTTTAACATCCTTCTTTAAAATTGAGGCTTTGCTGTCGATCATTTCAAAAAGCAAAATCAGGGCGCTCATAACAACGATACCCTTGAGCACGCCAAAAATCAAACCCATAAACCTGTTTAAAAAACCAAGTGCTGCCAGAGCCGCAATTTTACTCAGCAGTTTACCAATCAGCGATACCAACAAAACCACCACGATAAAAGTGAGGATAAACGCTACAATAAAAAGCCATCGATGGCCAATGTCAAAATATCGGAGAAGCCAATCGGCAACAATATCAGAGAAATATATAGCAAAATAAAGCCCCAGTACAAGTGCAACAAGCGATGCTATTTCTTTTATAAACCCATTGCGAAAGCCTGATATGGCCATTAGTATGATGGGCAGCCCTATGATCAGATCAAGAAAGTTTACGTCCATTTCAATTTTCGTGTTAATTCGGATGAGAAAACAAAATCATCAATTTCTTTATTTCCGGTATTCATAATTTCCTCTTTGCTACCTTCCCACCAAAGCTGTCCTTCGTAAATAAAAGATATGCTGTCGCCAATTTCCATCACCGAATTCATATCGTGTGTATTCACCACTGTAGTAATTTGATATTCTTTGGTGATTTCGTATATCAGGTTGTCGATTACATTGGAAGTTTGCGGGTCGAGGCCGGAGTTGGGTTCATCGCAAAACAAATATCGGGGATTAAGCGCTATAGCCCGTGCTATGGCAACACGCTTAACCATACCCCCACTAAGCTCCGAGGGCATTAGCTTGTTTGCATTTGGTAAATTTACCCTGTTCAGGCAAAAGTTAACCCGCTCTAATCTTTCTTTTGGCGATTTCTCGGAAAACATATTGAGTGGAAACATAACGTTTTGCTCCACATTCATATAGTCGAACAATGCCCCTCCCTGAAACAGCATTCCAATTTCTTTCCTGATGGTTTTTTTCTTTTTAAACGACATCTCGGAAAATACCCGTTCATCATAAAGTATTTCTCCGCTATCAACATTGTGAAGTCCTACCAGGCATTTAATCAGCACAGTTTTGCCTGAGCCGCTTTGCCCGATTACCAGGTTTGTTTGTCCGGGTTGAAACTTGACTGACACATCTTTTAAAATGTGTTTTTCGCCAAAACTTTTATTGATATTTCTTGCTTCGATCATGCCAGCAACAGTTGAGTAAGAATTAAATTTGAGGTAATGATCAAAATACTGCTGTAAACAACAGCACGCGTACTTGCCGACCCAACTTCAAGGGCTCCACCCCGGGTATAAAAGCCTTGATAACCCGAAACCGAGGCAATGATAAAGGCAAAAACGGCGGTTTTAATCAAAGCATAAGTTATGGTGTAGGGAACGAACCAGCTCTGAAGACCCACGATATAGTCGTTAGAAGTTACTATACCGGTTAAAATACAAGCCATCCAACCTCCAAAAAGAGCAAAGACAATACTAAAAATAATGAGTATGGGATTGATAATGATGGAAGCAATTACTTTGGGCTGAATTAAAAAATTAGCAGGATTGACACCCATAATCTCAAGCGCATCAATTTGCTCTGTAACCCGCATTGTGCCCAGTTCAGAAGCAATTCTTGAACCAACTTTGCCAGCAAGAACAAGGCTTAGCATAGTGGGCGAAAATTCAAGAATGATGCTCTGCCGTGCGGTAAAACCTACCATTTTCATCGGGATTAAAGGAGTGTCGATATTGTAAGCTGTTTGTATGGCTACAACGGCACCCACGAAAATTGAAATTATAATTGTTATTCCCAGGGAATCAATTCCAAGGCTTTGAATTTCGATTAATATCTGTTGGAAAAAGGTTTTAACCTTGTCAGGCTTAACAAATACCTCCTTCATCAAAAGCAAATATCTTCCAAGGTCAGTAATTAGTTTCATGGTGCGTTATTTATTTTGGCGAAAATAAAGATATAATTAAATGATTTCCCACATTATTGTAAAAATATTTATCTTGCATAACTTTTTAACCTGATTAAATCACAAACTTAAAAAGTTTGTGATTTAATCACCGAAGGCCGAAAATATTTGGATAAAATATTTTCGAGGGTTAACCCTCGAATTTCCTCTGGAAATTCGGCTCTGTGGGCATTTTAGCCCACAGAGTGAAAAATTCATGAATTTTTCAGGTTAAGAATGTTGCTAAAATGTTGTGAAGTTGATTACAGGATTACTTTTTTTAAGGATTTCTTAGCCATTAATTGCAGATAAAAACCAAATAGATTATTGAATTGAAATTTGTGCGGGTATGAAAAATGCAGAATTATTATTTATTGATAACCCCAATAACCCAAAGGCTATATCCTTAGTTTTTAAGGGCTTGCTTTCTATCGATAATGCGAATGAATTTAGAGATCAATTATTAAAAAAGATTGAGGCTTACGAAATATTCAATTTTGAAATCAAGGAGGTAGAAATGATGGATCTTTCATTTTATCAGCTTCTTCTGGCAGCAAAAAAAACAATCGGGTTAAAAAAGAAAAAATTTAACATCATTATGTCCCTGCCGCAAGATAGGCTTGAGCTATTTGCACAGGTAGGTTTCGACATTGATTTTTAATAAAACAATACTCAAATGAATAAACCAAAGACAATACTTGTTGTGGACGATTCGAAACCCATCAGGCAGGCAGTATCATATATGTTACGGGGCAGGGGCTTTAATGTGCTAACTGGTGTTGATGGTAAAGACGCGTTGAAACATTTTGATGGTACGGCAATCGACCTGGTAATTACCGATTTGCACATGCCTAATATGGATGGCATTGGTTTGATAAAGGAAGTAAGGAAAATAGTTGAATACAGCAGAGTTCCAATGTTGGTATTAACTACCGAATCCCAGGTGTCGATTAAAATGGAGGCAAAACAGGCCGGGGCCACGGGCTGGATAGTGAAGCCATTCGAGGCCGATAAGTTAATGACCATTATCAAGAAAGTATTAAGATGATTTAAAACCTACAAAGCAAAAAATAAATACTATGAATGTATCCGATGAGCAATTTGCTCTTGAAATGCAGGATCTCAAAAAAAAGTTTGCTATTGAGGCAGAAGAGAAAATTGCTGACCTGGAAACAGCAATTCTTGTGCTGGAAGATAACCCGAACGACAAAACAAAAATAGAATCACTTTTTGGAGCCTTTCACAGCCTTAAAGGAAGCGGGGGAATGTTTGGCTACAACAAAATTAGTGAATATACCCACGACATCGAAACAATATATGACTACGTAAGAAAAGACAGAATTAAAATCAATACCGAATTACTGGATATTACCCTTAGCGCCATCGACCATTTAAAATTGCTGCTAAGAATGGGAGATAACCTTGATGTTCAATCCGAAAACGATCATAAGAATAAAACCGCTCAAATTAAGGAATGGGCCTCTGTAAAGCTTAAAGATGCACAGGTAGATCAGCCCGAACCCACCCCGGTTTATCCGGATAAAGAAATAATGAATAATGTTATTTCAACAAAAACATATTTTATCTCTTTTAAACCCCATGAGCATATTTTTGATAATGGCACAAAACCACTTTACCTCATTGATGAGCTCTGCGCTTTGGGTGATGCCTTTGCCATTCCACATTTCGAAAAAATTCCCGGGCTCGATAGCATTGACCCACAGCTTTGCTACACATGGTGGGAAATATTTCTTTCAACTGACGAAAGCCAGGGGACAATTGCTGATGTTTTTATTTTTGTTGAGGATGAATCAAAAATTTACATTCAAAATATTGCCGGGGATAATCTATTCGAATTCGAGGCATTTACGAGTTATCTAAAAATATTAAGAGATGAAAATACACATGCAGATCTTAAAGATTTAAAAAAGATAATTAACGACCTCTCCTTAAGGGAAATAGCTGCTGAACCTATTAGTGAAGTGGCAGGTAAAGATGATCATTCCGTTGCCCCTTCCGATCCTGCTACTGATGTTGGAGCTGCAAGTAAGCAAGAAGTAAAACCCACCCCAAATAAAATGACAGTGCCTGCCAGGGCAAGCGAAACAGCAATTTCAAGTATCAGGGTTTCGTCTGAGAAAATTGATGTGTTGATGAACCTGGTGAGCGAAATGGTGACAATCCAGGCCAGGCTGAGTATGTATGCCGAAAAGAAAAATGACCTCGATTTAATTTCCATAGCCGAAAATGTTCAAAAGCTGTCAAAGCAGCTACGTGATAATGCCTTTAGTATTTCCCTGATTCCCATTGGCAGTATTCTAACCCGTTTTCAGCGATTGGTTCGCGATCTTTCTGCTACATTGGGGAAAAAAGTAAAATTTGTAATTGAAGGACAGGGCACCGAACTCGACAAAACAATTATCGAACGGGTGACCGATCCCTTATTGCATATTTTACGAAACAGCCTCGATCATGGTATTGAAACACCCGAAATAAGAAAGCAAAATGGGAAACCCGAAGAGGGAACAATACTTTTCAGGGCCTTTTATTCGGGAAGTAATATTCATATCGAAGTTAAAGATGATGGCGCGGGGATCGATAAGAGCAAAGTAATTAAAAAAGCCATACAAAATAAACTCGTTCATGAGGATGATAAATTGTCAGAAACCCAAATACTCAATCTTATTTTTGCCCCGGGGTTTTCTACTGCAACCAAAGTTTCCGATGTTTCGGGACGTGGAGTTGGGATGGACGTTGTAAATAAAAAAATTAGTGAAATCAGGGGTGAAGTGTTGATTAGCTCCGGGTTGGGAAAGGGAACAGCCATTACCATTGTTCTTCCTTTAACTTTGTCGATTATCGACGGGATGCAGGTAATGATTGGTAATACTTCTTATATTATTCCCACATCCGCAGTTTACAAAATTTACTCGGTAAAGCATTCGGAAGTAAAAAATGCCTTTGATAATATAATTGTTATTGATAACAGGCAAATACCTTTCTTCTACTTGCGCGAGCAATTTAACATTTACGATTCAATACCCGTGAAGGAAGAAGTGCTGGTGGTAAAATATGAAAATCGTGAGGTTGGCCTGATCATCGATAAAGTTATTGGCGAATTTCAAACCGTACTAAAACCACTTGGAAAACACTACAAAAACCAGGAATTTATTTCGGGGGCTACAATCCTTGGCGATGGCGCTGTAGCCCTGGTGTTGGATACAAACAAAATTATTTCAAAATTCTCAATAGTAAACAATAACAAGGAGAAAAATATATGAGCGAAAACGATGAAATTCAAATCAACCATTACCTCACATTTAAACTGGGTAACGAAATATTTGCATCTCATGTAAGCAATATTTTAAAAATTCTGGAAATGCAAGAGATTACTAAAGTGCCAAAATCTCCTGACTACATGAAAGGGGTTATTAACCTGCGGGGTAATGTATTGCCTGTGGTTGATGCCCGGTTAAAATTTGGTATTACTCCATTACCCTACACCGAAAAAACCTGCATCCTGGTACTTTCAATAATCATCGACAAAGAAATTGTGGAAGTGGGGGCAATTGTTGATTCTGTGATGGATGTGATCGAATTTCAGAAAGAAAATATTAAACCGTCGCCAAGCCTCGGGAGTAAATACAAATCCGATTTTATAGAAGGTATAATGAAAATCAACGAAAAGTTCATCATGGTACTCAATATGGATTCTGTTTTTTCCACAGATGAAATTATCGATCTTAAAGATAATATCAATATGTCAAAAAATACTGGTATCAATGCGGATGAAAAAATTGAAAATTAAAATTTGAAGGAGGGAAAAACATGAACTGGAGTAACCTGAAAGTAAAAACTAAACTTGGACTTGGTTTCGGTTTTATTATTTTGATTTTGATATCCATCGGGGCATTATCATTGATAGGACTCAGGAAAATTGAATCTGATAACGTTTCTGCAGTTAAAACACGCCTGCCTGAAATAAAAATCTCGAATCATTTGGAGCGCACTACACTTAAGATTACCAGCCTTCTAAGCAACTATGTATTGAGCCAGGATATGCAAAGCATTGACCAGGCACAATCGTTGCTGGATGAGTTGGATGACTATCTTGAAAACATCTCTAAAATGAAATATAACCTGGCAGATGAAATGCAAAAGGATATTTCATCAGCAAAAAAAATACTGCTTGTTTATAGAACTTTTATGGATGAAATGAGGGTTGGTACGGAAAAAATGGAAACTGACAGGGGGTTTATGGACGAAGCCGTCGGCAGTTTTTTTGATTACTGTTACGATTACCTTCGTGGACAGGAATCAACACTCGCGTATCAAATTGATGCGCGTATAGCTAAAAGAGGAGTTCTTGAAAAGGTTACACTCATCAATGATATAATTGATATTGGGAATGCCTTACGAATCCAGAATTTTAAAGCCCAGGCGGGAATTGATATTTCCAGTTCAACTGATTTCAATAAGCAATTTACCAACATTGATCAACTGCTTATTAACCTTGAAAAAATTGACACGGAAAATGAGAATATTGTTTATCTAAATAACATACATCACTCCCTGGATGATTATCACAGCGCTATGGACGGGTATTTTGAAACAGAACATGCCTTACAATTAAGCAACAGGCAACTCATTGATGAAGGTGATTTACTTGTTTCTACCTTCAGGAATCTTGCTGAAAGCAGTATCCACAAAACAACTGAATTTGCAACAATATCAATCATAAAAATCCGCACTGCTTTAAATGTACTTATTATTGGTCTCGTAATCTCCATAATAGTAAGTATAATCCTGGCCTTTCAAATTTCATACTCTATTACCAGGCCATTAAAAAGAGGGGTTGAATTTGCACGACAAATTGCAGAAGGAAACCTTGAAGCAACCATTGATATTGAACAAAAGGATGAAATTGGTGAGCTTACCGCGATGCTGAATAAAATGAAAGACAAATTGTATCAAACCATCTCATCAATACAAACAGCAGCAAACCACATTGCCGATGCCAGTGCCCAGGTGAGTAATACTTCGCAGGGAATTTCGCAGGGTAGCACCGAGCAGGCATCCGCCGCCGAAGAAATATCAGCATCAATGGAACAGATGTCGGCCAGTATCTCGCAAAATACATCCAACGCGCAACGCACCGAACAAATAGCCTCAGAAGCTACAACAGGATTGAATGCAGGAAGCCGCAATGTAATCGATGTAACTGCAGCGATTAAAGAAATTGCAGAAAAAATCACCATTATAGGGGATATTGCTTATCAAACCAATATTCTTTCGCTAAATGCCGCGGTAGAAGCCGCTCGCGCGGGCGAATATGGAAAAGGTTTTGCCGTTGTGGCCGATGAGGTTAAAAAACTGGCTGAAAGAAGCCAGGATGCGGCAACCGAAATTGATAAAGTATCGGGTGCAGGAGTTAGTTTAGCCGAGGAATCGAGAAAGCTTTTTAATACCATCGTGCCGCAGATTGAAGATACCCTGAAACTTGTTCAGGAGATCACAGCATCCAGTTTGGAACAAAACTCGGGGGCAGAGCAGGTAAATGATGCTGTTCAGCAATTTAATGAGGTTATTCAGCAAAATGCTGCCTCTGCCGAAGAAATGGCAACCAATGCCGAGGAGTTGGCAAGCCAGGCCGAATACCTTAAAAATATGACAAGCTATTTTAAAACCGGTAAGGAGAATGCGCCTGTCAATAGTACAAAGTATAAGCAAAACATCCCCAGAAAAACTGAATTACCAATGCCAAACAAATCGTTGCAAATAAAAAGTAACGTACGGAAAGGTGTAAATTTACGGCTTGGCAGTGATGCCCTGGATCAGGAATTTGAAAAATTTTAAGTATAAGTGTAGTTTGGGAAAGTCCCCTTCAGGGGATTTAGGGGTTTTATGGCTTTTTAGATTGGTCTCATTATTAACATAGAATCATTTTATCAAAACATTATACAGATTTGCCTGTAAACGATTTACATAAAATTTATAGTGCCGGGTTGTCCGACCGGGAGTTTGCAAGGCTAAGCGAATTTATTTTTCGTGAATATGGCATTAAGCTTCCACAGCATAAAAAATTGATGCTCCAGGGAAGGTTACGCAACAGGCTCAAAGAACGCAGACTTACATCGTTCGCTCAATACATCGATTTTTTATTTAGCAACGAAGGTCAGCAGATTGAACTGATTCACATGATTGATGTAGTTACAACAAATAAAACAGATTTTTTTCGGGAACCAGATCACTTTGATTTTCTTTTTAATACTGTTTTATCAGAATTTTGGCAAAAAACCTGTTCAGGTTATGCGTTTAATATTTGGAGCGCGGGTTGCTCAACAGGTGAAGAGCCATATACAATGGCCATTATCCTGAACGAATTTAAGGCGCTAAATCCGGGCTTTAACTTTAACATTTTGGCTAGCGACCTTTCTTCGCGGGCGCTTGAACATGCAAGAATTGCAGTTTACCAGGAAAGTAAGGTTGATGTTATTCCACTTAGCCTTAAAAAAAATTATTTGCTTAAAAGTAAAGACCTCGAAAAGAAAGAAGTTAGGATTGTTGCTTCGTTGCGCAATAATGTAACGTTTGAACGGCAAAACCTTATGCATGTTGAAAGCTACAATAAAGCCGGATTTGATGCAATATTTTGTAGAAATACACTTATTTATTTTGACAGATCAACACAAATAAAAGTGGTTAGAGGTTTGGTAAATAAATTGAAGTCAGCGGGCTACCTGTTTATTGGGCACTCCGAATCGTTGCTCAACGAAAGTACCTTACCCCTCGACAGAATTGCACCAACAGTTTACAGAAAAAGAGTAATTCGAAATAATTATGATTAGAAAACCCATAAAACTATTAGTTGTTGACGACAGCCGGTTAAATCTTAGCCAGCTTGAGCTGTTGCTGAGTGAAGAGAATTATAGCATCACCACGATAACCAAGGGGCGCGATGCACTTAAGCTTGCTGCCAAAGAACCCTTCGACCTGATGCTTCTCGATGTGATAATGCCTGATATGGATGGATTTGAGGTTTGTACCAGGATGAAAAAAAACTCCATCACATCAAAAATTCCGGTGATCTTCCTTACGGGCCAAACCGATATGGAGAGTATCAGGAAAGGATTTCAGGTGGGAGCTGTTGATTACGTTGGTAAACCCTTCAACAAAATTGAGTTGATAGCGAGGGTTAAAAGTCATCTCGAACTAAAACGTTCGAGGGAGGAACTGGAGGTAGCAAAACGTTCTGCCGAAGAAGCGCTTGTTTACAAAAGTGAATTTTTAGCCAACATGAGCCACGAAATCAGGACACCCATCAACGGCATTATTGGTATGTCAGAGTTTCTCGATAATACCAAACTCGACGAAAAACAAGCTGAATATGTTAGAATAGTGCGCTCCTCAGCCAATTCCCTACTTAATCTTATCAACGACATCCTCGATTTCTCCAAACTTGAAGCCGGCAAAATTGAACTCGAAAACCTTGATTTCGACTTTCATGAACACATCGAAGATACCCTAAAGTCGATGACTTTTAAGGCCGAAGAAAAGGGCCTTCAATTGAAACAAATCATACAGCCAGATGTTCCCCAGGCATTGAATGGCGACCCTACAAGGCTTAGGCAGGTGCTATTGAATTTGATTTCCAATGCTTTAAAATTTTCTGAAAAAGGCTATGTTACCGTTAAGGTGTCTCTTCTTGACGAATTTAATGATAAATGTGTAGTTAAAATTGAGGTTATCGACACAGGTATTGGAATATCTCCTGAAGGTAAGCGGCGACTTTTTAAATCATTTTCGCAGGTTGACGCATCCACCACCAGGAATTATGGAGGAACAGGGCTGGGATTGGTAATTTCAAAAAGCCTGTCGGAAATGATGGGTGGTAAAATAAGCGTTGAAAGCGAGGAAGGCAAAGGATCCAATTTTTGGTTTACTATTAAAATGGGAATTTCAAAAATGGAACATGTCGAAAAACTTCGTCTGGAGGAATCTACCACTGACGATCATCAAATGAAAAAATTGATGATACTCCTGGCCGAAGACAACCTTATTAACCAAAAAGTGGCAAGCATTCACCTCGAAAAATTAGGACATACCGTGCAGGTGGCTAACAATGGATTAGTGGCCTTCGATGCCTTTAAGTCGGGAAATTTTGATCTTGTATTCATGGATGTTCAAATGCCCGAAGCCGATGGATATGAGTCCACAGGCTTAATACGTAATTATGAACGTAAGGACAGCACAAAAAAAAGGATTCCCATCATTGCCATGACCGCAAATGCCATGAAGGGCGACAAAGAAAAATGTATCGAAGCCGGCATGGACGATTATATCTCAAAACCTTTTACTGCAAGGGCACTCAAAGAAATTTTAAGCAAATATGCATAAATAATGATGAAAGAATTATCAGATGAACAATTACTTGCCGAACTAAAAAGCAGAATTGAAGAAAGACAGCAATCCTTTAAAAAACTGGAGGAAATAAATGAAGAGCTTTCAAAAGTCAATCAAAAATTAGTGGAGTCAGAACAGTTAAAATCTAATTTTTTGTCGAATGCACGCAATGAGATCATCAATCCTTTGTCGTCAATTTTAAGTTTATCACAATCAATCGCCTTTTCAGAAAACACCGACATAGCGCAGATACAAAAGCTGGCAACGATTATTTACAAGGAAGCTTTCGATCTTGATTTTCAAATGAATAATATTTTTTCATCTGCCGAAATTGAAGCCGGTGAAGCTTCGTGCGAAAATTATAACATTGATTTTGTTGATCTTGTAGAAAAGCAAATTAGTAAATATAAAAATTTAGCTGCGGATAAAGGGCTGCAACTGCTACTTGAGAACAACATTAATGACAATGAACATCATTTAAAAAGCGATCCCTCAAAAATTGAGATGATTATAAGTAACCTGATAGTAAATGCAATAAGCTGGACCGATCAACCCGGCGATATTATTATCAGGATTTTAAACGATGGAGCCAATAAGATATTCAGTGTCAGCGATCATGGCCGGGGAATTTCTAAAGAAGATCAAAGCATTATTTTCGACAGGTTCAAATCTGTCGATCCATCAGTACATACCAAAAACAAGGGTCATGGCCTGGGGCTGTCGATTGTAAAGGCTTTTACCGAGATTCTTGATGGTGAAATCAAGCTTGAAAGCACACCCGGGAAAGGCAGTACTTTTACTTTAATTATAGCTGATACCCTTACAGGAGGCGAAATTATGGGATCTTCCGAATGGGGGCAGGATTTTTTATTTGATGGAAGCGCTGAACTTTTTTGATGATTAATGAATAACTTTGAAACAAAATATATTTATTCATCAGGTTTATTTGTGTCTGAACAACCACTGATCCTAAACACAGTTTTAGGCTCGTGTGTTGCAGTTTGCTTATGGGATAGTAAAAACAAAATAGGTGGAATGAATCATTATATGTTGCCATACTGGAACGGAAATGGACTTGCATCTCCAAAATATGGAAATATTGCTATTACCCGGCTTATCAATAAAATGATAGCATTGCAAGGCAGTCCTCAGAATATGCTTGCGAAAATTTTTGGAGGTGCAAAAATGCTACAGGAACAATCAAATGTTTTTGATATCGGCCGCCGGAATATAGAACTGGCGCATGAAATTCTTTCGGATCAAAAAATCAGGATAGTAGCCGAAAGTACAGGCGGGGAGAAAGGCCGAAAAATATTTTTCAATACCAATACCGGTGAAGTATTTCAAAGGCTACTCTAAATTTTGCTTGTTAATTAAGAAAAAAACGATATGAAAAAAATTCGTGTATTAATTGTTGATGATTCCGCGGTTGTAAGGCAATCACTCATCGGAATCCTTGAATCCTCAGGCGAAATTGAGGTGATGGGTACTGCGGCGGATCCATTTTTGGCAGCAAAAAAAATCAGCAAGGAAGTTCCCGATGTAATTACCCTGGATGTAGATATGCCCCGAATGGATGGACTAACTTTCTTAAAACGGATTATGACTCAACATCCGATACCTGTTGTAATGATTTCGAGCCTTACACAGGAAGGATCGGCAGAAGCCCTTAAAGCAATGGATTATGGAGCCATCGAAATTATTCCAAAACCTAACCTCGTTACCCGCGATTTTTTCGAGGAGGCCAGGGTTCAAATTATTGATGCTGTAAAAGCAGCTTCCATGTCGAAACTAACAAGACGAAAAATTAACCCTGCCCCCATAGTGATTCCCGAAAAATATTCGGCTGATGCAATTATCCCGATAAATCACACTACACAGCCATCACCCCATACTGATACAATTATTGCAGTGGGCGCTTCAACCGGCGGAACCGAAGCCATTAAAACATTTTTAGAGGGCTTGCCCTTAAACTCTCCCGGAGTTGTAATTGTACAACACATGCCCGAGGTTTTTACAAAAGCCTATGCCAACCGTCTCAACGGGATACTTCCCCTTGAAATTAAAGAAGCCGAAAATGGTGATATAGTTACCCGTGGAAAAGTATTCATTGCTCCGGGAAATCATCATCTGTTACTCAAAAGACGAGGAAAAGAGTACAGTGTAGAGGTAAAAGGCGGGCCACTCGTAAATCGCCACAGGCCCTCGGTAGATGTGCTATTTCGCTCGGTAACCCGGGCCGCCGGCAGCAATGCCATTGGTGTGCTGCTTACCGGGATGGGCGATGATGGAGCTGCCGGCCTGTTGGAAATGAAAGAAGCCAAAGCCAAAACATTTGTTCAGGACGAAGCTACCTGTGTTGTTTTTGGTATGCCAAAAGAGGCCATTAAATTAGGAGCTGTTGATGCGGTGCTTCCCATACAAAAAATTGCCGGCGTAGTGATGGCTTCCTGAATTGATTTTTATTGTAATTTTTTAGCTATTTTATCAGTCTCCACAAATGGTGTAAATAGCAAATTTAATTTCACCACTTTTTACTTTCATTTAGTGTTATGAGTTTTGGTTGAGAGGAGTCCTCTCTCATGGGTTTTGTATCTGTATGCTTTAGCCGAAGTGCTTTGCTTTTTCATTTCCTCCAAGTCCCATGAACTCAGGCATCCTTCCCCAGTTGGGGAAGGGTGTCGGTGCCGAGCTTTGCTCGTGCATGCACGAGCAAAGCTCGGCAGGATGGGGTCATGATGGTTTGGTATTCAATCCACCACATAAATAACTACTTTTTTTTACCAGTAGCCTAAAACCATTCTTGATAAGATGTGTTTAAATAGAACACAGATATTTAAAATGGCTAAACTATTCTTCAATTTCTTTCTGTTATTATTTTTTATTTCCTTTTCAGCTTCCGGGCAAAATGATTTTGCTCATCTTGATAGCTTGTTGAACGTAGCAGAGAAAAATCCCGATGATACTGCACAACTCAGGGCGATTTTTATCGAAATCACGAATATCCCTGATTCTTCCGAAGATATATCTTATCATTACGCCTCAGAACTTTACAGCTTGTCCGACCGCGTAAATTACAGGTATGGAATGGCCGAAGCGCTTAATTACCAGGGCAGGTTGCTCGAACAGCAGGATTTTAAGCGCTCGATCGAAAAGTATGAACAAAGCCTTGCGATTTCGGAAAAGGAAAAATTTAAAAAACTTCAATCCAAAACCCTCAACAACCTGAGCATCGTTTATGCCTTTATGGGCGAGTACAATAAATCAATCGAGTATTTGCTGCAACTCCTTAAGCTATCAGAAGAAATGAATGATAATATGCGAAAGGCTGTTGCATTAAACAATATTGGTTTAAGATATCACGATATGGGCAACCCCGAGCTGGCGCTTGGATATTACGATCGTGCCATGGAATTGAATCTTAAAACCGGTGATTTGAACCGATATGCAACAAATCTTTCCAATATTGGAAATGCTTACCAGGTTTTGTGGATTAACAATCCGACAGCAGAAAATTATTATGATTCTTCACTCTATTTTCAATATCAAGCCATTAAACTTCAACGAAAAAATGAGGCCAACTATAAGCTTCAGTATGCATATCAATCGTTGGTTCACCTGTTTTACAAAAGAGGGCAACAGGAAAAAGCATGGATAGCACTCGATTCAGCCATTTATTTCGCCAACCTTGCCGGCGATAGTTATGGAATAATAAACCTGATGAGTGTAAAAGCGGATTTGTTGAATAGCGAAGATCGCTTTATTGAAGCCGGTGAGATACTTCACAAAGCTATTGAGATGGCTTTGGAACTAAACTTTAGAAGCTTGCTTGCTTATCTGTACGAAGAAATGAGTGAGAGCTATCATGGGCAAAAGAATTACCTGAAGGCTTATGAATACAACGAAAAATTCAAACTTCTGGAAGATTCACTTCAAAGTATCGAAAAGAGTAAAGCTTTTGCTAAGATCGATAAATACGAAAAAGAAAAAGAACGGCAGCAACGGGAATTGCAGGAACAAAAATTTGAAAATCAAAGGGTGGTGCGTAACTCCATTATTATGGTTGGGGGGCTCATCCTGCTTTTACTTATCGGGGTTTGGCAACGTTACAGGTTTATAAGGCGAACCAATGAAGAGCTGGAGGATAAAAATAAAATTATTGAGATTGAAAAAGGGAAATCGGATAAACTGCTGCTCAATATTTTGCCGGCCGAAACTGCGAGAGAACTAAAGGCTTTTGGTAAATCTAAAGCCAAAATGTTTGAAATGGTTACGGTAATGTTTGCCGATTTCAAAGGATTTACAATGATGGCAGAAAAAATGTCGCCGCAAGAGCTTGTCGACGAAATTGATTATTACTATAAAAAGTTTGATGAGATAATAACTAATAATAATGTAGAAAAAATAAAGACCATCGGCGATGCTTATATGTGCGCTGGCGGACTTCCTGTGGCCAACCAAACCAATCCCGAAGATGTGTTGATGGCAGCATGCCAGATTAGAGACTTCATGGAGAAATATAAAGCACAAAAAATTGAGGAAGGAGAGCCATATTTTGAAGCCCGCATTGGAATACACACCGGGTCTGTGGTAGCAGGTATTGTAGGCACGCGAAAGTTTGCCTACGATATATGGGGCGATACCGTAAATATTGCATCACGCATGGAATCGAGTGGAGAGGTTGGAAAGATCAACATTTCAGAGTTTACCTGCCAATACATCAACGAAAAATTCCAAACCACCCCACGTGGTAAAATTGAAACCAAAAACAAAGGCCTCATGGAAATGTTCTTTGTTGAGTGCAGGAAGTAGAAAGAAATGAAATAAAGGGTTTTCTAACCTGAATAATTCAGAAAAGCTAAATATTCACTTGCCGCATCCTTTAGGTTGCGGATATGAGAATGGATTCTCACTGGATATCAAAATCCTGAAAAATTTAATTTATTTAGTTTGAAAATTTTTCAGGATTTTGAATCAATTAATTATCAATCATTTAAAACCCACGCCCTTTCCATGTGAATGCCTTTGGCAAAAGGGCGCAGCAACTCAGATCAATGTTTTATGAATAAATCAGGCTAGCTAATAAGGCCCCTTTGTTAAGTTATTCCGCCAGATTCCTTTTCCGATAATCATACACCTTCTTCGCGCCATAGCCCGCGCTTAGTGCCACCAAAATTAGCAGGCCGCTGCATGGGGGCACCACCTCCGGGAACATTGCCTGAGGAGCCATGTCCTGGAGGTGGTGGGGGAGGTGGGTCTTGTGCAAAAAGTGATGTTGTGAAAACCAATGTTAGAATGAGTGCGAATAGCTTTATGATTCTTTTCATGATATTATTGTTTTTGATATTCGATATTTAAATGCGTATTCTATGGATAGGCCTCTCAGTTTCCGAAAAAACGGGGCTGGCTGCTGCACTCCATACCAATGACAAGTTTTTGTAACAAGTTAATTACCTGCCTCGCGACCCGCTTCGCCAGCGAGGCGAGCAAGGCGGGCAAATGATAAAATAGATTTCTCAGTCCCCGATGTTCCTCTCCCCATACAACCCTGTGTGAAGCCCTGTCTTTTCGATCCGTCAGCTGGCGGGGAGAAATCTATTCCAACTTGTCGTAACATTATGTGCGCCAAATTTATTTGGTCATTCTCCTCCCATATTTGCCCGGTGTGTCTTGTCATTCCGATTGAGCGAAGCAGCCTGCCCCGTTTTTTCGGGGATTGAGGAATCTGTCCTGTTTATTTTAAATGATGTTTTCATATTATCTCAGAAATCCGAAATCCGATCTTTGATCTATGATGTGTCCTCCAGATCAAACCTGTCTCGCCGGCAAGGCGGACATCTGACATCTAACATCGGATATCTGACATCATTTTATAAAAACCTTCCGGCTCATGAATGAATTGTCCGTTTGTATCGTAAAAATATAAATCCCGCTAGCCTGA
>Ga0307991_1001047_pt1 | contig 19692 bp, 23 predicted proteins | sample EllFjometagen131_FD_203146 | JGI IMG/M metagenome (GOLD analysis project Ga0307991, IMG submission 203146) | Marine microbial communities from Ellis Fjord, Antarctic Ocean - #131 | ecosystem: Environmental > Aquatic > Marine > Unclassified | place: Southern Ocean | collected 2014-10-08 | reverse complement strand
GTATTAAACAAGAATATAGATATTGTTAAAAAATAGTTGGGATTATGTTGAGAAAAAAAGAAATTGTTGATATTAATAAAATGGATCGTTTACAGGTCCTTTTATTTATTATTGTTGTATTATCAGCAATGATTTTGATTAGACTTTTTTATTTACAGGTTTTAAATGGTGGAGATTATTTAGCAACAGCGAAAGATCAACATTTATTGGTAGCAAATATGAAATCTAAAAGAGGGGAAATATTTTTGAGTAGTTCAAATGATATAGATTATCCTTTAGCTATTAATAGAGCATATCTGGGTCTTTATGCTATTCCTAATTCAATTACTGAAGATCCTTTGAAAATAAGTAAAAAACTAGCTGAGATTTTAGAAATGGACGAGGAAGTTCTATATTGGCGTTTAGCTAAAGAAGATGATATTTATGAACCAATTAAAACAAAATTAACTGATGAGGAAATAGAAAAAATTGAAGAACTTGATTATGATGGAATTGAATTTTCAGAAGAAACATATCGTTATTATCCTAATGAAAGTATTGGTTCTCATCTCGTTGGTTATGTTGGTTGGCAAAATGAAACTTTAGTTGGAAATTATGGTTTAGAAGGATATTGGCAAGAAGAGTTAGCTGGTAAATGTGCAACCATAATTGCTGAAAAAGATGTTTACGGAAATGTAATTACTATTGGAGAAAATAATAATGAGAATGTTATTGATGGAAATGATTTTTATTTAACTATAGATCAAGCGATTCAGCATTTTACTTGTGAAGAACTTAAAAAAAGTGCAGAAGATTATGAAGCAATTAGCGGAACGGTTATAGTTTTGAATCCAAAAAATGGTGATATTCTAGCAATGTGTAATTATCCAGAGTTTAATCCTAACACCTATTCAGAAGTAGAGGATATAAATATTTATAATAATGAGGCTACCTTTTCTGCCTATGAGCCGGGGTCAGTATTTAAAGCAATGACTATGGCCATGGGATTAGATTTAGAATTAGTAACGCCAGAAACAACTTATTTTGATACCGGAAAATTTGAAGTAGAAGATTATACTATTGGTAATTCAGATAATAAGGCTCACGGATTACAAACAATGGTTCAGGTTTTAGATGAATCTTTGAATACTGGAGCTGCTTGGGTATCAGAAAAAGTTAATAGAGAAAGGTTTCAGACATATGCTAAGAATTTTGGCTTTGGTCAAAAAACTGGGATAGAATTAGATTCAGAGGTTGCCGGAGATTTAAGTAATTTAGAAAAAAAAGGAAGAGTTTTTTTAGCTACTGCTTCTTATGGCCAGGGAATAACCGCCACTCCAATTCAATTAGCAATGGCTTTTGGTTCTTTTGCTAACGGAGGATATCTATATAAGCCTAGAATTATAAAAAAAATAGCTGATCCTCATGGTAAAGTGCAAGAATTTGAACCAGAATTAATTAGAAAAGTTATTTCCGAAAGAACTTCAAAACAAATTTCAGCAATGCTTGTTTCGGTTATTGAATCAGGACACGCATCTTTGGCTGGAGTAGATGGTTATTATTTAGGGGGTAAAACTGGAACTGCCCAAGTAGCTAAAAGAGGAGGATATTCAAGTGACAATGCTATTCATACTTTTGTTGGTTTTGGTCCAGCTAAGGATCCTAAATTTGTTGTTCTTACTAAATTTGATTCACCAAAAAGAGCTTGGTCGGCTTCAACTGCTGCTCCTTTGTTTGGTAAGATTGCTGAATTTATATTAGACTATTATAAAATTGGCCCAGAAAGGTAAATATTGATATCATAATATTATATGAAAAAAATTTTAATAAAAATTTTAAAAACACTTAGTAAACTGGTTATTCAAAAATATAGACCAGAAGTTATTGCTATTACTGGAAGTGTTGGTAAAACATCTTCAAAGGAAGCTATTGCTCAGATTTTAGATAATAAGTTTAATGTTAGAAAAACTGCCAGTAACTATAATAATGAAATCGGCGTACCTTTAACTATTTTAGGTATTCAAAAATCTCCTGGTAAATCTATTTGGGGATGGTTTTTAGTTTTCATTAAAGCTTTGGTTTTATTAATAATTCCAGCAAAATATCCTGATAAATTGATTTTAGAATTTGGTGCTGATCATAAAGGAGATATTGAATATTTAGTTGAGTTTATTCCAGTATATATTGGAGTTCTAACTAGAGTGTCCAGAGTACATATTCAATATTTTAAGACCCTTGGTTCAGTATTTAATGAAAAGAAAAAAATATTTTCTAATATTAATCCTAAGGGATGGGCAATTATTAATAATGATGATGATCTTGTAAAAACTTTAAAAAAGGAATTAACTTGTAAAACTGTTAGTTATGGTATAAAAAATGAATCAGATGTCCAAGCTACTGATTTGCAGATAATGAGTAGAGATGGAATTATCGGTATGAATTTTAAGTTAAAATATCAAGGTAATGTTGTGCCAGCATTTTTACCAAATACTTTAGGATTTGCTCAAGTGTATGCCTTTTTATCAGGAGTTAGTGTGGCTTTACAATATGGATTTAATTTAGTTGAAGTTTCTACTTTTGCTAGAGAGTATGTTTCTCCAAAGGGTAGAACTAATTTGATCAAGGCTATTAAAAATTCATATATTATTGATGATTCTTATAATTCTAGTCCTGAAGCAGCAAAAATGTCTCTTGATTTATTATCTAGTATGAGATCTTTAATTCTAGGTAAAAGAATTGCTGTTCTGAGCGACATGTTAGAATTAGGACGAGAGAGTGTTCCTGCTCATAAAGAAATTGGGGAGTATGTTGTTAATAAAGGAATTGATGTTCTTTTGACAACCGGAGATATTTCGCGGAATACATATTTGGCTGCTCAAAAATTAGGAATGAGTGATAATGATAATAGATATTTTAAAGACAAAAAAGATCTAATTTCTTATTTAAAATCAATTATAAAAAAGGATGATCTTATTCTAGTAAAAGGCTCTCAGGACTCTAGAATGGAAGAGCTTGTGAAATCTATTATGAAAGAACCTGGTCAAGCAAAAGATTTATTGGTTAGACAAAATTCAGCTTGGTTTAAATAATCCCCCACTTTTTAAAGTATTAATCATTTGGTATTAATATTTTTTATTGTATATAAAGCTGATTAATAAAGATAATGTTCAGGATTATGTCTTTAAAAAGGGGGGGGATAATTTGCATTCTTTCTCTTTTTTTTGTATATTTAAGGGACGTATTTAATAAATAATAATAAAAAATATGAAAAAAGTATCTTTAATGTTTTTATTACTTCTACTTGTTGTTGTGGTAAGTGCTTGTGCTAAACCAGTTGTTAAAGAGGAATTAACAATTAATACAGAAAAGTTAGTAGGATATTTTATAAGTGATGCCAGATGTGTTGCTCCTAATTGTGATGCTGTTTTTACAGAAGGTGTAAAAAATAGTTTAATACAATTGTTTCCAACGGTTGAATTTATAGATTATGACTATAGTTCTGATTTGGGTAAACAATTTTATGAAAAATATGAATTAAGCATTTTACCGGCCCTTTTATTTACTAATAAAATTGAAGCTGAAGAAAATTATACCAGAGTACAAAATTATTTAATTGCTAAGAATGATTTATTAGATTTAAAACTAGGAGCAACTTTTGATCCTGTTACTAGTCTTCATACTATGGAATTTTGTGATAATGAAGTTGATGATGATGGTAATGAATTAGCTGATTGTGAAGATCCAATGTGTGCTAATAGTTTAGTTTGTAGAACAGAAGTGGCAAATAAGCTAGATTTATTTGTAATGAGTCAATGTCCTTATGGAACTAAAGCTCTGGATGCTATGAAAGAGGTTTTAGAAAATTTTAATGGAGCTATTGATTTTAATGTTCATTATATTGCTTCTGAAAATCCAGACGGAACTTTTAGATCATTACATGGTCAAGGGGAAGTAGATGAGAATGCTCGAGAACTATGTGCTATGGAATATTATCCAGAAGATTATGAATATATGGAATATGTTTGGTGTCGAGATGCAGATTTAACTGCTGATTGGAAAGTATGTGCTAAAGATTATCCAGAAGTTACTTCTTGTTTTAATAGTGGTGAAGGTGAAACCTTGTTAAGTGAAGATATTAAATTAGCTAATCAATTACAAATTGGAGCTTCTCCAACTTGGATAACTAATGATCGTTATCAATTCTCAGGTATTGATGCTAATACTGTTAAAACTAATGTTTGTAGATATAATACTGATTTAGGTGATCTTTGTGAAAATGAATTATCTACTACTGCAGCTCCAGCTGGTGCTTGTAATTAGAATTTAGTTTTCTAATCATTTCAAATCCCGTTAATTTAATTTAGCGGGATTTTTGTTTAAACTAATATTGGATTCACCTCCTTTCCTTTTGTCCTCCCCTTGATAAAGGGAGGTGTCTTGAGCTTGTCGAAGGACGGAGGGATGAATGGGACTTAAGGGGTGGTTAATTTTAATGAGTTTTTGATTTATCCTGTTAAATTTTGAAAAACCATTTAACAGGATTGACAAATTAGCTCATTAGAGGTATCTTTTTAAGAAATAGGAAAGTAAATTAAATAGGGGGATATAATGGCAAATATTGACGAAAAGAAAAAAGAAAGAAAGGCAAGAGCTAGGGAGTATGACAAGGAAATATTTGGTAAATATTTTGAACAGGTATTAGTGATTTCCAAAAAAATGATAGAAGGATTTCGTATCGAAGGAAAAACAGTCATAGGAATTGCTAAGCCTGAAAACAAAGAACCTTTTTTGGTTTTTGCAGGAAGATCTAGCTTTCTTCCTTTTTCAAAGGTTGATTTTGCAACAATAATTTGAATTAATCTTTGGGGGTTTATCATTTTTTGATAGACCCCTTTATTTTATTAGGCTGGATTTTTCTGGTCTTTTTTATTTAATTAGATTAAATTTAATTGACACTTCATCTTATTGGGTTTAAGCTAAAAGAAAAAATATATGGAGGAAATTGTGAAAAATCTATTTAGAGTTATATGTTTTGATACTTCAGGATTAATACTTTTGGAGGTTAAATTTGGACTTGGTTCTGCAAAATTAATTGGAATTGATAAACTAGAAGTTTGGTTTAATAATATTTTTGCTGTTAGTAATCCAATGGATTGTGAATTAAGAGAATTCAAAATCATTCCAAGCAACAGTTACGGTAAATGTAATATTTTGATAACCGTTACAGAAAATGAAGTATGGTCCTTTTATGAGCTATTAGAACAATTTTGTTTTCAAAATGATTTTGGTGGATTTGAGCATGAGTCATGGAAAAGGCTAGATTTTTTTCGGAAAGAAGAAATTAAAAAAGTTATTGGAAAAAACAGTATTGTCAAAAACAAGAAAGATGGAGTAGGCAAGGTATTAAGAGTTATGCCTGTTATGGTAGATATTGTTCTTGTTAATAGTAAGATAAAAAGACGTAAAATATCAAAACTAATGAATATCTCTTGAAGGAGGAGTCATGGTGAACAATAATGATAAAACCAAACCATTTGTTTCTCGGAAAGATCGAGAAAATAAGAAGCAGATTTATCAAAAAGTAGAAGTGGAGAAAGTTATTGTGAAAATCAGTGATGATCAAAGAACCCTTGAAATTATAATTCCACCAAAACATAAAGATTTTCTTGAAAAGCTTAAATCTCGCATTAAAGAATTGTGTAAAACAGAAAGGGTTTCTGTAGAATTTCAAGGAGGATTAGTAGCAGAGAAAAAAAAGAAAGGTGACAATGGTCTTTATAAATTGAGATTATCTAAAACTCGAGTAAAATTTGACGGCGGTGAAGGTGTAGTAATCTCTATTGCCGACAAAAATGATAATTACCAAGATTATGCAGTTATCAACAAGAAAAAAGAATTTGATTCTGTAATAGGAATTAAACTTGATAACGATAAACTTACCAAGAAAAAGATGAGCCAATTGGAGGTAATTGAATTTTAATAGCAGAGGTGTGTGTATTCCACCTTTGCTTTTTTATTTTATTGACTTTTAAGAATATTAGGCTTAAGGTAAAAGAAAAAAGAGACTGGAGGAATAAAATGGTAGATTTATATAATTTTCATAATCTTAATGGTTTGTTACCCATAATAATTAATTTCAAATTTGGTGCAGGAACTCCTCGGGCAATAGCTCAATTTCAATCTTGGTTTCAAAATATTTTCAATAATGATTATGATGAAACTGTTGATTTGATTCCTAAATTTTTTAGGCTGGGAAATGAAGGTGATCAAAAGTCATCTTTCCTATTCATAGTTCCTCTGAAAGAAATTAGAGGTTTTTATGAGCTTTTTGATCAGTTTTGTGTTGAAAAGGGTTTTGGAGGTATTGAACATGAACTGAGAAAAAAATTAACTAAATTGAGAAAGTTATCAACCCAGAGGAAATTAAAGTTAGGAATTCTAGTTCAACATTCAGACCCAGTTATTGGTCCTCAACATTCAGACCTAGGCATTGGTCGGATTCAAGAAATTAAGGACGAGAAAGTAATCGTTTTATTTGCTAATGCCGAAGAAAAGGAAATTGATATAAAGGAATTAGAGATTATCTCTTTAAGGGAGGAAGAATGTCTAAGTATAAGTTTTTGTTTTTAATCGGTTTGGTTTTTATTGTTTCTGGAATACTTCCTTTAGTATTTGGAAAGTCTATCATAATTTTCTGGGTTATCATTGGAGCTTTTCTAGAAGTCATTTATTTTATAATCATGAAAAGAGAAAAAGCGGAAAACAAAGAACAAATTTCGTAAATGAACATTTTAAATAACAGAGGTGTGTGTATTCCACTTCTGTTTTTTTTATTCCTAAACTCTTTACCCCGTCCTACGGGGTTGACATAAAAATAAATATTGCTATACTAAATTTAGCACTCGAAAGATTAGAGTGCTAATAGCATTTTTCTTTGTCTTTAGCATTATTGACTTTTGTCATTTCGACCGTAGTGGAGAAATCTTTCCCTATTCGAATGTCATTAGTTCTAAAGATTTCTCGACAGGCTCGAGATGACAAAGAAAAAAATAAAAATATTTATCCTGTTAGTCCCGCTTAGAGATAAATTTCTAACGGGATTAGATAATTAAGAAATTGATTTAGCAGGAAGAATAATTTAAGAATTGTCATATTATAAAGAATGATTATCTAATAGGATGAAAGAAAAAATATTAAAACATATTATTGAAGAATATATTAGTTCGGCTACACCAGTCGGTTCTAATTATTTGGTTTCTAAAAAGAAATTAAATTGTTGCCCAGCTACTGTGCGGAACGCCATGATGGAATTAGAAAGAGATGGTTTTCTTTTTCAACCTCACATTTCAGCTGGCCGAGTTCCAACTCCTAAAGCCTACCAATTTTACACAGAATCTTTAGATTTAAAACAAGAGTTATCTGGTAAATTTGTTAAGAAACTAGATACAGCTCTGAAGCAATTAAAATCTAGTGATAAAGAACAAGAATCTAAGACTCTAGCTAAAGTAGTGGCTGAAATTACTAATGGTGCTGTACTAATAGCTTTTTCTAAACATAATTACTATATCACTGGTTTTTCTAACATTTTATCTCAGCCGGAGTTCGTAGAAATGAACCGTTTACATAATCTCAGTCTAGCTCTGGATAACCTAGAGAATATTATTGAAAGTGTATTCGATCAGATTAAAGATACTGAAGTTTTTGTTGGTCCAGATAATATATTTAGTGAATACCTGTCTGCCATTACCTCACCATTTTCTAAAGGTGTAATTGGTATTCTGGGACCAACCAGAATGAATTACAAACAAAACTTAGGTTTAATAAATTACTTTAAAAAAGCAATATAATGACTAAAAAGCGTAAAGACGCATTGAATGCATCTCTAAAAACTAAAAAAGTCGATAAAGCTCAGGAATATCTTTTTGGTTGGCAAAGAACTCAAGCTGACTTTGAGAATTATAAAAAGCAAACTGAAAAGAGAATAAAAGATATTATTGAATTTGGTAATGCTGGGCTATTATTAGATTTTTTACCATTATATAGTCATTTTAAATCAGCTCTAAAGCACATTCCAGAAGAACAAAAAGAAGAAGGTTGGTGCCAAGGTTTAGGACATATTAAAAAGCTTTGGGAAGATTTGTTTGCTAAATTTAATGTTCAAGAAATAAAGACAGTTGGTGAAGAATTTAATCATAATGAGCACGAAGCTGTTGAGCATGAAGAAGATAAAGAAAAAAAAGATCATATTATTTTGAAAGAAATTCAAGCAGGTTATAAATTAAACGATAAAATAATACAGCCAGCCAGGGTTGTGGTTAATAAAATAAATAAAGAATAAAAATATGAAACTTGTAAAATGGAATCCAATGTTTAATGGAGAAGATGAGTTTTTCAATTTTCCAATGGTTAGACCAAATAATGCTCCTTCTCTGGACATTTATCAAGATGAAAATAATGTTTATGCCAAAGTAGCATTGCCCGGAGTTGATCCTGAAAATATTAATGTTTCAATTGAAAATGATGTTTTAATTCTAGAGTCTTCTACTGAAAAGAAATCTGAGATTGATGAGAAAAATTATTACCGAAAAGAAATTAGATATGGTTCATTTCGAAGAAATGTTCAATTACCAGTCCATGTTGAAAGTGAAAAAGCAGATGCTGAATATGAAAAAGGTATTTTAAAAATCACTATTCCTAAGAAAGATGAAGCCAAGACCAAAAAAATTGAAGTAAAAATTAAGAAAAAGTAATTATACATTGTCATATGGGATTTTATCCCGTAGAGACGAGGCGTCGCCTCGTCTCTACATGGAAACATTGTTTCCATGATGACAATATAAAACAAAATGTCTGATAACATGCTGTTACCTAAAAAATTGATTCAAAAATGTCCGGTTTGTGGGCAAGAATATAATCATAATAAGATTAAGATTTTAGAAACCCAAGATTTATACATTTTGTCTTATTTAAAATGTACTAATTGTGGTTCTGGTCTAGCTCTGAAGATTCTTATGCTTCCTCATGGAATGGTTGGTCAAGCCGTGGTTACTGAATTAGATGATGAGGAATTGAAGAATATTAAGAAAGTAAATAAATCAATTTCTGGTGAAGATGTATTATTTATGTATGATTTTTTTAAGAAGGGTGAGGGTGATTTAATTAAGAGTATTAGATAATTAAAATATATTAAAAAATAAGAAAGGAAACAATAAAAATGAGTAAAATTATCGGAATTGATCTAGGTACTACAAATAGTGCCATGGCAGCAATAGTCGGTGGAAAGCCAGAAATCCTAGAAAACAAAGAAGGAAATCGAACTACACCATCAATGGTTGCTGTTACAAAAAACAATGAAAGAATTGTTGGACAACTAGCTAAAAGACAAGCTGTTGTTAATCCAGAAAATACTTTATTTTCAATCAAGAGATTGATTGGAAGAAAGTTTGAGGACAAAGAAGTTCAAGAAGATATTAAAACCTTACCCTATGAAATTAAAAAAGCGGGTGAAGGTTTAACAATCAAAATGGGTGATAAAGACCATACTCCTCAAGAAATTTCAGCTATGATTTTACAGAAATTAAAAGCGGATGCTGAAGAAAAATTAGGTGATAAAGTAGAAGAAGCTGTAATTACTGTGCCAGCTTATTTTGACGATGCTCAAAGACAAGCTACTAAAGATGCCGGAGAGATTGCCGGGTTAAAAGTAAAGAGAATTATCAATGAACCTACTGCCGCTGCTTTTGCCTATGGTTTTGACAAAGAAGATGATAAGCAGATTGTAGTTTATGATTTAGGTGGTGGAACATTTGATGTTTCAGTTTTAGATATCTCTCATGAAAAAGATTCTAAACAATCTACCATTGAAGTTAAAGCTTCTACCGGAGATACTCATTTGGGTGGAGATGACTTTGATCAAAAAATTATTCATTGGATTTTAGATGAGTTTAAGAAAGACCAAGGTATTGATTTATCTAAAGACAAAACTGCTCTACAGAGATTAAAGGAATCTGCTGAAAAAGCTAAGATTGAATTATCTACCGCTCAAGAAACTGAAATTAACCAACCATTTATTACCACAGATGACTCTGGTCCAAAACATTTAGTTTTGAAGATGACCAGAGCTAAGTTAGAAGAAATTGTTGGTGAATTAGTTGATAAAACACTAATTCCTTGTGAAGCTGCTATTAAAGATGCTGGATTTAAAAAAGAAGATATTGATGAAATCATCTTGGTTGGTGGTATGACTAGAATGCCCTATGTTCAAAAGAAAGTAGAAGAATTCTTTGGTAAGAAACCAAATGTATCAGTTAATCCTGATGAAGTAGTAGCTATGGGCGCAGCTATCCAAGCTGGACAATTTGAAGGTTCAATTGGTGGTAAAGAAGTATTATTACTAGACGTTACTCCTTTAACTCTGGGAATTGAAACTCTGGGTGGTGTTCGAACTGCTCTGATTGATAAAAATACTACTATCCCAGCTTCTAAATCTCAAATTTTTTCCACAGCTGCTGATAATCAAACTTCTGTAGAAATTCATATTCTGCAAGGTGAAAGAGAAATGTCTCAGGACAATAAGAGTTTAGGAAGATTTATTCTTTCTGGAATTCCACCGTCACCAAGAGGAGTACCTCAGGTTGAAGTATCTTTTGATATTGATGCTAATGGTATTTTAAATGTGAAAGCTGTCGACAAGGCTACCGGAACAGAACAAAAGATTACCATTACTGCTTCTTCTGGTTTATCAAAAGAAGAAGTAGAAAAGATGAAGCAAGAAGCCGAAAAACATGCGGAAGCAGACAAGAAAAAGAGAGAAGAAGTTGAAACCATGAATAACGCTGAATCAATAATCTTTAATACTGAAAAACTTTTGAAAGATTCTGAGGATAAGAAAAAATATCCAAATGGTATTTCTGATGACGTAAAGAAAAAAGTTACTGATAAATTGGAAGAATTAAAGAAAGCTAAAGAATTAAAAGTTATTGAAGATATTAAAAAGAAATTAGAAGAAATAAATACTGTGGTTCAAGAAGTTGGTCAAGAATTATATAAACAAGCTCAGGCTACCCAAGATGCTCAAGCTAAAACTAAAGGCGATACTAAAAAAGCAGAAGATAAAAAAGAGGAGCCAGTTGAAGCTGAGTTTGAGGATGCTAAGAAAGAAGATAAAAAAGAAGAACCAAAGACTGACGCGTCCTCTGAAGCTTCAGCGAAAGAGGAAGAACCTAAAGCAGAGGAACCAAAGGCTGAAGATAAGAAAGAAGAAACTAAATAATAACCTCTCCTTGTCCTTCGCCTGCCTGCCGGTAGGCAGGGATATCCCTCTCCTAGTCAGCCTGCCTGCCGGCAGGCAGGGAGAAGGAAATGAGAACTGAACAAGTATATAGTCCCTTTCTCCCGTCGAAGATCCAGAGCGAAAGTGTGGGAACTAAGAGAAAGGGAGACAGGGATAGAGGTTTTAACCAAAAATATATTTATCCTGTTAAATCACTATTTTATTAGTATCATTAATGTTTAATAGGAAAATATTTGAAAGTTAAATTAGTAAAATTAAAAAATAACATTTAACAGGATGACTGAACAAAAGAAAATAGAAATTAAGATTGTAGATAATATTCCTGGTGGACAATATGCTAACGCTATGCAAGTTAGACATAATCAAGATGAGTTTTTATTAAACTTCTTGAATATTACTCCACCAAATGGTAGAGTTTCCGGGAAGATTATGACTAGTCCGGGACATTTCAAAAGATTTGTTAATGCTATGAAAGAGAATCTAAAGAAATTTGAAGAAACTTTTGGAGAAATTAAAGAATCTAATAGTCCAGATTCTAATATTGGTTTCGAAGATAGAAAATAAAGAACTTACAAACTTAAAATCTCTTCTTTTTGTCATCTCGAGTGGAGTTTAAACTGGAACGAAGTGAAAGTTTAAGCGGAATCGAGAGATCTTTGTCAGTACTAATAAAGATTTCTCCACTTCGCTTTGATTTTCGCTAAAAGCTTCAATCAAAGCTTCGGTCGAAATGACAAAAGAGAAGAGTTTTAATTTAAATTAACCTATGGCTAAAGATTATTATAAAACATTAGGTATTGAGAAAGGAGCTTCTGATGCTGAAATCAAGAAGGCTTTTTCGAAGTTGGCCCATAAATATCATCCTGATAAAAAAGGTGGTGATGAAGCTAAGTTTAAAGAGGCTAATGAAGCCTATCAAGTTCTCAAAGACAAAAAGAAGCGAAATCAATATGATACTTTTGGTTCAGCTGATGGCAACCCTTTTGGCGGTGCTGGTGGGGGCGGTAATCCATTCGGTGGAGGTTTTGGTGGTTTCCAGCAGGGCAATATTAATATGGACGATTTAGGAGATATTTTTGGAGACATCTTTGGCGGCGGAGGCTTTGGTGGTAGATCGCGAAAATCACGAGTTCAAAGGGGTCGAGATATTGAAGTTGCTATGGAGATTGATTTTAAAGAGGCTATATTTGGCATTAAACGGACCATAGAGCTTAAGAAGAATATAGTTTGCAATGATTGCTCGGGAAAGGGTGGTACAGGTCTGAAAACTTGTTCTAAGTGCCAAGGTTCTGGGCAAGTTAAAGTTCAACAAAATACTTTTTTTGGTAATTTTCAATCTATGGCTCAATGTCCAGATTGTGAAGGTAGAGGAGAGATATTTGAAAAAACTTGTGGCCATTGTGCTGGTAAAGGATATTTAATGGGTAAGGATAAGATTGAAGTTAATGTTCCAGCTGGAATTGATGATAATCAATCTTTAAGATTATCTGGCAAAGGTGAACCTGGTTTAAAAGGTGCTCCGGCTGGAGATTTGTTTATAAAAGTTAGAGTAAAAAAGAGTTCTCAGTTTGAGCGAGAAGGTTTAGTTATAAAATCTACTATTCGTTTAAAATATTCTCAGTTAATTCAAGGTGATAAAATTGATGTGGAAACTGTAGATGGTCCTGTTAAATTAAAAATTCCAGTTTTTACTTCTAGCGGCAAAGTATTTATTTTGAAAAATAAAGGTGTTCATGATTTACACGGCCATAGTCGAGGAGATCATTTGGTAACCGTTAAATTATCCATGCCCGATTCTTTAAGCAAAGAACAAAAAAAACTAGTAGAGGATTTAGAAAATAAGGGACTATAAATCTTCTGTTTGTCTTTAAGGCATTCTTTATTATGTCATCCTGAATTTATGAGTCTGCCCTAGCGCAGCGAGGGTATTCAGGATTTTTTCTTTTTTTTAGAGCTTTTTATATTTAAAGACCCTGAACCAAGTTCAGGGTGACAAACGTAAAGAAGAGTCTTTTTTTGATTTATCCCGTTTTACGGGATTGACAGGAAGTTTATCATAATATAACCTTATTATTAATGACCTTTATTTTAGTATAGGTTGGTGAAGTACACTAACGAATAAAGGTATAATATGGGTTTGTATTCGACATAGTTTAAAACTTTTGTTTTGCTTTTGGATCTCCGATACAACCCCCCCCCCGTTGATTTTATTTGGGAATTTTATTCTCTAAAATGAAGTCAGCGGGATTTTTTTATTTAATTCTTATTTGACAAAAAATTTATATTTAGTAAAATGTTATTACTTCTTGTGTGTTGTGTTAAAACGACCTAGAAGTAGCTAAGTTTACATTAAGAAAATGCTGGCCGGCGACTAAAGATTGAATGCATAGGCATATTTCCTTTTAAAGGGGTATTAAATCGGTGGAGGTATCATAAGATTGTCGTAACTTCGGGATAAGACAAATTACATCTGTGATCAGAAACCCTTGAAGCTTATTTAAATATTTTAATGTAAATTTGCGACCCCAGAAGATAATATATCACTGGGGTTTTTTCTTTCCCAAAAAATTTTATTGTAGTATAATAAATTTATGAACCCTGTTAAATAAATCGAAGATTTGACTGTTTTAATTTATTTGATTTAGTAAATAGGGTAAGTATTTTGTTAACTGTGATTATTTAAATATTAATAATTTAACAGGGTGAATTTAGATAAATGGACAGAAACTAAGAATAAGATCTTGGATAATTTTGATGTTATAAATCAAGAAACTCTTCAGGATGAAGATGGTCACGGAATCAAAGAAATCATTGAATTTAATGGACCAATGGGTGATATTAAATTGGAAATGAGTATTCGAGATTTGATTTTAGACAAGCACGCTAATTATTCTAACCGAATTGGTTCTGATGTTAAAGTTGATTATAACTATTCAGACACTGAAAAAACTAATAGGTTGAGAACTTATAAGAAAGTGGCTGGAGAATGGGAAGAAATTGAATTGGAGCGTGATACATTTGTAATTTAATTTGTAATTTTATTTTTAATAAAAATTTTATGATTTTTGATTTTTTGAAAAAGAAAAAATATAGTCATTTCTTTGTTTACAAATGGGGAATATTAGCTGGTGTAGTAGAATCATTATTGATATTATTTTCAGCTTTTACTTTGAATACTTTGGATGCTTTATTTATTAATAATCCAGGTGCTTTTCTTATATTTAATACTTTTTATTCTGCTCTTACTGTAATATTAACTATCTTTATTGTTTTTGGAATGCCTTTTTATTTAGTTTTCAAAAAGAAAATGATTTCTACTGCCCTATTAGTTTTATTAATGACCATAGCGACTTTATTTGTATTTTTTACAATTTTCTTTTTATTAATCATAATGTAATCCCTATTTTTAGGGCTATTTAAATAATAATTAAAAAACATATGTATCTTGCTTTAGGAATTATTGTATTTATCATTTTAATTTCTCTTCGACAAATTAATCAATATCAAAGAGGAGTTAAATTTACCATGGGTAGATTTGCTGGAGTTATTAAGCCAGGTTGGAGGATAATTTTACCTATATTTCAATCAATGAAAAAGGTTGATATCAGAATTAAAGCTGTTGATGTGCCAGACCAGGAATGTATTACCAAAGACAATGTTACTGTTCGAGTAAATGCGGTGATTTATTATAAAGTTTCTGATGCTGAAAAAGCTGTAATTGAAGTAGAGAACTTTTATTATGCTATTTCTCAATTAGCCCAGACAACCATGAGGAATATTGTGGGTGAAGTTGATTTGGATACTTTATTGGGAGAAAGAGATAAAATTTCAGATAAGATTCAAAGCATTGTAGATGTAGCTACTGATCCCTGGGGAATTAAAGTTAATAGTGTTGATTTAAAAGATGTAGTTTTGCCAGAAAATATGCAGAGGACTATTGCTAAACAAGCTGAAGCTGAAAGAGAAAAAAGAGCTGTAATTATTAAAGCCGAAGGTGAAGTTGCTGCTGCTGACAATATGGCTAAAGCTGCTCAAGTTTTAGCTGGCTCTCCAGGAGCTTTACATTTAAGAACTTTACAATCAATCAATGATTTATCTTCTGATCAATCTAATACAGTTGTACTTGCAATGCCTTTAGAAATTTTAAGAGCTTTTGAAAGTTTTAGTAAAAAGAACAATAATTAAGATATTTAATCTTATGAATCCCGTTAGATAATTATTAGATCTAACAGGGATGTATAAAAAATATTTTGGTTTAATTAATAATATCTAACGTGATGAATAAAGAAAAGGGTTTTTCTTTGTTATTAAAGGTAATAATAATTACTGTTTTATTGCTCTTTGTTTTGATAGCTGGAATTATTTATTCAAGAAAGGCAGATGATCAATTAGTTACTAAAAGAGGAGAGGTTGAACAGGTTCAAAACAAAAAAATAGTTGTTAATTATGACGAATTGGTGGAAAATTATAAAGAAAGCTTAATAGAGGTTATTGATGAATTTGATGGTGATTATCAACTTCTCCAAGAACAAATTGTAGAGATTGCTGTTCCTAGTGGTTTTCAAGAATTACATTTACAGCTTGTTTTAGCTTTGAATCATGCTCTTTATGAAGATAATATCAGTATTACAAAAACTAAACTTCAGAAAATTTCTGATGATAACGATTGGCTAGCAAAGAGTTTAAATAAGATTATTCTTAATATAATTTAAGATAAAAAATTTATAAATTATGATCATCTATAAAAGATTATTAGGTTTTTTAGTAAGTTTTTTATTAAGTGCTTCTTTATTGAGTGCTTATTATTGTCCAGGTAAAATTTTATATTTTATTGTTTTTTCTTTTTTAATAGTATTATTTTATTTTTGGAGTATAAAAAATAGGTTTGTTACCTATGGTTTATTGTTAAAATATTTTCTAATAATCTTAACTTTTTTATTATCTGTTTGGCTTTTCTTTATTGTTATTGATTTTGCATTAGCTAAATATCTTGTAGCCTTTTTAACTTTTGGATACTTAATTTTTGTTTTGGATAGCTTTTTTAAAAAAGTGTATATGAATAAAGATATATCACAATCATTACTTATTTATATTGATTTACCTTGTTTTTGGTTAACTATTTATTTCTTATTCTATTCTTTGGTGCTTTTTAGAATGGGTGTATTAATAACTTCCCTAGCATTATTGATTTCAATTGTTACTTTGACTGTAATTCGTTTTTATTGGCAAGAAATAGACTTTAAGAGAAATATTTTATATATATTCATATTTAGTATCATTTTGATAGAAGTATACATAATAACCTCGTTTTTAGCTTTGAATTTTTATTCTAGTGCTTTTATATTATGGTTATGGTATTCTTTGTTAATGGATTTTTTTGTGGATAAAATTAAAGATGAATTCATTTGGAGTAAAAAGCGTAAATTGATGTTTTTAATAGTAATTTTGATAATCTTTTTTTCTTTGTCTATTTAAGCTAAAGTAGTTTGAAAGTTGATCTTTATTAGCGACGTAGAGCGAGATCCCGCTGAGCGGGACGAGCCGAGGCTGCCTGCCGGTAGGCAGGGAGCTAACATAGGTTATCTATTTGTAGACAAGAAGATTATTTGATTTGTATGAGTGAAGTTAATTCTAATTAAATATTCAATTATTCCGTTATAGATAACCTTTCTTTTTTATTTAATTAGTGTAAGATAAGACCTAGTCTATGAAGATATTAATTGTTCATAGAGTTTTCTATAATAGTTAAAAAATATTTAAAATTTATGAAAAAATTATCATTTACCTTGAATTTAATATTCATTTTAGCCTTATCCTTGTCAGCGGGATTTTTTATTTCTACCAAAGTATATAATGATCAATGGCAAGATATGATGATGAATATAGAGGAGCTTCTGGAGGATAAAAGATTTAATTTAGTTGATGATTTAGGAGATTCTAATACCTTAACTGAATCAATGGCTTATAATTTGAACAATCAGATCTTTTTAGTAGCCAAAGAGAAAAAACAGATTAAAGGTGATATTCTTAATCAGGCTTATTCAGAGCAAGATTCTCTAGCATATGCCATAGTTATAACTAATGATGGTTGGTTGATTACTAATAATATTATTAAAGAGAATGATGATTTAGTGGTTATTAATAATGAAAATGAGATTATTAATGTTGTAGATGTGGTTAATGATTCTGTTCTGGGGATTAATTATTTAAAAATAGATAAAACAGGTTTAGATCCTATAGCTATCATTAATTCTGATAATCTAGAGATAGGAGATTTGGTTTATGCTATAAAGCCAAATTTATATAATTATCAACACGAAATAATACCAGATTCAATCAGAAATTTACATACTCGTTTAATCGAAACTAAATCTGATTTAGTCTACAAATCAAGTGATATTGTTTATGGTTTATTGAATACCTATATTAATGATAATTTGCCACTAGTGAATGATAAATCTCAATTTATTGGCTTTTCTATTAATTTAAATAATAAAACTTATCTCCTTCCAAGTAAATATATAAGATATTCTTTAAGTAGCTTGTTTAGCAGTGATAATGAAATTGTTTATCCAAGTTTAGGTATAGATTATATTGATTTGAGAGAGTTTGTTTCCATTAGTGAATTGCCAAAAAAAGGAGCTTTTATTTATAATGTGATTAACAAAAAGAGCCTTTTAAAGAAAGACGACATTATAATTAAAGTTGAAAATGATGAAATTAATGAAATTAAATCTTTAAATGAGATTTTGTTGGATTATAAAGTTGGTGATGAAATTAGGCTTACTTTAGTTAGAAATGGGCAAGAAATGGAAATAAAGATAGTAATTGAAGGAATTAATAAATAGCAATTTGTTTTTAAAATTCACCCCGTTAGATAATATCAAATCTAACGAGAGGTGTTTAAAAGTATTTTCTTAGTAAGAAAATTTAATAAAATAATTAATTTATAATATATCTAACGGGGTGAATAAGAAAAAGAAGGAACAAATAATACTTTTTAAGATTAAAGCAGGTCAAACAGAGGCCTTTGCTGATCTTTATGATATGTATTCTAAACAAATTTATAGATATATTTATTTTAAGGTTCCTACAAAAGAAAGAGCAGAGGATTTAACTAGTGATGTGTTTTTAAAGTCTTGGGAGTACATGAATAAACATAATAATACTGTAAAGAATTTTCAAGCTTTTATTTATCAAATTTCTCGTAATTTAATAGCTGATTTTTATAAAAAGAATAAAGAATTGCCTTTGGAATATGCTGAATCTTCAGCCATAGAAGATCACTCTTTTCAGAAGAGAATTGAGGATATATCTGATTGGCAGGTTCTAGAAAAGGCTCTGCGGAAATTAGGTAAAGTAAATGAAAAATGGCAAGAAGTCTTAGTTTTGAGATATATTGATGACTTGTCTACTAAGGAAATAGCTAAAGTAATGAATGAATCACATTCTAATGTGCGAGTTTTATTACATCGATCTTTAGAAAAGTTAAAAGAGATAGTAGCAGAGTAGCTTGTAGATAATAAGCTATATTTATGTTTTAAAGTAAAAAATCGAGCTGAGCTCGATGTTTTTGTTTATACTTATCCACAGTTGTTTTTATTTCTGTGGATAAGTGATTTGGGGATAAGTAGTGTATAAGTACAGTATAGCTTTGTTTTAAAAGGTAAAAATAAAATACCACTAATTTTTTTGTCAATGCTATTATATAAAGAAAAAGCCCACCTAAAAATTGTTATTAGGGGGCTTTCATAATTAGAGGTTTTAGATTTTTTTGATTCTGACCTCTTTTTTTTGGATAGCAGATAGAATATCATTAGCATCGGAATCCCATGTGAGATTCAAATACTCAAGAAATTCATCGCTTGCTAAGAATCCAATCAGGGATTCATATTTTTTATTCAGGTTTTCACTTGTAGCGCTACCTATAAGATATCTTCCTTCAATTTCGAAGGTATCAATTATTACTGTGACTCTTGTTTCTTCATATGTTTCTTTATAAAGAGGAGTACCTTCTAAATAAAACTCGATACCAAACGTACCAACGTCTACAACGTTTACTTTAATGCCTCTCTCTGCATTAATTATAAGTAGGGCAATTAATGATCCAGAAAATACTATAACGATTAAAATAATCCAATAAACCTTTTTCATTTTTTCCTCCGTTTTTGATTTCTTTATTATTTGTATTATAGCAGATGTTACGTTTCTTGTCAATAGCTAGAAAGTAGTTCAACCCGTCGGGTTAAACTTGATATGTTTTGTGGATTGTGTTATTTTTGATTTATAAGTGGTCGCACATAAATTATTTATGCGGCCTTTTATGTTTGATGAAGAATTATTTCAAGAAAAATATAAAATTGAATCAACCCGATTACCTCATTGGGATTATTCTGATTCTGGATTATATTTTATAACCA